>Ga0099825_1005435_pt1 | contig 16329 bp, 10 predicted proteins | sample SiratroredBW_FD_76838 | JGI IMG/M metagenome (GOLD analysis project Ga0099825, IMG submission 76838) | Root nodule microbial communities of legume samples collected from California, USA - Siratro red BW | ecosystem: Host-associated > Plants > Roots > Nodule | place: USA: California | collected...
AAAAAAAAAAAAAAAAAAAATAAAAATATATATATATATATATATATATATATATATATATATATATATATATATATATATATATATATATTTTTTTTTTCAAGATAAAAATTAGTCAAACTCACATCTTCTCTCATTATGATTCATTTTTCTCACATGCATCAATATTATGGAGAAAAAAAAATCTAAATTCAGAAGATAAAATAATAAAAAAAGCTTAATTTTGTTCGATTTGGTTTTTGAAAAAGAGAAGAAAATAAGTTGTTTTTAAACAACTACAATCGTTTCTCCCTCTTCCCAGATTGGAACGAAACATTAGGGAAACAATGCTTTCTTTTAAAACAAAACATCTAAAAGTGAATCAGACACAATTTCATATAATTTCACCCACAAAATAAATAAAAATTATCGATGATCATTCCTAAATTTTATCGAAGAACATTTTAATCTGTAACATCTAACAATGGTGGGCGTAAACTAATTTGTGGCAGCTTGATTTGTCTTGTGGAACAAGGCATTGCATTCGTGGACCAAAACAAACCAAACAAGACACTGAAGTCGCAAAGGATTTGAGTGCACGTCTAGAATTTCGTGAAGGACAAAATCCACAGGAACAAACTTTGCATCTTGTAATTTCCGTTCTCTGTCTTGTAATTTCCTTCACTGTTACCTCAGTTTCGGTTTCGATTGGTACGAACCACAAAAAACAATTCCCTTTGCACCCCACAAGCCATTGCTTCTTCCCATATCAGAAGTTTCTACCAAACAGACACTAACTTGAAGAAAAGCAAAAAAATTCTAACTTTAAGCCACCCCATCAAACCATATGATCCAGCTAAAAACCATGAACAAGAAAAGGAAACAGCAGAATGAATTATAATCACGTTCGAGAGTGATATATATATAATTTCAGCTTTTCATGCTTGATCCTCTACCCTGGCACGTGTGAGTCCAACGCATGCATCAACGAAATCATGGTCGATGAAATCCGTGGAAAATACCTGCAATCTGTCTGCATACCCTTTGGAAAAGCACTGGCTAATGAAGAGTCTTGCATAGCCATGAATGCGTTCCGTGACAGGCTTCACACACACAACGGGGTTGTCCGCCACCGGAGTAACGGTGTTCTCCACTCTGTAGAAGTATTTTCTGGACGTAACAGGTTGCTGTTCGCTGAGATGCTTCATGTTGCTCTCGAACTTGGTTGATGGCAAATCAGTGTTGATCCAGTTATCCTTCAAATACCCTGCACTCCACAGAGAACTTCCCGCTGGAGGCTGCGGCGATTTTCTTGGCTTCCAAACGCATATAACTCTCTTTGGTAACACCTCTGCCATGGTCTTTTCAAAAACATTATCATCCTGGGGAACTAGGTAATCCCCAAGTTGCTCCTGAAGGTACTTGTCGAATTCGGGAGGATCCTCGTACCCAAACTCGGTTCTTACCTATGATCATGCAAATATACGATATGCATGTCAGATACAATACCTGTTATAGGATCATTCTAAAAATACATATAATATGATGTATAGTACATGTTTCTGTATCATTTAGTGTATTAGAGTTTTGTAAATTTTGATTACGGCCTTATAATTCATATCAACGATAGGTTCTAACCTCGAGGATGATGATTTCGGATTGGGTTTCTGATAAGAACTTCTTGATATCTTTGATGACAACGTCCATGCTGTATGTGAGGAGGACTCCGTGGCATACTTTGCGATCCTGTTGCACCCGAATGTCGATGACCCTTGTCCCCATCACGAGCTGGTTGTAGATGGACAAGGATTGGCATTGAGCAAAAGGGCGAGTGATGCATGGGATGCCAATCTTGTTGGTTGCAGAATCATGGGTTCCAGGCCAAACGATTTGCTTTAGCACAACTTTCTCTGGGTGGAGTTCGGACATCCAGTTTTTTCTGTCATTTGGATGGTAATCTGAGCCAGGGAAGCCTTCCCCAGAGTTTCTGAGATCAGACAGAGTTTTTCCCTCTCTTTCGATTGCCTTTCGTTTCTCAACCTGTTTGGAGACCTGGGAACCCATAGGAGAGGAACAACAACAACAGCAAAAGAAGGACGAATTCCCAGTTCTTCCTCTTTTTTTGCTGTTGCTGGAGTCAGCTGTTGCAGGATATGACTTTGTTGGTGGTGGTTGAATTTAATATAATAAGGCATGGTGCCGTCAGAATGGATTGTTTTTTTAATCAATGTGAATGGAGTTGCTGAACTGGACAAAGGTTGAGAAATATGAAATGATTCTTGTGCTTTCTTCACTCAATTGTTTTTGGTTATCTCGAAGAATTTTGGATTTGGATTAGGAAGGACTCCTCTATTAGTATTAACCTATTGTTGTCTTTAACGTCGTGGGAACCTTCGCTCCAATTATTGGTAAGGAGTTATAATCGAGATAAATTCTGGACCTGTGGCGTGGTCCAATTGGGTGGCTGTTGAAGCTTCTCTGACTAACTATTTGCTGTTTTATTCGTTTAGAACAAGTATTTTAATTCGCTTAGTATGACCAATTTTAATCGGCAACAAACGATTATCACGAGTGAAAAAAAAGAATGACCAATTTTAATTCTTGATCAGCCGTTAGTAAACAAATGAATCAGACTTTATTGTAATCAGACACATGGGTATTAGTAATAGGCTGTAGGGAATGAGAATCTCTTCCAGTTTTAACTCGTAATTCACAAGATCAAACTTCATATCAGAACCAGAAATCCATTGTTTATTTTGCTGGTTTTACTGTGATGATGAAACTTGTCATAAAATCCATCAGTCTAGTTGGCTAAGTTTTGTTTTCTGCTCATGTTTGTCCACTGAGATGTTATGTTGTATATTCAATAAGAAAATATAGTCTTCGGTCCTTTACCTACATGGATCAAATTGAAAGTTTATAACAGAAAATGAAATACAAGCAACTGTCAAGAACTCGATGCCTTTATTTGAAATCGTGCATATTATTGGCATCATACGCAGGGGCACTATCCAATCTTTCTTTTCTGTAACATTAATAGTGATGCTTGTTAAGCTCTTGTTCCTATGGGTGGAAAAATTTGATCTTATATATCCATATCAATTACCTGAGCGTTGCAAAAAATATTAAACTGTCAAAACAACGCTATAAGTTTAGTAGCATAGATTGCTTTAACACCCTCTACGCGATTCAAAATGAAGGGTTTCAGAGATTGCGCATTGAGACCGGAAATGGAAAATATTTGTGAACTAGAAGAACATGAAATCAGCCTCCATCACCTCACACAGGAATCTTTGAACTCTCGAGTGATCTCAAATCGACATCTTACAGTATCCACCAATCAATGACTGCTAGGATTTCGATTTGTAATTTCACAATTAGCATTCCCATATTCCATCATCAAGGTCTTACGGCAAACATTCCAGGTCATGTTAAGGAAAGGGATGTGCTTCGAAAAGAAGAAGGAACATCAGTGACGGGGAAATTTTGTTTTCTTTATTTTATTCAGTTGGGGAAAAAATACAAATAAAACAATGGGCGAAAAAAAAATCTTTCATAAAAATTTCTTCGGTTCTTCCCACCCACCAATGTTCTCATTCCTCAGTATTTATGGAGGAAACATCTGGTAAGTATAAACCGTGGAAGTTCAACTCGGCAGAATATGGTGTCAGCAAAAATAGAAAGTGAAAAGGAAAAAGAATAGTGACTTAGTCAGTGAAATATATATTCCTGCTCTCTGGAAAAAAATTATCCACTGGCAAAAATCTCTAACTTTCACATCCCAAAGTTAGGACACGGTCTTCCATGTTGATATTTAATCAAGTGCCACAAAGGTGTGCACATTGATTCCTTCAGAGGGTGTGACACATCTAATACAGTGAAGTGCGAGCCTTATTATCAATGTCAATTCAACTAATGGCCTGCTCTTTTCCTCCGTGTCTCGCATCCAAAATATGTCTTATTTTCTCAACCAATTCCCATTTTCCAAGTGCAGCATAAATACTTGATAGTAATTCGTAGGCAGCAGAGGATTGTGGCTGCAATTTGATAAGGAGTACAGCTACTTCTCTCCCATGATCTATATTCCCAAGCAATCTACATACAACATGGTCACCTGGCTTAGAATCCGTCATCTGCAGATCCTTCACCGATTCATTAAAACACCCAGCTTCACCCAAAAGATTAGTTAAGCATGCGTAGTGTTCTTGGTCGGGGACGACACCATGCTCACTAGTCATGGACTTGAATAACTGAAGCCCTTCCTGTACAAGACCTGAATGACTACAAGCATTTAAAATGCTGACAAAAGTGGTCCTATTTGGCTTCACTCCTGATCTTAGCATATTATATAGCATCATAATTGCTTCTATGCCATAGCTATAGTGAGCCAGTGCTGATAAAATCGTGTTCCACAACCCAACATCCTGCTTATTTCCAGTGAAATTAAAGACTCGCCTGGCAGTTTCCAACCTTCCACATTTCAAATACATGTCAACAATAGCACTAGTTACAACAGTATTAGGTTTGATGCTATTTCGCACCAAAAACGCATGTATTTGTTTACCATGCTTCAATGAAGCAATAGTAGCACAAGCTAATAGACAAGTACTGAACGTAAATTGATCAGGTCTAACTTGATGCTTGATCATCTCTTTAAACACTCCAAGTGCTTCATGACCCATACCATTTCTAGAGTAACCTCTAATCAAAGATGTCCACGAACAGGAGTTGCTTTTAGGCATCTGACTAAACAACTCAGCGCCTGATTCCATGTCGCCCCACGCGGCATAAGCCGAAACTAATGTCGTCCACGCACGAACATCCCTCACAGGCATGTCATCAAATAATCTCCTAGCATCTTCCATCTTTCCACATTTTGCATAAGCATCAATAATTAAGCTGGATATAACCACATTGGACAAAAACCCAACAACCAAAACCTGCCCATGGATCTGCCTACAAAGTTCAAATTCCTTCAACTTTACAGAAACAATCAAGACACTGGCAAAACTAAATTCGTTATACCCCACAGACAATCTCCTAAACTGTCGATAAAATCTCAAAGCCTCGTCAAAACTGCCACGGTGCGCATACCCAGCCACCATTGAATTCCAAGATACATAATCCTTGTGAGGCATTCGGTGGAAGAAGCTCCTAGCCTGCTTCATCATTCCCAATTTAGCATACCCAGAAAGCATATTGTTCCAAGTGTACAAATTTCTATCGTCCATTTTGTCGAACACCTGGCGTGCCTGAACGAAATCGCCGCAGCTGAAGTACATCGAGATCAGGTGGTTGGCTAGAAGCGTTGGGGGGCGTTTGAAACCGGTGAGCTTCAAGTGGAGGTGAATCAACTTGCCCTCTCGGAAAGACCTGGTTTTGGAACAGCGGCGCAAGAGGGTGGCGAGAATGTGAGACGGTAAGCGAATGCCCTTGAGGCGCAATAGGTCCAGAGAAGAAACGGCGTCGTAGAGGGAAGATTTGGAGAAAAGGGGTTTGACGATGCAGATGTTGTGGGGGGATTTGGGAGTTGGGAACGAGGGAGATGGCATTGGCATTGCAGAGAAAGACCATGTGAATGTGAAGGGTGCAAGTTTGACTTGAACAACTTCATCATCTATTTCAGCGACGATGAATGGGAATATGAGAAGAAATTGGAGGGAGGCTTCGGTGGCGAATTCGTTGAACCAGCTCCGGCCACCATGGACGGCGGATCTTGTCCAAACCAATATGGCTCAGCAGCACATTGGCCTGAACCCTGCTTTAACAAAACCGTATTAACCTTCTTTTACTTTGATTTTCGTTTTTTCTTTCTTAATTACACAGTTATCGCTTTATTTCTTTATTTCTTATTTTTAAATATTAGGGTGTTAATTAAAATTTTGTCTATGTTTCTACGTAAATTTTCTTAAAACGAGCAATAAATTGGAAATAAAGTGACATATTTATAATTACGAGACAAAATAAAACTAATAAGAAAAAAAAACATGTGCTTAAATTTTAAAACTTCATTTTACAGTAAAATCAAAATCTGTCAATAATTTATTTTATTGAGAAATTAAATTATTTTGCTATAATATTTGTTAGTGAAATTATTTTTAGGTTATGTTTGGTTCATTTTTTATTTAAATTAAATTATAACTCAAGATAGCGACTTAATAAAGGAAATAAATTTTGGCTGGTAATTTTCTTTTTTTTAGTTTTAAAAATGGAAATTTTAAACTTATTTAAAACTAATCTCTTCACTGAATATTTTGATGAAATAAAAGTTATGCCTAAACACTTTCGTTTACAATTGTGCAAAAAGTATTTCAGTCCACCAGTCTTATTTTAATGATAAAAAAGTAGATAAAAGTAATAAAATATATACTTTTAAAAATTATTTTGAAATGCCAAAAATTATTTTAATTAATAAAATCAGATACTTATATAATTTATCTAATTGTTCAAGTTTTTTTTCTCTAGCTTTTATACTTAGAAATAATTCATTTTAGTCTCTAAACTTACACTTTTAATCACTTTTACTTTATTTGATGCTCTTTTTTTTTCGTTTTTAATATATAAACTCGTATGAACTGAAAAAAAAGTAATGTTAATATTTATAAGATTTAAAATAAAAATTAAATCTAAATATGAAATGCAAATATTTTATTACATATAATATTAATTATAAAACATAGAATGTTTAAGGTCTTTTATACATTGTTTTCAATATAAAAAAAAACTTATTTCAAAATAATTCAATAGTGTCAATATGTATTAAATAGTATTTGAGAAAACTTTAAATGCATTTAATGGGTGTTATAATTCAAAACTTAAAAATTATCTTCAAATTAATAATTAAAATAAATAAAAACAATAATTCAAATTAATTTTGGAAAAAGTTCAAATTCTAAAGTATGAATAAATAGTTTAATTATTCTTAAAGAACCTAAAAATATTATTAGTAATTATATTTTAATTTATTTATATGGTACTTTTATAATTTGAATTTACATTAATTATAGATTGATAGTTAGTTATTTCTTAAATTTTGTGATTGAGATATATGCAATAATTATACTTATATTGAATATAAAATGAGCAATAATCTAAAATTAATTTTGAAAACCATTTTTTCATAAATAACCTCATTTATGTCATTAGTTTATTAATTTAAACTATAATCAAAACCATTATTAGTGGCAGAAGATCATGAAAGTAATAAAAAATTGTATTGAATAGAGTCTCAATACTTAAGATTTTAGATTTAAATCTTATAAATGAAAAAAAAAACATAATTGAAAAAAATATATCCTTAAAGAATGTTAGTCAATATTTTCAAATAAAATTAATCATTGACATAGTCGGGAATGCTTATTCTAAAAAATATTGTTATAAAAAAACACAAATATGTAATATAACATAAACTTTTTTTTTCAAAAGATACATCGCACAATATTGACTAAAAAATGAGTACATATTTATTTTTATAATTTGGTAAGTACTGTTAAAAGACTAAAAATATTGTGCCAACATAAAAAAAAAGAAAAATTCTGTGTGTAAAAAAATACAATTTCATTACTGAAAGAAAACCAACATGTAACTTATTTTCTTGTCAGGGACTTAATATAAATTTGTAAAAAAAAAAAATGATATATCTAATAATGCAACTCATATTTTATAGTGAATTCATTAATTAGGTGTGGTATTTGGTGATGTGTAACATATGGATAAGAACACCAACGAAAAAAATACCAACTTTGCTTGTTACAACTAACTTTTACAAAAGAAAATTTCAATTTCTGATATTGCGTTTTGGGAGGATGCATTTCTACAGTTTTTTAAGAAATATAAAAAAAATGTGGATGAAAAATGTATTTACTTAGTTCCTTGCAAATAGTGTAATTAAAATTAATTTGTAAAATAATATCTAATTTATATATTATAGTTTTAACCATTGTAGATCTTTAACCCTCTTTCACATTAAAATAAATATATATATATATATATATATATATATATATATATATATATATTAAATATGAGATTAGATAGGAAACTAATAACAGTAAAACAAAACTTGATTGAATTCTGAAATCGATTTATTTGATAACCAACAATAACAAAATTAATTGTTTTTAATTAACTTTACAGTCTATTTATAAATATTATATCACAATGATTATTCAAACTATAATTTTATATGTCAACTGATTATACACATGTTTTAGCGTCTATAATATAATAAACACAACTTCTTACACTTAGTTAATCATTTTTTATTCTCAAAATATCTTTCATTTTCTATGTAGTGCAATTATGACAAAATAAGATATAAAATATATAAGAGAAGCAATGAATTATATAAGATAATTTTATATTAGTTAATGTATTGTATTATATTATGACTAGTTTTCAATCAATATATTATATTTTACTAAACAAACTAATATTATAAAATATAATAAGACTGGTTAATTTTAGATAATCATTTGATTATTGTTTGATTTTGTAATTTCCTATAAATAATCCCTTAGGTATTATCTAGATTTATAATCAACTTCTTCCATGTCTCACAACACCCATTAATTTGAAGAAGTCGTATTAAATTATGGGTTTAAGCCCATGTCCCAACAAAAATGTTGTCATTGCCTTTCATCTGACAACTCTTGTGGCTTGGTTACAAACCCAAAGGGCTTGTGGAAGCATGACACCAAATGTGTCTAAAGTTTCTTTTGAACTCAGTGTTGTTGCTGGATAAATTCAAAGTTGAGTTTGTTGCCTTAGGATACAAGATGATTGAACAAGTTAGTAAAACTACAATAAAAAGTGTGCCAAGTGTGAAAGGTGTAAAAGTGCAACTTCTATATTCTACTTAATTGAGTTTGTAAATAGAGAATAACAAATCTCCATGAGAGACTCATGGTATAGCATTAGGATGAGCATGATACTTATCTTTTAAAAAAACATTATACATATATACAAATAATGCATAAAAATATTTTACATGTCAGATATTTTGAGTAAACAAGATTCAAACTTCTTATTAAGTACAATTCGCATTCCCAACCTCACTGGTCTAATTAGATATATATTACGAAATAAAAAGAATGACTTCATCTTCATTAAACAAACTCCAATAGTCATAAATTTATACACAAAACTTAAATTTACTTAAAAAAAAAATTGATAGCTAAATTAAAGATATTGTCGCAACCTAAATTAACGTATATTTATTCTTACGAAAGAAATTAGACAGACACCTAACTTAAGTATCCAAAAGTGTCATTCACACAATGAAACCAATAAAAAGATAAAAATAAATAAAAATCTCCAAACAAAATTTCAATTAACAGCTTTTGTTCTCCATTCTTATAGTTTCACCAAATTAAACTAACTTTTGAAAAAAAAAAAAAGAATGACTAATTCAAAATAAAAAAAATATTTTAGAAAGATGTTAATTTTTATGAAATAAAATTCAAATAGTTATTTTATTTATTTATAAATTTATAGTCTTTAACTATTAACTCGGAAATCTATTAAGAAAAAAAATACCTTAAAAAATAAAGTTCTTTATAAAATAGAATTTGACAGTTAATTTTTTTATTTATAAATTATTTTAATTTATACAATAAATATTCGAATTTCATCGTACTTTAACTATTTTTAATAGACCAATAAATCAATTGTTACAATTATAATAATATCAATAACTATAAACAATTTAAAATAACAAATAAAATTATTAGCAGCAAAATAATCCACTTTTCTTTTTTCACTTTATTCCGTTTAATCCAACTAACCTCATTTTTTTTCATATATATATATATATATATATATATATTATGATTCGGATTAAATAAGGTAATTATACACTCATTCTATAAATAAAGGTGATTAGATCGTTTTAAGTTGTCTATAACGAAAGTAATGCTATAATTATTAATTATGTGGGGTTAAACTTGTTGATGGATCAATTTTTTTAAAAAATTGTTGCATCGTGATAAGTGATAGAATAAGTCATTTTTTCAAAAAATATATTAAGCTGATTTTACATGTATGTACATTTGAAAACTTATTTATAAATCGTGTTTGTTTTAGTGTATTGTTTTCAAGGTATAAAAGAAAGTAAGCGGCTACCAAATGAATATATATATATATCAGTGAAAAATTTAACAACGAATATGATTATACATTTTTTACAAAATAGAAAGATTTCAGTGACCTATAATTACATTAACGAAAAGTTATTATACATGATAATTGCAAACAATGCCTACTTTAATTACATTGGTGAGAAAACATGTTGGATAAGTAACAGTGAATAAGTATTAGTACATAAAATAGATTGAACTGAGTGAAAAAAAAAAAAAAGACTCCGGTAATATTTAAAAATAAGAGATTAATTGAAATGATTAAATAATAATAATAATAGTGCGTTGGGATGTTAAGTGTCCATAATGCGAGCGTCGACATCGAGGGACGGTAAAGGTCCGCGGTCACCCACGTGAAACGCAAGCCACATGATCAAATCAAATCTATAACAGGAAATCCCTATTCCTCTTTTCATCCACGTCACCGTGATTTGCGTATTTGACGACGATTCCTATGCGCTCTTCTCCACCCTCCGATCCTTTTTCCTCACTCCAATCTCCCACCCTTCATCTACCCTTATCTCCACATTTCACTCCACCTCTTTACTACTACTGCTATTGCTATTGCAAACGCTTTCTCATCTCATTTTATGAACACTTTCTTCTCTCCGTTTCATTTCACCCCAACTCATCACTCACTCACTTTCCCTCTTTCTCTCTCTCTCTCTCTCTCGCCCTTTCCCTAATCCACCCCTGATTCTCAGGTTAGTTTCTCCTTTTCTGTTCGCTTTTTCCTCTGTTTGCTTTATTTTATGCTAAACCCTAATCCAATCCGCACTTCTCATTACTTCATTCAATCCGTTATTCCGTCACTCTCCATTCTCAACATTGTTCCTTTTTATTCTAACGTTTTAGTTTATTTCAATTGGTTATTATTGTTGTTGAAACTTGTGAATTGTAACTTCAATTAGAAATGTTAACGTTTCGGTGTGTGTTTGGTTGATTGATTTCCCCGCCGCCTCTAAATTTTTTATGTACGGTTATGTGGCTTTCTGATTCCCCGCTTTTTGATTAATCTAGGGTTTCTCAGTGAAGTCGAGGATTTGTTATGGATTATGAGGCTGGTGGTTTTGGTGCCAATGGCGAGGGAGAGAGCAAGAGAGTGGGTGAAGGGGTTTCCGAGGAGAGTATGGTGGGGGTCGATAGTTTGAAGAGTTTAGATACAGAGGAGGATTTTCAGGAGGCAATGGAGCCACGGGAGCAGGTTCATGATCATGGATCCGAACTCCTTTCGGAGGAGGCTGTAGTTGAGAAACAGGATGATTCCAACACTGGTAGTGCATTGACTTCGGCTTTGGTGGATGAAAAAGGTCCGGATGTCGTTCAGGAGCCTGATTCCTCTGAGGAGGCTGTTGGGGCTGGTTCTGACAATGGGAAGCTCGGGGAAACTGATGTAGTTGCTTATCAGGATTTGGAAAGGGATGGGCCGGGAAGTCATAATGTTCATGTGGATGGTGTTGCTTCTGGAGTGTCTGGAGATGGAGATTTTTGTGCTGGTTCTAATGGTGTGGGGGATGATAATTTGGAGCGTAGTGATGGGGGTGGTGGAAAGGAAGAGTCTGGGTTAAATTCTGATGTAGAGGTGTTAGTTAAGGAGAATGGTGTTGTGGTGGATGAAAACTCTGGTTTGATGAGTGAGAAAGCTGAAGTTGATGAATCTGAATTCATTACTCCTAGAGAAAATGGTGGTATAACATTGGATGATGTAAGCATAGACAAGGAGGACGATGTCGCCGCTGAGGTTATTATCAAATCTGAATCCGGTGAGGTGATTCCAGCTGAAGGTACTGATGCTGGGGATTTGCAGGAGTGTGACGCAGATCTTGAACTTGGAGATGACAATGTAGAGGTAAAGTTAAATGCTTCAGCTGATTCTTCTGGTGAGATTCAAGATGATACATGTGAAGAAGTACATGACAATTCAGCTCACATGACTTTAGAACAACAGGATGAAGTAATTAGGGATGTCAAGGATATTACTCTGGGCACTGATATAAGCCATGAGGATAGAAATGGTGAAGAAATGAGTACCCCTGGCATTCAGAATGCTGAATTAAGTGGTTATGGAAATGGTGATGGCGAAGATGAAAGCTCATCCTTTTTGGAAAATCCCTCAACTAAGGAGACATTGCCCATTCAGGAGGTTAGTGCAGCTGATCCGAAGGAAGGAAGTAATAAGGATGATCAATCTCAGATTTCAGATGAAAATCATAAAGATGATGACAACTCTTATGTGGTTGAAGAGCCTGAAAGGATACAGGAGAAGATTATTCAAGAGACAAAAACCACACGAGAGACTGGAGAGCAACCTGTTCAACCTTCAGCAGATATTTCTTCTTCGTCTGAGAGGTCTGCTGATTCTGGGCCTCGGCCTGTTCTTCCTTCATCCGAAAATTCTGCTGGTGCTGGGGCTACTCCTGTTCGTCCAGCCGGCCTTGGTCGTGTAGCCCCATTGCTCGAACCTGCCTCTCGGGTGGTGCAGCAGCCTCGTGCTAATGGTACTGTGTCTAACTCTCAGTCCCAGCAAATGGAGGACTCCTCGAGTGGGGAGGCTGAGGAGTATGACGAGACACGTGAGAAACTTCAGATGATCAGGGTGAAGTTTTTACGGTTGGCTCATAGGCTTGGACAAACTCCCCATAACGTTGTTGTAGCTCAAGTTTTATATAGATTAGGACTAGCTGAGCAACTAAGAGGAAGGAATGGGGGCCGTGTTGGTGCTTTTAGTTTTGACCGTGCAAGTGCAATGGCCGAGCAGCTTGAAGCTGCAGGTCAGGAGCCACTTGATTTCTCTTGTACAATAATGGTCCTTGGAAAGACTGGAGTTGGTAAAAGTGCTACCATCAATTCTATTTTTGATGAGGTTAAGTTTAATACCAGTGCTTTTAATATGGGAACCAAGAAGGTTCAGGATGTCGTGGGAACAGTGCAGGGTATTAAGGTACGGGTCATTGATACGCCAGGACTTCTGCCTTCCTGGTCAGACCAGCGAAGCAATGAGAAGATCCTCCTCTCTGTGAAGAACTTCATTAAGAAAACTCCTCCTGATATTGTGTTGTATCTTGATAGGTTAGATATGCAAAGCAGGGATTTTAGTGACATGCCACTCTTACGCACAATTACAGAAATTTTTGGGCCATCCATATGGTTCAATGCCATTGTGGTTCTGACTCATGCAGCATCTGCCCCTCCTGAAGGCCCCAATGGCACTGCTTCGAGTTATGACATGTTTGTTACTCAGCGTTCTCACGTTGTGCAGCAAGCCATTCGCCAAGCAGCTGGTGACATGCGTCTCATGAATCCTGTATCCTTGGTAGAGAATCACTCTGCTTGCCGAACAAACAGGGCTGGCCAGAGAGTATTGCCAAATGGCCAGGTTTGGAAGCCTCATTTGCTACTTTTATCTTTTGCCTCTAAAATTCTGGCTGAAGCAAATGCTCTTCTTAAGTTACAAGATAATCCTCCTGGAAAGCCTTATATAGCACGAGCACGAGCGCCTCCATTACCTTTTCTTTTGTCAACCCTTCTTCAATCAAGACCACAGTTAAAGTTGCCACAGGAGCAGTTTGGTGATGATGACAGTCTTGATGATGACCTTGATGAGGCATCAGAGTCTGATGATGATGAACATGATGACTTGCCGCCATTTAAACCTTTAACGAAGGCCCAGGTGGAACAGCTGTCTAAAGCTCATAAGAAGGCATATTTTGATGAGTTAGAGTATAGGGAAAAGCTTTTGATGAAAAAACTATTGAAGGAAGAAAAAAAGCGGCGGAAATTGATGAAGAAAATGGCAGAAGCAGCGAAAGATCTACCTAGTGATTACAGTGAAAATGTGGAAGAAGAAGGTGGTGGTGCCGCTTCTGTTCCTGTTCCGATGCCAGATTTAGCCTTGCCTGCATCTTTTGATTCTGATAACCCCACTCACCGATATCGTTATCTTGATTCATCAAACCAGTGGCTTGTTAGACCTGTTCTAGAAACTCATGGATGGGATCATGATGTGGGTTATGAAGGTCTGAATGTTGAACGATTGTTCGTTGTCAAGGACAAGGTACCTTTGTCTTTCTCGGGTCAGGTTACTAAAGATAAAAAGGATGCAAATATTCAGATGGAAGTAGCCGGCTCAGTTAAGCATGGGGAAGGGAAAGCAACTTCCTTAGGTTTTGATATGCAGACTGTGGGGAAGGACTTGGCTTATACATTGCGCAGTGAGACAAGATTTACTAATTTTAGAAGAAATAAGGCAACCGCTGGTCTCTCATTTACTTTACTTGGTGATGCCTTATCTGGTGGAGTTAAGATTGAAGACAAATTGGTTGCTAGTAAGCGATTCAAGGTGGTTATCAGTGGTGGTGCAATGGCAGGGCGCAACGACATTGCTTATGGTGGCAGTTTGGAGGCCCAGTTGAGAGATAAGGATTACCCTTTAGGTCGTTTCTTATCTACTCTCGGGCTCTCTGTTATGGATTGGCATGGAGATCTTGCTGTTGGGTGCAATGTGCAATCTCAAATCCCAGTTGGACGACATACAAACCTGGTTGCCCGGGCCAATTTGAACAATCGAGGGGCAGGACAAATAAGTATTCGATTAAACAGTTCAGAACAGCTTCAAATTGCGTTGGTTGCTCTCATCCCTCTCGTAAAGAAGCTAGTTGGTTATCCTCAACAATTGCAGTATGGACAATATTAACGATGATAGTATTAGTTTACTTCAGCTGCAACACTTGCATGGTAATAGGGAATGACTTCAAGTTGGCATCTTTCAAGAAATGAGTGATACTGAATTTCGCTATGCTTTTTTATACTCAAGTTTGTCGTATTTGATCATATAGTACTTTTCTTCGTTAGCTATTCTCTTTCGGTGTTTTTGTGATATTATGCTGCTGAACTCCAAGAATTACATCATTTTTATTCTTGTCTTCTGCGGATATACTTGATGCCTTGTAAATTCTTCTCTTATTTCTTAGAATGTTAGTCACTTGTACTTTTTTGGTTTCTCTATACTCTAATAGCAGTTAGCAGTTTGTGCTCTCGGTGCTATTCCTTTAAATTTTGCTCTTTGGTTTTTGCCCCATTTTAAGTATGTGTCTGTCATCCATCCAAATCAACAAAACTGCTATTTAAATTATTAGAAAGTGTCATTGGGACTCTGCCAACGAAGTTCCAAAAGAGGTCATACCTTTTTCTCCCTTCCATGATATAGTACTTTAGTTATGTTTTTTATTTCATGAATTATTGATTGTGCTGGGCCATATTTTTTCTCGGCCTTTTGTTACTGCAAATAGTTGAAAACTATGATACAAGAACTACATGACAAGTTGGAGAGCAAAAAGCCCTAGACGACAAGGGCAATTCCATTGATTTCTGAACTGCTCACTTTTCCACCGTCTAAGTATATTCAAGCATACTAAACTATCGGCAGGTGCTTTAGTTAATGAACGGACTATCTTGTATTTCATTTGTCACCAGGGGCAGCAGCCAAGTCAGGTAATGTTTTATTTATTTATTTATTTATTTTGAAATATTCATGTTACATGCAAATCTTCCTCAATAAAGCACATGTAGTCACTTGGGGAAAAGCAACGTGTACCCTCCCACATATGCGATGGGCTTTGTGAAGCATGTCGATGTGAAATTTCAATTCTCTAAAAGGACTAGTCATCGCCCCTACGAAGCTTTATCAAAAACTCCTTTCCTACTCCATTCTCAGCCCTGTAATTTTTCAGGTTAAACGACAAAAAGTATAGACACTACATATATATACTCTGTCATTTTCAAGAGACCAGCACACATTTGGAAAATGCTTCTTATCAGATTCGATAAATTTAAATAAAAAAGGCCACGGCATAACAGTTGTCGGCACTTCAAAGACAGAACCCAGGATAATGCAACGGCACGATATTGTATTCGTTGGGGCTGAAAAAAGAATATGAAATGGTGTAAACTTTTTGGCGGATTGACATGGATGATGGGTTTATTTTCTTTTATAATTAGATATTTTCAGTTAAATCAACAAAAAAAGTATCTGCATGGTGAAATGTGTAAAAGAGAAAGTAACATGCAAACATAAAGTCTTGAAACTGGACTATATATGTTAATATATATATATATATATATATATATATATATATATATATATATATATATATATATATATATATATATATATATACGCAATAAATAGAATAAAATTAAGAAAAAATAGAAGTAT
>Ga0099825_1005436_pt1 | contig 16327 bp, 6 predicted proteins | sample SiratroredBW_FD_76838 | JGI IMG/M metagenome (GOLD analysis project Ga0099825, IMG submission 76838) | Root nodule microbial communities of legume samples collected from California, USA - Siratro red BW | ecosystem: Host-associated > Plants > Roots > Nodule | place: USA: California | collected...
ATTTTGTGAAAAAAAATTAAAATCATGAAAAAGGATTTAATTAATCCACTTATTTTAAATAAAATTTGGAAAAAATTTTTTTTTGCCTTTTTTAAATTTTCTCAAAATTCGGTTTTATTTTTCCAAAAAAAAAAAAAAAAGTCTTACCTTATTTTCACTTTACCAAAATTATATAAATTTTAGTTTTTAGAATGTATTTTGTGACCGTTTATAACCGCCATTAAATGTTAATTATAAACATTTTGACAACCAAATAAAGAATTTCCATATTAGAAAAGCAAAGTAAAAATAAAACTAAAATTGAGAAATTGCAAAGGAATAATGATACAAAGGCAAGAAGAGTAATGAGAGGGAGAGAGGTGAACCAGTTTGATGGAGACAATCTGTGACCATACTTCATTCATGAAGTTCCATATTATTCACTCTTGAGCTTCCATGGAATTGGTGAAATGGAAAAGAGAACTGAATAGAGCAAGTGACAAAAAAACCTTTGTTAATATTCTTATTAGAAACCATTGTAGTTAAGAAGAACAAGAAATGGTGAACTAAAATGTTGAAGAAACACTAGTTTGTTGTGGATGATAGTTTTGTGATTGAAGGCTCAAATAAAAGGATTTTGTGGATAAGGTTTCCTTCAATACAAACCAGAATTAAACTTGGTCAAGAATGTGGTTCATCATATTCATAACTCACCAATTCAACAAATTACTCAACGGGCCTTCATTTTTAAGGGTTGGTTGTTGAAAATTGCTATTCTCACCTCCAATTTCTCAGTGTTCACTTCGGACTTGTTAAACGTTTTTACAGAAATAACCTTAATGTAAGCATGTTTCAACAAGATTCAAGAAATTCCCGTTGTATATTTTGACAAGAATTGCTAAATTACATATTTTATATCTATATTTTTTAAATGGAGCTAGAATATTTATATTATTTAAACCATTAACAGCTATATATTTAGCTTCAGTATCAAATTTTTTCTACTAAATTAGTTTAAAGTAATTTGGAGTGACTATTGTTTTATAACATTATTCTATGTATATTTTTTTATTACTTTATATTTATATTAGTAATATAAGAAAACCATTGTAATCAAATTTATATAAACATCTGTTACATATAATATTAGTTTATTTTACATGGTATTTATTCTTATTTTAAGAAAATTAAAATCATCCGAACCATGCGGTACTGATTTGGGCACATTAAAATTTTACCAAAAAATTTTAACCGACAATGTGAGTAGATCATGCTAGTTAAAAAACCCAATGTAAAAAAAAAAAAAGGTATGAGACAAAGGTCAAAGTGCGAACAAACCTCTCATCTTGCATTAATGTTGTTTTCTAATCTTGTATTATTGTGCAAATAAATATCATTTGTGTTGAATATGATTAAATAGGATTAAATATTCTTATTTATTATTTCATTAATATTATATTTATAAGTATAAATTTAGATTTTATTTTCTTATTTACTTATAATAGATAGTAAATCATTAATTTTAATGTTTTATAATTATTATACTTCAAGTAAATCTTTGTTTTTATAAGATACTTAAAATTGACATTAAAAATTAAAATAAAATTTCTAAAATTTTTTTAAATTGTTATTTCGAAAAATCGTAATTATATGAAATAGACCAATTCTATTAGTCCACAAATCATCGTTGTCATCCATAATGCTAACCATATAAAATCCCCATTTTAAGTTGGGCACTTTTTAAAATTTATCTCTTGTCAGTGTCAAATGACATTTACTAATATTTAATTTTTTATTACATTGCATTAATTAATAATATAGCGTGATAAATGGTAAAGTTTTACTATGATGTAAAAATAGAAAATTTCAAGCAGAAATTTTAGTTTAATATACCGTATATATAAATGGTTTTATTTTAACATCAAACCCAAAGAAAATTTAAAATAATGAGAATTTTATTAGGGATTGACTTTTTCAAGTAAACTAGAAGAATTTCGATGAGATTTACAATGAAAGAATTTAGAAACTCTGATATTTTCCATGGTTTCATCTAATAACTTTTTAGGTTTATGGTTTTGTGGAGGTGAGCTATTTGTGGAAATTGCTTTGAATCATAAAAGAAGCATTTTCAAGAAACAAGAACTTGAAAACATGCTTTTAAGGGAAAGGAACTGAATTGAAGAATAAACAAAATTTTCTTGCATTGGGACTGAACTGAACCCAGAAGAATAAGAAAAATATAACATTCGTACATACATAAATATAGGATGCCATACTAAACATGCAACTCTGAGCTAAGCTAAGAGATGAGCAGAGTATGGAGGCAGATGCAGAGGTAGACCGTCCCACAAGAAGAATGGTGATATGATATCAGTACTGTGAGCCTCATTTTGTTCAGAAAAACCTTACTCAACTTCTTTGATAATTCTTCGTCGCCGTAGGGGTTGTGTTGTAATGCTCCCTGGAGCACTGTGAGCTTTCCTCTTATCTTCCTTCCTCTTCTTGGCATCCGCCATAACACGCATTAAAGCAGAAGCTTTGAATATTGGTCTTGGCAAGTGCCTATGTCTGTTGAGCAAATCAGAAAAAGCAAAAGGTGAGAACTATGCACAGGGCAAAATATATAATTTATGACAGAATTTTTATCAGGTATGGTTCATAACAAAAATGTCTGATCAAATCTTACCTTGCAATCCGGTTAACATCAGGGAGGTGCTTGTAGCGTTTCTTTATGGCCTCATGATAATCGTGCTTCTTACGTTCTCTTGGAAGAATCTGTCGCATATCACAAAGTAGTCATCAATCGATGAAGGGTTTCTAAGAATATAAATAACCAGGGATAACCACTAGGTAACAAATTGGAAAACAAACCAGAATCCAAATTATGATGGTTTAATTTAAGGATCTTAATAATTGATCATCCACTATTAATGTTTGACAGAAAAAGAAGACAGTGCAATAATTAAACTAAAATGTATTTGGATCCTCCCAACTCTAGTCCAAGCATGAGCTTCTTATACATCAGCAGGAATTTGGAACCATGAAGAGATAAAAGTAGGCCTTCCCTTCCCTCGTACTAGATGGTGTCTATCTCACTAATAAAATGACAATGAAAGCCATGTTGGGAGATAAAAGAAGTAGGTTCAAATTCAAATAAATGTAAAGAAAATTTATGTAAAGAAACAAAATTGGGATTCATCTTTCTATGAAATAAACATTGCCACACGATGCCGAGGATATGCTTTGACACATTAATTATTTCACTCAAATCTAAGTAATGCAAGAAGTAAAGAAGATATCTTACTACTCCAAGTTGCTCAGATGCTTTTGCCTTCCAAATCCTAAGGTTAGTATCATCACTTCCTGAAATCACATAACTTCCATCACCACTGAACTTGACGCAAAATACCCTGCATAACAAAGATAAAGATCAGCCTACCATAAGATGATAGAAATTTTTCAGCAGAAAAAATTGCCAAAAACAGCTATAGCATTTTGTTAGGCTATAGAATAGAGGGAAGTATAGTAGTTACTAATTAGAGGGATATCATGGGTCAGGCCGATCATATCTATAAATAAGAGGATACTAGAGGAAAGAGGGGGATTTTCACTTCGTAGATTGAGCATAAACTCTTTGTGAAAGGAGAAAGCTTTTATGAAGGAAAAACCTTAGGAGGAGAAAGTGCTCTCCTATTTCTTGTTATTTTCATTCTACTGAATAAAAATCTTTCTTTTCTTTCTCTATTCAATTCTTGGTTCTTAACATCTTTTGTCAGCAATAGTATCTTGTTACACATCCAAGGTTTACATTATTTTTAAGTGACATGGGCAATAAAGCAATATAATGTTCAATTTCAAATATAAATTAAGTGAACCTTTGCATTCTCTTAGTGTGATAAATCTCTTTGCTATGACCACCGTTATACTGGAAAATTCTCACCTACAAATGAGAAATCATTAATACATAGGAAACCATTCTTGGTTAGAACAAACGTCAGATGATTGAAAACAAAAGTCAAGGAACTAACTGTTCTATCATAAGATCCGGTCACAAATTCTCGTCCAGTTGGTGAGTAGTCAATATCCATCCTGTAGAATAAAATATGATAATGCAGGCGTGATAAATTTCTAGAATTACTAACAACAGAATACTCAAAGAAAAATCATCTTACACTGCAGAAACATGATCTTTATGAACACATTTGGCTTCATCCAACTTTCTAGCATCATAGCTATAGCAGTTGCCGTCTTCATTTGCCTGCATAAAATTGGTTGACAAGAATATAAACATATCTCTATTTAAGAACCATTGAATAAATTCAATATGATCAACTTACAGCTGTAAAATTTATGGGTTCCATTGGATTCCAACATATAGAATTGGTTTTGGTCTGTCACAATGAAGAAAAAGTTACTATAATCATGAATATATTTGGAATAAAGCCAAATGATTTTGGGGGTGGGACAAATAGATAGAAATGATGTTGAGAAATGTTGCAATAATATAATATTGTGTGCAATTAAAGAACCACATAAAAAAGTAGGACCTCCGTTAACAAAATATGATGATTAGAAATAACATAATAAAAAACCGCAACCATATGTCATAATTTAAAGCAAAAAGAAGTAATTACCATCATTATCATTTTCCTCACAGGGGAAGCCATACGTAAATCATACAGAATTATGCTCCGGTCACTAAAATAAGAAATCAGGTTAAAAAAAGCACGTAATCAGGTTAAGCCAACCAATATTGTCATGACTTATAAAGTAGATTAAAGTAAATCTAAATAAGTTAAACTTGAAAAACATGCATATCAAAAGAAACATAACGAAGTCCCCTCACTAGATATTCATTTCCATTCAATAAATGAAATGCACTTTTCACCAGATAAATGACCACTGTTGGAATATATAGCAGATATCTCAATATTATGAAAATATTATATATAACCTTTAGGAAAATTTTTATATATCTTTATATTTCTTAATTTGTTTCCTTAATTAGTTAAGATTATAAGTTTACTGTTAGCATATATAGAGCTTAGCATTGTCTTTTGAATGACATCCTCATTTCCCTTCAATACTTAAAACCCCTGTTAGCATATATAGAGCTTAGCATGGTCTTTTGAATGACATCCTCATTTCCCTTCAATACTTAAAACCCTATAATGTCAACATAGTATTGGTCAAGTAATGCACCTTGAGAATAGTTTCTTTCACATCCTCATTTCCTCCCTCCCTACTTAAATCCGTGTAATGCTGAAATGTGTAATGCACCTTGAGAACGCTTTCCCCTTCCATTGAGCTGTGTTCAAAGAAATTGATGACCCTTGCTCCTAGTCTCTCGTTTTCAAGCTTTGATGTTGTTGTAATTATAGAAATAAGGAGCAGACCCTAAGTCACATCTTTATGACTAGAGAATATCAAATCTCCTTTGTCTATTGTATTAATTTCGTTTTCTCAATATAAATAAAACATTCGTTCACTCTCAGAAATACAGGTTTCAGCTCAATGACTCTCTCTTTCCTATAGTTTAACATGGTATCTAGACTATAGCACATGCAATGGTGCCTAATGGGCCGACCAACCAATGCCCAACTCAACTCCTCTACAGTCATACCCCTATGGTGGCGGCTCCATCAAAAGTTTGTTTGGTGGTCTGATCTGATGTACTTTTCTCTCTCAGATTCTTTTATTATTTTTTTCAGATTTAACGAGAAATATGTCTTCCAACCCCGTTAACATCCAAAATAGATTCTCCCATCTTTTCTAGCCATATTGATAGTATTGAGGAGATGAACATCTCTAACTATTCAACATGGGCTTCCGAAATCAAGTTATGGTTAAGTAGGCAGGGCTTTAAATCCCATCTTACTACATCTGCTGAATCCATTCCTATAATGCGTGAACAATGGATAAAGATGGATAAAACCTATTTTGTATTTCCATGAGACATGTGCATCAGTTTGGAGTGAGGCCCATACCCTTTATACCAACATCGCACAGAGTTAATATGATGCGTCTCTTGACACTTCTTGTTCCATGACAATTTGAGGGCCATATGTCTGCTTACCTTGGACAGCTTCATGCTGCCTTACATGAATTTAATGAGTTTATTTCACCATCTACAGATGTAGAGAAGGAACTTAAGAATGACAGTACATTTTTTATGAACTCGGGCTAGTATGGCTTGTTACAGAAGTATGCTACTACCTATGATCAAATTTTGGGATCACCGATAGACCTTACTACAACTTCCTCATCACCTATGCTCCTATGTATTTCTCAAGAAATAGTTATGGAGACACATACTTCATCTACGAGGGAAAATAGCACATTCGCATCACAAAGTCATAATTTTGAACACTTTCGCATTGGTAATTCTAAAAATATCCAAAATGCAAACATCACCACCGCATTGGGCATACCATTGATAAGTGTTGAAAGTTGTATGGGAAACCCCCTCATTCACCCAATATTCCCTAGGCATCTACTTTTGAGTCACTTGATGCTCCTACACTAGTTGATTTGACTAGTAGTATGACTCCAACATCAGCAATGGATCTGAGTTTCAAACTTGTACTTAACCAAGTAGAACCGTATCCTAATCCTTGGAGATACAAAAGGTTATTTGGTAAGCTAAATTACTTCATTGTGACTCATCCTAACATTGTCTTTGCAGTGAATGCAGTAAGTCAATTTTTAAACTCTCCTAAAGTATCGGGTGAAAAACTGAATTGTATTGTGATCAATATTGTAGTTCTTGACCTATAGGCTATCTCACGTACCTAGCTGAGGTGGCCAACAGATTTGGTTCTCCAGGATTAAACCGGACAGAAATTACTGTATCTGTCCCCCATTCAAAAGTATTAATCGGCTGAGACCTGCAGAAAGGAAGTAACAATAACATGAAATAAACACCCAAATTTAGAATGGTCAACCACTGTGATTCTAATAAAACAAGTAGACCAAACAGAAATTGACCACCTGTTGTGATTCCATATATCTACTTGAGCACCAACTGTGGCAAAATGCTCACCATCCCACTGGTGATCAACACCCCTGAAAATTAAGTAAAACCATGTTCAGTAAACATAAAAATATAGTAAAATAACAAACTTCAATGTCTTCCTCAGGGATAATTCATTCCAAAACTTACCAAAATGCATTCTTCCAAACATAAACACTTGCTGGCTGCACAAAAACAGAAAATGGTTCATAACATTGTGAGTTAGTAGTATACCCACTTAAATTAAAAAAAAAAAAAAATAGAAGGTAAAAGCAGAATATGCAAGCACAATATTTCACCTCAACAGTGCTCTTGGTTGAGTCATCTGACTCCATAACAGAAGTAATAGGAACATTCCAGAGTCTGATACTGAAATCAAATTCCAGGTTACATCAGAAAAAATAGCTATTGAAGGCTAAATATGATAGATAGATATATAGGGAAAATATTGAAAAGGTTGTTTCTTACGTGGCATCAGTTCCACAGGACACAAGAACCTGTCCATCTGTAGATGCTGTCAAACCTCGTACAGCACCTTGATGACCAGGAAACTGGCAAACTGTCTGTCTTTTTTATCAAACACAATGGTTACCAAATTAGATACATACAGTAGTCCCAAAAATTGTAGCATTAACAACCTCCTATCCTTGCTTAACATGTTTATAAATAAGTGAGTGCATAAGTCAATAACATATGTTTTTCTTCTTCTTATGCATAATTTTCACGCAATATTAAATAATTTTATCATATAACAACTACCATTCTTCACGAAGCCAACATACACCCCAATCAGAGAAATAATAAGAAAATCTAAAGTCATATTTGATACAGTAAACTACAGTTCATTCATAACTAATAAGACAGAAATTATTACTTTCCTCTCAGACATACTCATTATCTATTGATAGTCCATACAATGTAAACAGAAAGGAAATAAAGAAGAAGCGGCTCTGTATTGTTAATTACTACAGCATCCATTTCTTTTCATATATGCCCTCTAAGGCTCTAACTGAATCTTAAATACACAAAAACTTATCATAGATGACCGAAATAACTGTAAAGATCACTAGGGAGCTAACAACAATTTTAATATAAACAAGGATATTAATTACATTCCTTAATATTTGTGTTATCCCCTAAGTGGACAGATAGAAAGAAATGTACAGAGTAATACATAGAAATGTTCTTCCTTTCAAAAAGAGTACTAAATACCATGAACTTGATTCAGATTCCAAATATAAATATTTTCTTTTAGAAAAAAACCAAAGTACTGAAAAAGTTATTACCTTGAAGCTAAATCCCAGAGACGAATATCTGAAAAAAACAACAAAAACAAATGTTATAGGTCCCTTTTATACGTATGCAACTCAACTCCTCCACCATTTTATAAAGATAACAATGTACATTGGATTGAGCCTAATCTGAAAAAGAATGGTATTGTAGAAATGCATAATACCTAATACCACGTAGAAGGAAAACCAATGAAAAAGAACCAAAAAACAAGGATAGAGTTACAAGATAGGGATGAATAGTAAAAGTGAATGGATATGTAAGACATGCCCACACAATTATTTCTTCTTCTCTAGCCAGGAAATATTTTATGAATTGATTATTCATACAATCTATTATGCAAAAAGAACCATACTACTTTAAAGAGCTATGTTTCATAATCAACAAACATGAAACATCTACTCAGGTTCAAGCCAAACCTAACAAGAAGACTTCAACCTAAGATAACTAAAATAGTAACACAACACAGCAAAGAAAAAAACTTAAGAGAAATCAGCCAAATTTGACTAAAAGATAACAAAATTTAAGAACTTCTTGAATTCAAATTTATAATCCATAATAGCAAAACAAATTTCTTCCTCTTCCCTATCTCCAAACCAAGAGTATAATTCAGCAATTACTTCCTACAACTACACATATAGCTGCAGGGACATAACTGAATAAGGTAAAATGAATTACCTCCATCCATTGAACCAGAGAACATCCCTTTCAACTGGCTAGGGTTCTTTGTCATACATGAAATAGCATCTAAATGTCCATCCAATGCTCCAATAAATGGTCTTGCAAAGATCTAAACCCTCAAAGATTAAAAACACACAATAAGAAACAGATAAACTTCACATGCAATAGAAACACACTGATTACGAAACATGAAAACCTAATAGGGAAAAGCCGACCTTGTCCAACTTCACTGCATTAAGAGCCCGCACATACTCCACCGCCTTCTCTTGAGGACGAAGACTGGGATCGTAATTCCGGAACACCCTCTATCCAAAATCAAAAGGGCAATGTTAGCAATAGCAAAAGATTGAAAATTGGATTGAACTGAGCAATTAGAAGAAGGCCAGTAGTAAAGGGTCGTGTGCATTGAATGACCTGAAGGTCTTGACTTCGTTCTCGAGTGAACTCGTCGACGGAGCGTGATATAACTTTGACCTTCATTGCGCGTTGAAGCAGCGGAGAAAGTGAGAACAATGACTCACAGTGTTTTTGTTCTTCAACCTCCGAATTAGAGAGCAGTAAAACCCTAGGATGATTGGTGGAGGGAATCAGGGTACGAGGAAGAAAGGGTTTTAGTGTTGTTTTTGTTCACACCCATATGGATACGGGTCTGACCCGAAAAAAATATGTATATATATTAATTTTATATATCGATTAGTATATATAAAAAATCAAAGCATGGGCATCTGCAAGTAAGAGGGAACAGTAGATCGTCGATTGAAGAGCCAGGTCAGTCAACTTCGAAACCCCCAACTCTCCATGGAATTCCAGAACCTAAACAACTCAATTGAGAGCTCCGTGACCGAAAAAAATATGTATATATATTAATTTTATATATCGATTAGTATATATCAAAATTCAAATTAATTTGGTAATGTTTATTTTTTAAGTTAATTTAAAATATATAATATTTAAATTTACAAATAGTGTTTTGTAATTTTCTTTAGTGTATACATTCTTTTATCATTTTTACTCTTCTAAATTTATTTTGCAACTACTATTTTTTGTAGAAATATTTATTATTATTTCGATCTCTATAAATATAATTAATTTTATTAATTTAATGATTTTTAAAAAATTACTCATCATAAATACCACTCATCATGATAAAAAGTTATAAATATTATAACATTATAAAATAGAATTATTTTAAATATAACTTTTCTATTTTTCTAAAATGAAATTAATCATGTTTTTATTTAATAGTTATTATAATTTAAAAAAGGTAAACATGCATACGTATACTAGTTTATTTATAAATCAGTTTAATATTCGGTACTTTTCTTATAAAGGTTAATAGATATATAAAGCTTTAATTACTGTGGTTAAGAAACTGTAAGAATATTATAAATTTATATACTGTTTATACGTATTTGTTAAACAACGATAAAAGTAAAGTATTAAAGATGAAATCACATCTTCTAGTTGTATAACTTTTTTTTGTTTGTTTTATATAATTTTTACTTAAAAAAAAATGTGGATTTTGTTACCTAAAGGTTTCAAATTAACTTACTAGATTGGCCCACGGTGGATTGTGATTATTATAATTAATAATTAATTTCTTTTCTTATATTCTAATTTATTATTATTTCTAATGATTAAGATTTTGGTGGAACATAATAAATTAGTTCTATATTATAGAAGAGGGAAGAGGTTGTGTCTATTTACTGGTTTAAAGAAAATTAAGAATATAAATATATATAATATTTTTTAAAATTTTTATAAAGTAATCAAAAGTAAAATAAAAATATGAAATGTATATATGAAAAGCTAAAATATATCTATATATTGTTATATTATTTTTTCTTCCTTTAATTTAAAAATATAATGAAAAGTAAAATAAAAATATAAAACATATATCCGTAATAAAAGAAGTTTTTTTCTTTTTTTTCATCCAAAACTAAACAATTTTTCGAATTTAATTTTCAAAAAAAAATATTCTTTAAATTTTATCATCAATTTTTAAAAACTCACATTATCCATCTTGACAATTTAAATACGTCAGAACAAAGTTTTATAGATCAGAAAACAAAATTTCCAATATCATACAATTTTTAAGCTAAAAAAGTGTAACAATAATGAAACAATAAAAATAATGTTACACATATAAACACCACTTCACATTCATTTATGTTTTCGTTCTCACAATCTGATTGGTAAAGATAATGTCATCCACACATGCCATGTGAACCAAAATTTAATATCTCAATCAATATTATCTTATTTCTATTCAAACTACTTTCACCTTAAGTCAAATTAATTGATAGAACGTGAATCCACAAACATGTATATCAAGCATTTTCCATGTTAAAATCACCATTTCCTTTTGAACCTCAATTTGAAAAATGTACTACAATTAGTCACATAGTTTTCCATTGTGCAAACTTGTTTACCTCTATAGTCTATAAGCTTCTTGCACATTGCATTCAGTCACAAATATTTATTATAATAACATAAACCAAGACTATTATTGAGGATTAAATAGTAACAGTTTTCTGATGCAAATATACATAGTTATTTAACTTGGTTCAATAATAAATCGTATTAATTATGTCTCTCTTAGTAAGCTCAGTTCAGTAGCCATTCCACATGACATGATGACCCTTTCAAACCTTCAAGTACTTGATGGCAGTTTGAACATCCTTGTCACCCCTACCACTGAAGTTAACCACAACCTTGGCTCCATTGGGAAGAGTTGGACACACTTTCTCTAGGTATGCCAATGCATGAGATGTTTCCAAAGCTGGAATTATCCCTTCAAGTCGTGAAACTCTCTTGAAAGCTACATGTACAAAAATCAAAGTTTCAGACAGAGAAGCAGTAAATGATACAAGGGAAACATTGTTTTACATCAAACCAAAGAAGAAGTATAAACTTATATGCATCTTGTTATATGATGGAAAATGCCTCGATGTTGCATAGTCTATATAACACGGATACTAACAAGAACACAGACACGAATACTGACAAGAACACAGGCACGACACAGACACAATTTGAAATTGGAAGTTTTTTGACATTGTTTGGTATCAACCGGTACAAACATACAGCAATTCGTTTAGTCACCACAGAAACTCCAAGAAATTACGGTTCTAGTCAACATAGAATTGTCATTCATTTAGTTCCTACAACTAGCAAAATCATGGTTTTAGTCCCTATAAAATTTAAATGCAAGGACTAAAATTAATTTTTTTTATGGGAACTTAGGAATTAAAACAAAAAAATCATGATATTTTCAAAGACCACCACAGACATTTAGACTTGAAGCTGTAACAATTGTAAGTAAACAAAGATGAATATTAAGAATATATGACATTTGACAGAACAGGGGGACACCATTTTCTTAGATTGTAGAACATACCATTCTATGTAAAGCTTATGCAGAATAAGTGCCAAAGGAAACTTAAGATCAGATCAAGATTAGCAGAATGATATAGTAACATAAGTTTTGAACAAGTGATTGAGATGAGTTACCATAGTGTTTGCCAATACAAAGGAGGGAGGGAGACAAATCATAAATGAAATACAAAATCTGTGCAATTTCTACTTTACACTAAATTTTTATGTAAAAACTTATATTCATGTGCTGTATAAAGCAGCAATCTCAAGGTAATCCTACCTTCCAATGCTTCTTCATCAGTGATGCTATAGTATTCAGCACGTCCTAAATCTTTCAAAAAGCTATGTTCCGGACCCACACCAGGATAGTCCAAGCTGCACACAATTTTTGTTGTTGAAAAAATAATTACACAATCAGAACATGCAGAATTGCAAGGGACACAAAACAACTGATATAACAAATTATCAGTAAGATGAATTACCCTGCACTAATAGAGTGAGGCTCAACTATTTGTCCATCATCATCCTGCAACAGATAGCTCATAGCTCCATGCAAAACCCCAACTTCTCCCTTTGTTAAAGTTGCAGCATGCTTGCCACTGTCTAGGCCAAATCCAGCAGCCTCCACACCAATTAGCCTAACATCTTTGTCATCAACAAATTCATGGAAAAGTCCCATGGCATTTGAACCCCCACCAATACATGCAATCAGAACATCTGGCTTCCCTCCCCATTTTTCCAAAGCTTGCTTTCTGGTCTCCTTGCCAATCACAGCATGAAACTCTCTAACCATCATTGGATAGGGATGTGGCCCAGCAACAGAACCCAATATATAATGAGTTGTCTCTACATTAGTCACCCAGTCCCTTATAGCCTCTGAGGTAGCATCCTTGAGGGTAGCAGTCCCAGAATGAACTGCTCTCACCTATATTACAAGAATATATCCTATTAGATAGACCAATGTATTGTGCACTTTTTTTCTAAACAAAGACAGATCTTTTGAATTCAATGTATAGCAACTAAATTTGGACACACATAAGGTCACATCACAACACTTTTTCCCATGCAGACAAAGAGCATATAATTTCCCTCATTAAAAATGTCATAAATCAATCCAAGTGTTTTTCATTTTTCTTATGAAACAATCAACAATTAATCTTTCTGGATCTACAATTGGTCACATGCAGCTAATTATAATAATACAATATTGAATTTATTTATTATTTTCATTTGCTTCTGACATTCTCATGTAAGTGTCACTATCGTGTCCCAAATCTTTACAGTGCTGCGCTTTTATCATGTGTTTTGGTATGGTGCATACATACATCATACATGTAAAGTACAAAAAAAAAAAAAAATAATCTCCAGAAAATGCCATATCCCAACTATGAAGTGTAAGCCATTGGATCAGAAAAAGTGTTAACAAAAAGGTTTTTAAAGATTGGTGAGTAGAAACAAAAACCTTGATTTTCACAACAAACCATATACTTTCAGAATATTCATAAATTAATCTGTGAATAACATAATTCAGGTAATGATTGCAAAATAGACAAAGCAGAATATTCAATTTATTTTATCCACGAGTTAACCTCCAAAAAGATGTGCACAAAGGACTGTGACACAGGTCTAACAAAAAAGAAACAATGAAAAGATTTTTCATGGAAGGATCCTGTCCCCTATATGTATATTACAAGGAAAATAAAACAAATAACAAATTAAAAGACATTTATATTTGAAACAGCACTGCAAATCCACACTAAGATAATATTTGCATTAATTTAAAGTTTTATCTATGGAGATAATCTCAGAAAAGAACAGTAGATATTGTTAAAAGGATTAAAGAATAATGACATCTATGACAACAATAACAAAATATATACCTCAGCACCAAGGAGACGCATTCTGAAAACATTGAGAGATTGTCTTTCCATATCCTGTGCGCCCATATAAATAATGCATTCCAAACCAAATCTAGCACAAACAGTAGCAGTGGCAACTCCATGCTGACCAGCTCCAGTTTCAGCAATTATGCGCTTTTTCCCCAAACTCTTTGCAAGCAAAGCTTGAGCAACAGCGTTGTTAATTTTGTGAGCACCAGTATGATTGAGATCTTCCCTCTTCAGATAAATGTGAGGCCCTTCACCATTAGGCCTCTTATAATGCTCTGTCAACCTTTCTGCAAAATAAAGAGGACTCTCTCGACCCACATAATCTTTCAGGATCCCAGCCAGCTCTGTCTGCAATTTAAAACATCTATCTGAGAAAATTTACATAATTTTTCCATCCAAGAAACTACATTTCATGGCCTCTGAATGTTGTTAACATACAAGGGAATGAGAGAGGGGCTACTATGTAAAAGAGAGACAGAAAATTCTCCTCAGTAGAATTAAATGAAGATCAATGTGGAGTCCCAAATTGTTTACTTCTGTCACTTCCGTATGAAATTGAAATGGTAAAGACCAAAAAAGTGCTGAACAATAAAATGATACTAAAACTTCAAACAAGTGCATGTTTCAGAAGCATCAAAATAGAAGAACAGCATAAAGGAAAGGAAATAAAACATCAAGGATAGTACTTCAAAAAAAACAATGTTGATTGTAAGTAACCGTTGGTCGTTCTACAGAAAAAAAAACTGAAGGGTTTTAAATGTCATGGTTTAGTGGCTATCTCTGACATAATAGAATTTGCAAGATAAATACAGCTGATATGGCCACAACTGAGATCACAAAGACCCAAAAACCTCCTCGTTGCAATCGCAATTGCAGATGCATATCCTTTTTTCACTGAAACCTTGCAAAAACTAAACCTCAGTTCAGTTTCTGGGTATGCCCCACTTCCATCATGCCATGGACAGAAGATTCAATTCAACAAACAAAACATTCCCAAACCCCCTAAGCTTCTAAAAAACCAAAAAAATATAAAACAGTTATAATCACCATCAGTGCCACATTTCAACAACCAATTTGTGAGCAATACCAACAAGCATTATGCAAAAAGATTAAGACCAACCCACATAACAATAAAAAACCTTCAGCCCAACACCACATTGCCTGGAATACCCATTTTCACCAAAACCCACTGAAGCCACTCCAGACACACCCAAACCCAAAAAGGAAACCATTCCCCCGTTCAGATCACACAACACAACACTAAAGCTTAAAAGCCTGAGCCTGAGTCACAAAACCTGAAACTGCTCATCTGCAGTGAGGGAATGAAAAGCGGCCTCAAGCTCAGTGAGAGCATGCATCAGAGTCTCAGGGACATACTTCCCGCCAAACTTGCCAAACCTCCCAAATGAATCGGGTCTATTGAGCAAAACTGACCCATTATCCAAATTGCGGTGGTCCTCCAATGGCACAACAGAGGAAGGGTCCCTGGTGGCAGAGCAGGACACAGAAGAAGAATAGGCAGAAGGGGTTCTGAAAGGTGCAAACTTTAGCATGTTTGAGGGGAAATGGGAAGATGGGTATGGCTGGCTGGGAATGGGAAGCACCCTTGAGGAGTTGAGGCCTGTGAATGGGATGGAAGCAGCCATTTTCAAGTGATTGGAAGAGTTTCTTTCTTTGTTCTGAAAGAAATTGATTTGGGGTGCTTGGTTGGTGGGGTTTTAATTTATAGGGTGAGAGATTGTTGAGGAGTTGCAGAGATTTTGTTTGGTTCTTTTCTTTGGTGTTTTTGTCTGTATGCAGAGACAGGATTCATAGCTATGATTTGATGATAACAGAAAGGGGATCAAGATTCACACCCTAATTGGTCTTGGACTAATATTAGATTATTTAGTTATTTACTGTTTTTCTTTTCTTGCCCAATTTCATGGTGAATCTGCTGTGTCTGTTACAACATAGATACTAGAATGGAGAAGATACTTTGATTCGGTGAAAAGTGCTTCTAAATTGAAAAAAAAAAAAAAAAATAAGGGGAGTAAAAAAAATTTTAAAAATTTATAATTTTATTAATAATTTTAATAAAATTTAAAAAAAAAAAAAA
>Ga0099825_1005439_pt1 | contig 16320 bp, 7 predicted proteins | sample SiratroredBW_FD_76838 | JGI IMG/M metagenome (GOLD analysis project Ga0099825, IMG submission 76838) | Root nodule microbial communities of legume samples collected from California, USA - Siratro red BW | ecosystem: Host-associated > Plants > Roots > Nodule | place: USA: California | collected...
CAAGGTTACTGCAATACAAGCACTTCTATACAAAGAATGACAAAAGTAATAAGAAAGGGTATAGAAGGCTTAGTCTTGATGATCAAATCAACGAAGAACAGTCTCAGTCAAATGATAGCTCCAGCAACAGTTCAAGAAAATAGTTCTTGATGAAAACTTTGATTGATCTTTGATCACAAGACCCGCGGGCGCATTTGCTCTCTTTGCTCTCTTTGGAATTTCAAATTTTCGTGCTCAAAAAATGTGTAAAAATGATTTTCGTTAACCTCCAAAAAATTTCGCGCCAGCTATTTAAACATAACTGTCATTTAAAAATTCAGTCGATTGAATCTTCAAATAGTCGACTGTTTTTCTCCAGTTAGTTAAAACAATTATTTAAAACGCAAGTTTTGATTTAAATGATTTTTCAAAACTTTTGTTAATTCAGAAAATATATTTGGAGCTTATCATTGATTAAGATTGCATGCTTCACTAATTAGACCTCAACCTTACCCCACAACACACACTCCTAAAGACCAAGTCTTCAATCTTCATGAAATCTTCATGCATTCCACATATGCTCATAAGGTCTTGAACTTCTTCACTTGGTTGACTTCATCAAATCATCATAGCAGCCCACTGGTGCTAACAAAAGAGATAATAAAGATTCAACCTTTATTGCTTTGATTAGGCAGCAGGAACAAGACTCCTAATATTGGGAGCTCCAATCCATCTTAGTAAGTAGAGTTATGCCAAATTTAACCTCATAAAATCATATTGTAAGATAAGAATTGTGTTCCACTTATATATCATAATTTGATATTATTCCTAGTCGATGTGATATTTTCAACGTACTCATTCACGTCAAGGTCAAACACACCCTTATGCTGAGTGATGACATATCATCTAGTCATCATATTTACAGAATAAAAAGGTCAAAGAGTTAGTGCATTCATAAGAAACCTTCCAAGAGTTTGGACTTGCTTCAACCTGTCTCGTCCTCCAATTAGTCTTTCAGGCCTAAGTTTAACCTTAGAAAGATCACTCTAAAAAACATAGAGCATTAAAAAAAAGACCTTTATATGAAAATTTGTTTATATTAGTTTAGAATATTTTTAGGCCATGTATTGGGCCATAAAATAATTGTTTTGGGATTGTATATTGTCTTTGAGTAGAGTAAGATTAAAATTAGGGTCTTGGTCTACCTAGGGTTTCTATTGGGCTTCTTTAAGCCTAAAAGAAATTCTAGATGGTCTAAAGCAATGGTAGAGCGCACCTTCACAGAGCTAAGCATTTGACATGTGCAAAATGTGGAGCAAAGCATTAAAAGCGTGAAGGACACATGACCTCCTCTGTTTTGGTTCGCCCATATCTAGGGTTTTTTTTTTATGTATTTTTTAATTTTGAATTTTTGACTCTCATTTTAGACATCCTAACACAATAAATAAGTGTGTTAGGTCCTTGTATTTTAAATTTTGAGTGATTGAGGATATGTTGCCCAAAATTTTGGCCATATGCACTTGTTTTTTAAGTTCTCTTTAGATTAGAGTTTATTCTCTAAATTGTAGCTTGGATCCAAATTGACCTAATCTCTCCTAGATATAGCCTCACCTTTTCACTCACTAATTTCGTGCCAATTGTACCTTCCTTCATTGCTTTCACTACATTCCTTCATCATCCGTCCAAAGAAGAAATCAAATCCATGAAGAGAAGCACAAGGCCATCACTCAGGAATGAACACGTTGAGCGTGAGATTAGATATTTCTAGGTGATCTAACAAAACCCCAATAACAGTGATACAATAGTCCCAACGAACTTGTCTATGATAGGTCTAATACTATCTTGAAATAGGTAAGAAAATAAAAAAATATTTTATTGATATCAATCATTAATTACTATAAAGGTATTAAGAATGTTTTTTATCCTAATAATTTGCTATTTACGACTTTTATATACTCATGTCAAATGCAATCATAATACATATATATATATATATATACACGAGCCATATCACATCTCATGCTAAATAACACATAAATTACAATCATAAATTACAATCAAATTACTTCTATCTAAGAATCCTAGAAAAAAATTTAATGAATCAGTGTAATTTTTCACACTTAATGTTTTTCGATTCACACTTAGGCAGGCGCATACACATATTCATATGCACACTACACTACAGTGTTAGGTATATGTCGCTTTAATGACTTTGCTTCCTTTAGTAGAGCATCATCCCAATGCTTGAATGATGTATTTATTGTCAAACCTAATAAGTTTCATATCATCAAACAAATTGCCTTATTAATGCTTATCAATGCTTGAGCTACCATATTAGTGCTTGAGCTTCAACATGTAGTAGCATGGATTCACAAATTATAGAATCTTATGCACCATCATACAAACAATGATTGGGCATCACTTGCTTTAGAAGAAATAATTATTTCAACCTTTCTGTTACTCAAGTCTCAAGTCATTGAATAACATGTTTTATTTTTAAGCGACATTAAACAATATATAATGACGACTTATGTTCAAACATCACTTAAGCGATATCAGTCTTAAAATAATATTTTCAAATAAAACATACAACATTTCAATTTTAATATCATTTTTCAAACCATTAGTTCAACGTCTAATATAATATCCATAATGATGTAATATATATATATATATATATATAAAATTTCAGAATTTTAGAAATAATTTAAAGAACTATAATTTAAAAAAAAAATCATGAAATAGAGGTAGAATAATTATAATTTGTTTATAATTTTATGTTTTTTATTTAAAATTTATTTTAATAACATTTCAATTCTTATAATTTTACCAAACATATATAATATAATAAGTTAAATTAACGTAGATACTGCCCAACTTTTTTTTTCTTCTAAAATATTTTTTCTAGTTTTTACTAAAGAGAAGTAAAATGTAAAATAAAAACCTTGAAATATTGTACAAATATCCTCATTTCGTGTGTTAAAATTGAATCTTCATATTTAACGATTATTGTAGTTTTTTTTTCATACCTTTCAAATAAGCCCCTTTCTCTACAATATATTAGATTGAGTTTATAATAATTAAAATTTGAAATCTAAAAATTCAACAATTAATTCAATTATTTGGTCAGATTCAACATAAAGTTGGTCAATATTATTGATTTAAACGTTCTGAAATGATGTTACACCATGTATCATGATTATCATCATAACGAGATTTGAAAATATGATAGTAACATGTTGAAATCCCACCTTCATAATTTCCTCTGAAAATCGTTTTATATTTTATATTTTCAGTCATTTTTACGCATCTTAATTAGACTCCTTCAAATATAGAAAGTCAAGTTGGTGTATTATTATTTATTATTATTATGCTTTCTTCTAAAATGCCATTTTTTTTTCTCAGAAAATGTTTGTTTTACGATTTTTTTCACATTCAAGAATTTTTATTCATATTTGTTAAGAAATTATAAAAAAGAAATTTTCTGGATATGTTTTATTATGAGGGAAGCTACATCCCCTTAATTGTAGACATTTTATTTTGTCCCAGGAAGGAGAGTAAGTTGTATTCTCATTTTAATAGGAAAATTTATTTTTTAAACTCTATTATAACTGTCAATATTTTATTTTCTTATTTTTAATTAACTTAGAATGTATAACTTGTGAAAATTTAACTAAACATGTTTTAGAAATAATTTATTTGAAATTCTGGTTAATTACATATCGGAAAATATAAAATCATAGCTTAAAATAAACATTCTAATATTCAAACTTTTATACATTTCCCAAATAAAATTTTGATAAACTAACATGAATATGTTTAGACATTTTTTTTTTATAAATTTTTTTATGAGAAAAAATTAGGAATAAAAAAATTAACGTCTTTTTTAGATTAAAATTAATTTATACATAAATTAATTTGTAAAAACTGTCTAATATGACTTTTCTATTTTTTTATTTCTAATTTATACATAAATTAATTTTAGTTTATAAAAATAATTTTATTTCTTTTAATATTTTTCTTCTAAAAGTCCTTTTACAAAAATTGTCTTTGAATCATAACATTTTATTGGTTGGTACACAAACTGGTTTAGTTTTGTTATATTCTCTTAAATATTATATACTTTTTTACCAAATCAAAATCCTTTTTTCTCCGTTCCTCTATATATGATCAAAATTAGAAGTTAATTTTTTTTTACGAAAACTAATTTAAAATGCTCTTGCATTAAATATTATTGAAAAAAAAAATCTTACTTATAATTTTTTAGTTCAGCAAATAGTAAATGAAATGCATTAATATCTTAGGATATTTGGTCATGTAATTTTATCTTACATGAAAAATATTTTCGGAACTTACTGTGATTATTCACATGCATAGCTAAAATAATTGTTGATAAATATTTTAGAAAAAAATATGTCTCATTGATATTAAAAATAATTTTTGAAAAATATACAAATTTTAAATAAATTTAGTAGTACTAATTTTTAACTACGATAGATTAGTTAATTCAATCTTACAAAATGACTGCAAAAAGTACATTATTTCAATGATATAGTTTACAAAATTTATCAATAACGAAATGAACAATTTTTAACAGGATAAAGTGAAGCTTTTACATTTTTGGAAAATAGAATTAATATAAAAAAAATAAAATAAACGAATTGTTAGTTTTACTTTAGACGGTTGTGAAATGACTTTCCAACGCGACTACATTGGTGTAGTGGGCTTCTTAATTGGACTGGGCTACAACTGTTTCACTTGAGTCCAAACTAGGAGAATTGATGTTCACACCCCTGCCAGTGTTTCTTTTTTTAATTTTACAAAAAATATTCTCCTAAAAACGACTTTTTAGAACTTACATGTTTTTTTTAAAAAAATTGCGACTTGAGAATTTAATTAAGTTTTAATATTCTTTTCAATCTAACTACTATTTACAAAATTAATTTCAATATTTATTTTAAAAAGTTTAAAATTGTTTAAAGTTGTAGGATGACTTTTTAAGCATTTTTTAAAAAATAAAAATAAAATTTATTTGAGAATACATTTTATTTTGTGCGAAATTATGTTTAATGTTATTAAAGTTCTCAAATTAGGCTTAACTGGATGATAGATTTAGAAAACTCACAAAAAGCAAGTTAAACCAAATAAAGTAAGTCTCATCTAAATTGAAACTAGTCATTTTTAGCACAATCTATTTAAACCAATAAACTGATAAATTTATGAATAAACTATTTTATAAAATAATAATTATATTTAGAAATAAAAAAATTATAACAAAAAAAAACATATTTGATTGAACACATAAAGTGTATTATACTTTATATATATATATATATATATATATATATATATATATATATATATATATATCACATCCTTATGTATAAAATTAAAATTAAGTTTATTAATACAACTTAAATTTAAAATATATGTATATAAATTACTTTTAATTTATTTTAAAACAAATTAAAAAAGACGCAAAAAGAGGACAAAAATTAAACCAAAAAATTACAGGCTCTTTGAAAAAAAATGTTAGCTACATAAGTTTATTAGATAATACACACAAAAAAAAAATCCATTTGACAATCCTGAATATAATTTATATTCTTTCATAATTTTTTAAATATTTTCCATAAATTCAATAAAAATGACACCATTTTAAGGTTTTGAGCCACACGAGTTACTTTCTTTCACCAAATTTTTCTTCCAAAACTGCAAATGCTTATTCATGAATATATCTTGCATAGTCATAATTTTTTTTTTCTTTTTGGTAAATATTTAAAAAATAAATTTGTAATTATTTAATAAATTCTTGCAGTTTTGCATACTGTGTTTCTAACAACTCACTCAACTCACTGTCTCAAAGTTGAGGAAGTAAGGCAGTGTTGTCGTTGTGGATTTTATTGCTATAAATTGTGATAATCCAAAGATTGTTCTAGAAGATACCAGAAAGAGGGAAACATGGTGGTGTTATCGTCGGAGGATGAATCCGAGGAGGAGCCCGGCGAGGTTATCGAATCGGCGCCGCCGCAGAAGGTGGGCGAAGAGAGGCAACTCAGAGGTCTCAAGAAGAAGCTTCTCAGACAGGGACACGGTTGGGAAACCCCAAACTTCAACGACGTTGTAACAGGTTAGTCACCACCACCAACCACCGTGGCTCTAATTTTTTACATTCCATCGATATAATTTGGTTATCAATGCAGTTCGTCGTGTTGGAACATTGCTCGATGGAACGGCGTTGGGTTCTTCCACTGGGACGGATGGACCCTTGACGTTCACTCTTGGCAATGGTGAGGTTCCTGGGTTGGACCGTGGGATTACGGGTATGAAGAAAGGGGAGGTGGCATTGTTCACATTACCTGCAGATGGTGAAGGTGACTCGGTTCTGCAGTTTGAGGTGGAACTCCTTTCTTGGATCAGAGTGGTGGATGTGTGCAAAGATGGTGGAGTTCTCAAGAAAATTATGGAGAAGGGGAGTGGGAATGACCGCCCTGCTGATCTCGATGAAGTGCTTGGTAGTGTTCTGCCACTTCCTTGTGCCTGTTTATGCTTCTTTCTTTTTCCTTGCATCAATTGAAAATATCACCAAGTAGAGATTTGTATGTTAGAATTTGATTATCTCAGCCACTGATTCATGTTCGAGTATGATTGTTTCTTGTGGAGGATACCAAAAAGAACAATTTGACTTCCATATTTTTTTGGTATACAGATTTTCACAGTATTAACTTCGCCTTAGATAAGTAGTTATTTCAAAAAGGCAATAATCTTATCGCATGCAGTGATCCATGATCGGATGGCAGTGTTAAAAATGTTTACAATAATAGGGCATTTTAATTAAGTTCATGCAGTTGTACATTTTTATGTTTTTGTAGCTGTGTTGCTCTTGGCATGCTTTATGAATGAAGATTTTGTCAGCTTATTGGTTTGTGTTGGATATTTTGCCACTGCAGTGAAGTATCAGGTGGCACTAGTTGATGGCTCTGTTGTTGAAGAGACACCTGAAGGAGGAGTTGAGTTTTATGTGAAGGATGGTATGTTGTTGAAGTTGCTCTCTCTCTTATTGACTTCATGTAATGGGGGGTATAGTTTCATTTTTCATCTCACAGTTTGTTTGACCAATTATGGTGCTGGTTGAAGGTCATCTTTTTCCGATTTTGCCGAAAGTGATCATGACTATGACGAGGGGAGAGAAGGCTGAATTAATCGTCCAACCTCAGTGTATGTTTTATTTCCTCTTATATGCCTACAATATTCATATTTTTTGGCTTTTCTGGTAATGAAATGAATGGTTTATTGTATTGGCCTATATTTCCTCATTTTGTTGAGTTGGGACACATGAAACTTTGGTCTCAAAATAGGAGTGATTGATGTAACCTCTACAGTCCATTGAAATGTTTATGCTTCTCTCCTACTCAGTTTCTGTTTGCTAGCACTTTGGTCACTTTACCATAATATTCCTTGATAAATAGACCTATCTAGGGAACTACCAACTTCCAACATTTGGCATAATTATTTTCTATAAAGTGGGGTTCATTCCCGTTTAATTTTTACTGCTTCTTTCGAGTTCTGCTTGGAATTATGCTTTTATTTATTACCTTGAGGGGTCTTGCAGTCCGATATTTCAGATGATTAATTTGGAATTTTTATATGGTTATTGCAGATGCCTTTGGAGAGACTGGAAGAGAAGCTGGAAGTGGGCACTGTTCTATCCCTCCAAATTCAGTACTGCATGTTAATATTGAATTGGTGTCCTTCAAGCCTGTCATTAATGTTACTGGTGACTCCAAGGTGCTTAAAAAGATTTTGAAAGAAGGGGAGGGTGCTTTCACAGCCAATGAGGGTGCAAATGTTACTGGTAAGAATTTAAGAAAACAACACAATCAAGCTCAATAAGCTCAACCGCTAGAATTGTGAGGATAAGGATTATTGTCATATGATGTGAGAGGAAATTTCAAATCTTTTGTCGTGGTCAGATTATTATCTATATTGTTAGACTCTTGTGTGACTGTAATTTTTCTATTTCCGATTTCCTGCATCTCCTTCAATGTTAAATTGTTGACATATAAGTCATAAATCACATAATCTAATGTTATTGAATTATGATTCTAGTTTTAAATTGAAATACAATAATTTACCAAAAATTGTGATGAAAGAATAATTCAGTTCATACACCTTCTATACTAAAATAATGTGTTGTGGTTGGCTAGTTTCGTGTTATTATTCCCAAATCTAGTGTCACTTTAAGTTATTGGGGACAGGAGTTAATGTTCTTTTTACCATGTTATTTGCCCATTCAATTCAAAATTTAAAGGAAAGGAAGAAGGCCCAGTTGAATAATTGCTTTTGATGAAATTCCTATTGCAGTCAGCTTCACAGCTATGCTAGAAGATGGCACTGTATTTGAGAAAAGGGGAACTGGTGAAGAACAACCATTGGAATTCAGAACCGATGAGGGTGATGTTTTTCTTATCCTATTTTAGCTATACGCTCTTTTGTACGTTGTTTGTTATATATATGAAAATATCTTATCATAACTTGGAATATCTTAGATTATGCTCTAGGGTTAGTTTCTTAATTTCCTCTTCATTTCTTAAGATTGGATATCTATTCATTATTTATTCCCTAATCAGTTAATATAATGATTAGGATACACAAGGGTGAGTGATCAAATTTTTATGAAAATATCAAACATATCAAGACAATGTATGACAATCTCAATTAGTATTAATTCTTTTATCTCTCTTATGCCCCATAATTTCAATACATACATTTTCCTTGCTTGGGGATGAACTAAGGATTATTTAGTGTTATGACATCTAGGAAGTGATGATAATAGTGTTTTGACTTTGTTGTCTGTAGAACAAGTAATTGCTGGTCTAGATCGAGCTGTGGCAACTATGAAGAAGGGCGAGAGGGCCATTGTTTCCATACATCCTGAGTATGCATTTGGAAATGTTGAAGTTAGACGAGATCTTGCTGTTGTTCCACCAGGCTCGAATGTAGTCTATGAGGTTGAGATGATGAATTTTATCAAGGTAAAAGGAAAAAAATCTTCACCTTGTAAATTTGAAAATTTGAAGGTATTTGTTTTTCCAATAACTATGATGGCAACTTGTATCATTTAGCGAAAGAGTGGAGAAAACCAAAATGACTTGCTGTATGATTTGGTTTCTCTTGCTTTGTATAGTTTGTTTGTTCGTTAGACACATGTCTGTATGGTTTTTTATGCAGCATTGCTTTCAATACTTCTAACTTTTGTTTGATTTAAAGGAGAAAGCACCATGGGAATTGAATAACAAGGAGAAAATTGAGGTTGCTGGGAGGAAGAAAGAAGAAGGAAATATACTATTTAAAGGTGGCAATTACCTGCGAGCAGAGAAGAAGTATGAACAGGTAAATCCTTTACTTGCATTGGTTTTGGGTTTCAAGTTTCATTAAGATTCCTTTAGTTTGTGACATCTGCCAAATCATGATACTTTTGTTCTCTCTCAGGCGGTTGATTTTCTTAGTGACGATGCATCCTTTGGGTTTGATGAGCAAAAGCAAGCTGACGCACTGAGAGTGTCATGCTGGTTGAATGGTGCAGCTTGTAGCCTTAAACTTAACGACTTTGGCGAAGCAATCAAGCTATGTTCACAGGTAACGGTCAATTAAGTCATGCATATGATTTGAACCATATAGAAATACTGACACAGTTATAGAACAGCGAAAAAACTAAACTACATACTCCCGTGTCATAAAAAAAACTAACATACACCGGTGTCATCAAGCTTCTCGACATGTGAAAGTATGGGAGAGGGTCATTGTACCCCATCTTTGCATATACCCATAGATGTTATTTCCATATTTGATCCTGTGATCCATAGGTCGCTAAGGCACAAGAACTTTGCCATGTTTCAAGGCTTGCTCTCTAAACATATAGAAGTTAAGTAAGTGGAAAATTTTTTACATACTACAGAGCGCTAACAAGGAAAGAAGTGGGATGTATCATCTCATCATTCAACTTTTAAGATATAGGCTTGGGTTATAGGAGTAGCTATTACATTGAATTGCTTACTCTTTTCTCAGGTGCTTGATGTTGAATTTTGCAACGTGAAAGCTTTGTACAGACGAGCACAAGCATATATAGAAACTGGAGACTTCCTATTAGCAGATGTAGACATCAAGAAAGCTCTTGTGGTGGACCCACAAAACTGGTACTTAACTTGAAAGGGTTGATTCTCAAAAGAGAACTCACTGCTAGATTAAAATGCATGTCTCATTACAGAAACATGTTTTTTCATTTTTCAGGGAGGTAAAGGTAATTCAGAAGAAATTGAAACAACTTCAAGCTGACAAAGACAAAAAAGATGCTAAGCTGTACGAAAACTTGTTTGCGCGTAAAACAAAGGACTCGTCTATGGCTACAAAGGTGAATATTGTTTAGACTTAATGCCTCATTTCTGCTTGTGTATTTGAATTGAGGAATTCTCTTGACTTAAGTGGATTTTTCATCAATGGCCGAAGCTTAACTAGGAGAGGATCTATTTTAGCTCCCTAGGCTCACATTTTCTATTGTGGACATTTCTTTGTATCTAATGATTGCTTGGGAATCTATGAAACTATAATCGGTGCTACCGAAACATGGATTTTCCTAGTCTGGCTTCATGCCTTGATGATGCAATGGATAAAGAAAGATTTCAACAATAATTTATATGCTGTCACATTAGGAATTGTTTATCATTTCTTCCCTTTTTCATTTTGTAGTTCTTAATTTTTGTGGCTTGTTATTATAAGCACCCAATGTTCTTGCTTCCACATAAATTGTATTTGTAAATAAAACTCTTATTCTTCTGAAACAGAGATTGAAAGTTGAGAAAGACGAGAGGGAAAACGAAGATGATGCAAGAATGGAAGAGGATACGGTTGCTGATAGCGCAGTGATTTAACAGTTAGTTTATTGTTGTCGAACTGTATAGATTATAGTGTAAAGCTTCCATTAGCAAAAATGTACTGTAGAAGGTGGAATTTGCAAATTTAATTGGAATGATAATCTACATGTTCCAATTAAATACATTAATTATACCATCAATTTATAACCTTGCCATATTTCAGATGAACATTATACCAATTCTCATCCAAATCTTGTTTATTTGTTGAAGGATTTATTCTTAAATGTCATTAGTTGGCTAACTAAAGAAGGGTTATTATTGATACAGGTTGGTGCTAACTTCTCTTTGGTTGGTATAGATTAGCAGAAGACAGTGTTTTTCCTTTGCATGGTTTAACTCGACAGTTACACTGAGGGACTAAATAAGCTGAATTAGATAGAATCTGTATCTACTTACAAAATTATTTAAATTAAAGATAAGAGAAAATGAAGGAAAAATATAAATTAAAAGTAGATTTTATTATATTTCATTCAATCTACAAGAAAATTATTAAGATATGAAAAGAAAAGTAAAATTAGACTGGATTGGCAGCTCTTTCAAGTTGCTGTTGGTGAATATATATTATTTAACATGCCTAATTTGCTTCCATGGAATTCAAAGTTGGGTACTAATATAATCCTCACATTAGAGGAAATTTTAAGATTTCAAAACATTTAAAATGTTTGAAATTTTAATTACCTTCAATTATTTTTTTCTTAATTTTGTAGTATTTTTTCTTGAAAAATAAATTCATTTAAAAAAAAAAATAAAACTCTTATAGTGTGTTTGGTCTATTATTTTAGCTTCTCTCCTTAAAAGATAAGCTGAACCAAACACTTACTGTAAAATGCTCTTAAAAAATGAACAACTTTTTTATAGAACAAAATTCGAAATCCGATAGATTTGGAAAAAAAGCTATATTTGCAAAGACTTCAAATATATTTCAGCATAAATAATTAATTTTATTTAAAAAAAAATTATTAAGTCTATATTTGAAGAGAAATGAATTATATTTTTACTTAAAATAAGTTAAATAATTTTTATTTTTTAAAAAGATATCAAGTCAAGATTTGAAGAGAAGCCAAACTAATCAAAATAGACTATTTAAGGAAAGATAGTACAGTTTTTAAAAAAGCATTGGAAAATTCAGTAAGTGTGATATTCTGGAACTTTAATGTATTATCGAAATTTTTAAGAGAATGAAGTCCAAACACATGTACATTCGATAAAAGAAAATTTAATGTTAAAATAAATTTGTAAAATTTTACAGCATTAACATATTAATAGTTTAAGTAATATTTATTATGAGTTTTTTTTTTTCCTTCTATGAACATAATTCTCTTATGTTTTAAAGTTTATCTTCAAATTAATCTAACTCCCCAAGGAAGCAAGTAGAATATAATAAAAAAAAATTTCTTCAAATATCAAACATGGATACTATCCGAACAACCCGATATTATATTCAACATATTAAATAAAATTAGATTTAAATGTTAAGTGCCAATACATTAATTGTTATAAATAGTATATATATAATGAGATTATATAATCTTATTTTTATTTAACTCAATTTCCTCAGGAAGATAGATAGATAAAAAAACTAACATTATAAGAAAACAAATATGATGAATAATGGGTTATAATATAATCTAATAATTATTTTATCTTATCATATCATTACCATCAAACAAATTATTAATAAATTATCACAGTTATTAACCGTAAGTAAAATAATTACAAAAACCTCTCTTAAATCACAACAATTATTACAAAAAAGTAATTTACTCTTTAAACTATAAGAAACAACATTTTTCTTAGGTTAATATATCTTACCATTTGGACTTTAAAATAAAAAAATGAAAAAAAAAAGTTAAGAGACGCTTGATGGGCCTAAGATACCAAACCCGAAACATATACGGATCCATCCAATCCAATCCAAGTCCGCGCTTAAACCTCAAAACAAAACCTAACTAATAACTATGGCCGCCTTCGGGTTCTCTTCTACCCTAAACCTCTTTCTCGTTCTCTTTCTCACTCTCCTTCTCTTCCATTTCTCTCACTAATCACTCTCCAAATTCCTTGTTGCACCGTTTCGAGGGGTGTGCCTCCATGGTCGAAACCTACAGGCTAAGGTCCGTCGATTGGAGACCTTCGCCGGTGGTGGCGCTAGCCACCACCATCGACGGCGCGCGAGTTGCCGCTGCTCGCCAAGATGGCTCCCTCGAAATCTGGCTCGTTTCTCCCGGCGCCATCGGCTGGCACTGTCAGCTGGTAACTAACTAACTAACTAGCTAACTCTTAACTTACGTCGATCCTGTTTTCTCTCGATTCTCTTATCTGTGAGTGTTTGAGTATGTTCTGATGCATTGATTGTGCCTATTGCAGACTATTCACGGAAATCCTAACGGAAGAGTGACGTCGCTTGTTTGGTGCCCTGGCGGTGTCGACGGAAGCCGTTTGTTTTCGTCCAACGTGGATGGCACGGTTTCTAGGTGGGATCTTTTCCACTTGAAGCAGGAGGTATAGCATGTGATGAAGTTATTTAATTTGGAGATAATGTGATCGAAGCAGTAATGTAAACTTATTTTGCTTGTTTTTTTTTTGTCTTGCTTTAGAAATGGACTAATACTAACTGAAACAACACCAATTTAGAGATACTCCTATTCCTAAGAGGGTTAGGTTAGGTGTGCTTCTTGGTTGTTTGTTTAGTGAATATGTTTTTGGTTACTTGTCTGGGTAATGTTTAGGGTGTTGATTAGAGTGTTACCAATGGCTGATTTTTCTTAGAAGTTGAAATATTTATTTTATTGCTTGGGTTTATCGTTTGGGTTGACTAATTGTACAAGTGGTGCTTGCAGACGGTGCTGAAATCGGAAGTCTCAATCTGGCAAATGGCGATGAGGTTTCCTATAGATGATAAGGTGAATGATGAAAGTAAGGATGGACAAGTGGGGAAAGAAAATGGGAACGGTTTCCATGATTTTGATGAGCGTGAGAGCAGTGATAGTGATGATGATTCTCATTCGCCTGGTCCTCTTGAGCGTTCTCATAGGGAGCTTCCACGCGTGGCGATTGGTTTTAATGATGGAAGATTGAGAATCTATGAAATCTCTGACACTGATGAATTTATTCTTGTAAAATCTTTGCCCCCCGTCACGGGTGAGATTTTGCTTTGTTATTTGTCGCGTAGCAGGTTTCCCATTTGTTATGTGTTATGCCCATTAAGAGGTTTTGTGTTGTGGTTTACAGGACGAGTTTTAAGTGTGACTTGGAGCGCAGATGCTAACTACTTATATTCAGGAAGCAGTGATGGGTATGTATTGAAGCTGTGATTGATAAAAAGATCAGTTGTGTGCTGCTAAAGTTACTTGAAGCTTGGCACCAATTTTTTTTCTTTGAAGCCAAATTGTATGCTTCATTATGCAAAAAAAAAAAAAAAATAGTAGATTTATCTAGCAACATAGTCCACACATTATTAGTGTTGTCAGTGAGTATCCTTATTTATTTTTCCTTCTGTCCCTTGACAGTTTGATACGTTGCTGGAATGCTACATTAGGCAATGAAGTGTACAGGATTACAGCTGGACTTGGAGGGTTGGGCAGTGGACAAGAGCTTTGCATATGGTCATTACTGTCTTTAAGGTTATAGTGAATGCATGTTTTATTGATTTGTCTTTGAATTTGACTAATATGATTACATCTGCAATCCACGTACACCGTCTTGTTATAACTTTGATGGTACAGTTCTTCCAATTTGCAAAATCTTGTAGCTAATTAGATAGTTATTTTCTAGGAATGGTACACTTGTCAGTGCGGACAGCAGTGGTAGTGTTCAGTTTTGGGACAGCCGACATGGAACTCTCTTGCAAGCACATACTTTACATAAGGGACATGTATTTGCTCTGGCAGCTGCTCCTAGTCATAATAGGGTGTTTTCTGCAGGTTCTGATGGTCAGGTACTGCGTTTTATGATTTGTCTATTCTTATGAGACCGTAGCAATTCATCTTTGAAATTGGAATTGGATGCTTATGTGTTCGTATTTGATAGTTATTTGGAAATTTATATTTGACCTCACGCATTATTTTCTTTACACATTTATAAGGTGTTATTTTCTTTGTTGTCTTGTCATTGTTGTTGACGTCAAATTCAAGTAGTGACTGTGTATATTTTGCTCTGCACTTTTATCTTTTCGATTAATATGTTATGTTGCCACACGGAAATGTATATTATGTTTTTGTTGGCAATGTCTACTTATACACATACCATATAGCAAACAATAGTAGAGTTAAATGGTTTAAATAGTATAATGATAAAGGATAAATGAAAACCAGAAATCAGAAGTTGAAATTGAAGTTATATAAAGGATATTTTTGAAATGGACCATGATAGAGGAAGTTTCATTTTCTTGTGTAGGATGTTTGGAATTTGAAGTTTTGAACATTTTGCTTCCAAGGATTGAAGATGATAGCTATGACTTTTTGGGTTAATGTATAACTGCATAATTTTGTCAATGCAAGTTAAACGACATTAATGTTTACAAAACACTGATATTTGTAGTTTGAAAATTTGGTTTTTGATGTGGTCGTTAGAAGCCTTCAGTGTAATTTTGTCATGTGTACTGAATGCATTGGATTTATGTAACCTTTAAAAGGAAGATTGAATAAGCATGCTAAATAGCGTACAGCTTTAACTAAGTTTTGTATTTCTATTTTTATTCAATAGCAAGTAGGGTGTTCTCCATTACCTTACAGGCAAATTATTGTATATTTCTGCCATATAATTGTGAAGTATAAAGCTGTTTGCTTATATCGTATGTGTAACTGTTTCTCGAATTGTTCTTAGTCAAGGTCCACTGTTGATCATATTTTAGGATATCTCATTTATTGAGTTCTGAATTTTGTATATTGTCAATAATTCCGTGTAATATCAGCATATGGTTCTGTTATTATTTATTAATTAAGTTACTGTCTGTTGTCCCATTTTCAAATTAGTTAGTGTTATCCTGTGCTTGGTCTGTTACTGGTGTGAAGTATAATAATGTTGGTTTAGTTTATTTTATTTGAAGGTTATTCTTTACAAGCTTTCTGATAGTCAGGCAGCGTCAGCCGATGATATCAACTATTCTTCTATGACAAAGAGATGGATCTATATTCACCATGTAAGGTCTCATACACACGACATCAGGGCCCTTTCTGTTGCTGTACCGATAAGTTGTGAAGGTCTATATTTTTTATGTTATTTATTCTTCAAGTATTTATTAGCTTGTTTGGATGAGCTTGTTACATTTTTTTTTTGTTTTAACGAGAATAATTAAAATATTTTTTTTTCTATTTTTTTAATGTCAATCTTTCAGTACAACCAGAAGTTCTCTTGAATACCAAAAGGAAGTTTTTTTTTTTTTTTTTTTCCGTTGAAAAATTTATCCAAATAG
>Ga0099825_1005440_pt1 | contig 16319 bp, 7 predicted proteins | sample SiratroredBW_FD_76838 | JGI IMG/M metagenome (GOLD analysis project Ga0099825, IMG submission 76838) | Root nodule microbial communities of legume samples collected from California, USA - Siratro red BW | ecosystem: Host-associated > Plants > Roots > Nodule | place: USA: California | collected...
ATAAGCAACACTATTCTTTTCCGTATTTTTTGCTGCACAAATATTTTTCAATGCAAGATTCAAGGTGTGAACTACACAAGGAGTCCAATAAATTGAAGGAAATTCTAATTCTATAAGCATACCTGCGACCTTATATACAACTGCATTATCAGGTACAATTTGTACAACATTATCTGGCCCAACTTCCATAACTACATCTCTCATGTGTCTAGCAATAAAATCTTTGTCTTTTATCTCATCAGATGCATTTATTGACTTTAAAAACATTGGTCTAATATCAGTGACAATCATAAAATTTATAAGTGGCCTTTTTTGGGGATCACTCCACCCGTCACTAACAATTGTAACCCCTTTATGTTTCCATGAATTTTTTATAGGTTCCAAAAGGTTTTCTACATGAATTTGCTCTTTTGCAAGTAAAAGACCTCTCAATTTATTATATGATGGTGGCACATATCCACTAAGATTAGATGTATTAGCTGCATAAGAAAATGCACTTCTATAATAAAGACTTCTTGCTAAATAAAATGATAAACCTGAAGCATAAAACATCCTCCCAATTTCATAATCAAGAGTATCTCTGGCTTGAATATTGAAAGAAGACTCCAAAGGACCTTTTAATCTCCTTAGATCCTTATTTGTCTGATTTCCTTCGTTAGATACAGGTGGTAGAGGGACCTTTCTTTTCTTTCACATCTCTATTTTCAATGTTGCTTCATTGTCTAATTTTTTAAACTCAACAAGTTTTGACGAACTTACTTTTGGACAACTTCTAACTCTTTCTCCCTTAGGTTGTAATAAATGAGCTCTCACTCTAGTGTAAGATCCATTGAATGAAAAATCACATAAACTGCATTTGATCACATTATTTCCTCCACCAAAAGTTTTTCTCAAAAGTTTTTCTCAATTTTGAAACATATCTCCACAAAGGTTTTGTTTCATCTTTTTGTTCCATAGCTTGATTATTCATCTTAATTTCCTAAAAAAATATAATTCAAATTTTAAATATAAATAAAACATAATAATTATTAGAAAACTGGTATTATATAATAAATTTTATAATATAATTATTAATAACCAATATATAAATCATAAAATATAATTTCGTAGGTAGATTTCAGTATGAAAGAAACTTTTTTATTAAATCATAAATTGGGTCAAATATAAATTAAAAAAACAATTTTATTTTGATATTAATAATAGGTGCGTGGTCTGAGTGGAGAAAAATAAAAGCAAACTGAAAATAAAACGAAAAACAAAATACATGCAAATTGGTTACTTAATTATCCAGGGAATCCAAGTAAAATGAAAGCAAAGGTAGATAACATGCCATTTAACAATTGTTAGTGCTTTATTGCATTTTATCTCTGTAGTAGGCTTTTATAATCAATTTTAGCGTCAATATAATTTTCACTCAGGTACTAATTTATACTCAAAATTCAAAAACAAAAAAATAATAAAAAAACATTGAAAATAAAGTTATCCTTTCTCCTTCCTAACTTTTCAGCTCCTTCCAGACTCTTTCACAACTCGTCTTCCACCTTCCGTCTTCCACATACGGCTCGTCTTCCACAGTGTCCGACTACCCAGACGAAGCTTCCTCCACTCGAGCAATCGTCTCCCACCAAGAGAACTTCGCTAGGTGACTCTTCTTCTTCTTTTGTTTTTCCTTTTTTGGTTTTTTGATTTGTTTATATTGTGTTTTCTAAAATTTATACCAATTTTCAGAGTAATTTAAGGAATCAAAATATTTTATACGATACGATTTTCAGATTTGAATATATTTGTTTTTCATTTTATAAATATTTTGTTACCATTTATGGGTGGATTTTGTGATTTTGGTAAAAATTGAGTGTCCCATAAAGGTTAACCGTGTCTTGAATGCATGTCTAAGGTCGTTGACCGTGTCCGGCGGGGAGGAGGGTGTCCAACGCGGTGTCGTTGCCGCTCCTACAGCGTATCAGTGTCGGACGTGTGTCGAAGCGGGAAAGCAGATAATTATTCTTGTGTCCAGCTTCATAGGTACACAGTCAGTAAGCTAATTTGTTCATAGTTTAATCAATGATCATGATATATACACAAACCCTTTTGGTTTTTTTTTATTCCACAGTTAAATTAACTATTGTATTTGTAATTTATGCACATTTTTAGGAGCCACTCTAAGAAAGGGTTTGAATAGGACAATTGCAACATTGGCAGCTGGTGCTCATTACTTCGCTAGCCTTTCTGGAGCAACAGGAGAATTGCTTGGTGCATTTGTCTTTGTGCAAGGTGAAAACGAGTTATATACTTAATAAATAAAGCAAACAACAACAATGACGATCATGCTTTAAGAAAAGAAAAAAAAAGCCAACAAAATAGGTTCTAGGGGTAGCTATTTTCAATCAATCATAATTGATTATATATATATATATATATATATATATATATATTAGAAGTGTTTTGATGGTTGTTTTTTGTTTTGCAGCTGCCATAACATCATCCATAAGGTTTTTTCCGAAAGTGAAGGCAAGATATATGATTATGGGATGCTTATATTCATCTTGACATTCTCTTTGATATCGGTGTCTAGTTTCCAAGAAGTTGAAGTGTTGGAAATGGCACACAAGAGACTTTAGACCATATTTGTAGGGGTTCAACTTGTGTGATGATTTTCATTTTTGTTTGTTCTGTGTGAGTCGGTGAACTTGTATTTATTTTTTGTGTATAAGGGATTGTGATATCCTAAAATATTTTAGTTAATTCATTTTTTTAAATAATAAAATTAAGTTTTATTTGATATATTTATGTTTTAAGTTCTTGTATATTTTATTTATTGCATTTTTAGATGTAAGGAATATTTTATGTTTATTTATTTAATTAATATGTATTACAAATTTTTTAAATATGATTTATCTATTAATCATGATATGATATTTATTACAACCTATCATAACTCTTAATAATAATGATAAAATAATAATAATTAGAAACAATTAATAGATAATTATAATATAATTTTTCACAATAAAAAACTATTAATTATCATAAACTAATAATAATAAATAATAATTTATATTTCTGAAATAACTAATAATAATAATAATAATACTAACTATTAATTATAATAAACTAATAATAATAATAACTATTTATATTTGTAACATTTAATTATTGTCACTATTACATAAAATTACTAGTGATAACTTTTATTGTCACAATATAGTTTAATTTTAGTGACATATAAAATTATTGTCATAAGTATAAAAATAACAAAAGTATTAGTGACAATTCAATTATTGTCACAAGATATTAATAATAATATATTTTTAGTTTATAATAATAAATATTTATGTTACTAAAATTAATTTTTCTTGTAGTAACACCTACTATTTGAATCCTTAATTGTATTTATTATCATAAAAATTATAGAAAGCATGATCCATCTAGATTTCTAAACTACTTAGGGATTAGATTATTCAGATCTTAACAAATATCTAATTAAAGACTAAATTCTTTTATTAATAAATAAATATTTTTGTCTGACCATTAATCGCGCACGAAATTATAGTTTATATTTATATTAGAAGCTTTTATTAATAATAGAGAATACAATAGAGTTAAATAATTTTTAATTTTTAAAATAGTCTCTAACTTAATTAATATAATGATTGAATATTTTTTTTCTCTAAATTAGTTCACATAAAATCACTTTTCAGTTTTAAATTATCAACTTGCAAATTAATAAATATTTTATCTGATAATTAAATTTAAATAAACCAATTCTTAAATCAATCAAATATAGTAGAAAATAAATTTTGGTGAATATATAATATACTTTATGCAGGATAACAAACACGTTTTTGGCATGTGGGCTATGATGGTCCCCAAACAGGTGTTAAGTTTCATGTAATGTGAGGCGAGAAGATGGATACAACCTTACCTGTTAATGTCATGGTCCCAAACATCACAGTCGTTTTGTGAATACTTAGACAGACACAATTGGAGCCACATGAGAGCCAATTTTGCAATCATTTCGGTTGTATCGAATGTTCTCCAAGGGATACGTAGAACAATATTTATAAAATCGGATTAATTGATTTCACTAATGACGTGTGAAAGAAACATTAGAGCATTCAAAGCTTTCAATTTCACACCAGGAAAGTAATGCCACGGCTTAAAAAACTCATCACATTCACAATATATATATTTTTTATCAACTTGTTAAAGGTTAAATCATTTAGTAAGTATAAAAGTACGCGCTCATTTTGATTAGAATTCTTAATTTTTCTTTCTAAAATTACTGGGGATAATTCTTCTTTCGAGGACATTGTAACTGAAACACTTAGATTTTGGTACTCATACTATCCTCTCTAAGATTAGTTCCTTATCTGGGTCAGTTCTTCTCTTTCTCTTGTAAAAACTATGTATCAGATTTTCAACAAAATAGTGTGGCTTATTTTGACTTTTTATCAAATAGTATTTTATTGTTTGGCCAAGGCAGTATTTGGCCTTAGCAAGTTATCAAGTCGACGTGTTATTAGATCTGAGCAGTTTTTAATTGGTCAGTATCATTATTATACATCTCGAATTCTAGGCTATCTCTGACAATAGAGTAGTGTTCTTTGTGTTTTATGTTTCCTTTTCCAAATAAAGCATATTTCGTATGCTTTACATCTCCATGTTGAAAAAAGACAAAAGTTAACTATTACACGTTAGACAACCATCAATTTAAATAACAAAGGACTATAAGAGAAAGAGGTATGTTTTTCTAATCCAGTAAATTATAATCTATGATATCTAAGAATTGACTTTGGCAGCGAAGTGCCTTTTGCAGGTATCTTCCCCCATTTGCATAAGTTGTCGGAAACTTAAGACTGGGAAGGAGTTGGTATCAAGGAAGAACTGTTATAGCCTCTAGGTCCCGTAAGAACAATTGGTGTCCATCATGGGGCCGAGAGGATGATTCGACAAAAACTTCCATGGTATCAACCAAAAGCAGAGTGCAAGACCAAAGGCAAGAAGACTTCACAATGGCAAATGATCATATGGTCATACTTGATTCCTTACAATAGGAGATGGCTGAGATGCAGTAGAGAAATGAATAGGAGATCCATGCCCTGAGGTGACAATGAAGAAATGAGGGAGAGGCTATATGACTGCCCTTCTTCGCCTCTCCCAAAAGGTGGAGACCAGACTAAAGACACAGTGGTGAACGAGACTAAGCATGAGGGATCCAAGCCTCATACATGCACCCATACCCCACACCAAACGGGAGGCAACATAAGACATCCCTTCATAGATAAAATTATGAATGTTGAGCTTCCAAGTAATTGGAAGGGGTTAAGTATAGACCGATATGATGGAACCGCAGATCCTGACGAGCATGTTGACATCTATGTCACTCAAATCAGCTTGTACACTGACGATGATGCAGTTTTCAGTTGAGTGTTCCCGACCTCACCTAAAGGGACAACTTTGAGCTGGTTTACCCATCTACCATATTACTCTATTGACAACTTTGAGACATTAGTAAGCAAATTCAACGCTCAATTCATCATCTTGTAATGACACTAGGTCCGGGACCATTTGCAGATAGCCTGTGTAAGAAGCTAGCTCTTAACTTAGAGGAGTTGAGGTATAAAGTGGCTAAGTTCATGCAGTTAGATGAATTACGAGAATTCTATAATCAAGCGCGATCTGATAACAACTCTGACACAGTAAAGGAAAAAGAGAAAGGTAGCTCTCAACATTTCCCAAACCAAAGGTAGCCAAGGACCCCCAAGTTCTCTCATTACACTCCCTGAATGCTGACATGGGAAGGATATTAGAAGAAACATTGAATGTCGAGTTGATCCCTGTTTCAAGAAAATCCCCACACCTCGAAATGTTGATACCAACAAACTCTTTCGTTATCATCAGAATTATGGGCATAATAGAGAAAGAAAACCATGGCTACATTATGCTTTCAAGGTAATGTTATGTATTGGTATACTTCCCTAGTGAGAGATAAGAAAATAAATAATGAGCCCCAAGTTGAATATTGGAATGAGCTCAAAACTGCTTTAAGAAGAAGGATTGTACCCTCTTATTATCATGTGGATTTGGTGGACAAGTTCCAAAGACTCTAACAAATAAATATGTTAATAGAGGAGTATAGCCAACAAATAGAGTTATTAATGATGATGATGATGATGAGAATTAGGGAAGAAGAGAGAATAACAATTGCTAGATTCCAAATGAACTATTGCTCTATAATGATCTTAATGATTTAGTTTAACTTTGTATAAGGTTAGAATAGCAAATTAAAGTAAGGTCTACATATAGGAAGGATCTTACACTTTACCCCCTAAAGAGTACTATAAGAGGGAGGGTTACCCTTCCTAATCCATATTTAGGTGTGAATAGTCAAGGGATAGGGAAAAATAAAAAGAAAAAGAAAAGGAAGAGAAAGGGAAAAAGAAAAACATAGAAACAAAGAATCTTCCAAAGAAGGTAGGATAAGAGACATTCATTACTTTAAGGGTCTTGACAAGAGGCATAATGTTTATCAATGCCTCAATAAAAAGGTAATGGTTTTAAAAGCACAAGAGATTTATTATAGTCAAGAGGATACTCTTTCTTTACCTTGTGAAGAAGATGAACTATATTCCAAGTAAGAGGTTCTTTCTTGTGAAGGAGATTTATTAGTGGTGAGAAGGCTTCTTGAAAACCAATCTTATGAATTAGAAAAATCACAAAGGGAGAACATATATTCCATATAAGATGTAAAGTTTATTTAATGTTTATTTTCTTATTTTGGATAGTGGCACTTGCTTTACTTGTTGTAGTTCAAGGTTGGTATAAAATTTAGTCTTAACTAGTACACCCCATCTAAAACCTCAATAAATTTACATCTCCATTTATAAATATCAAGATGAAATTTTACTTGACATAGTTCATATGGAAGCAAACCATATCTTACTTGACAAGTTATGACAATATGACCTTAAATCTATTCATGATGGCTTCTCCAACAAAATAAGCTTCACTCACCAAGGGAGAAAATAATGGTGTCTCCTCTCACACCTCAAGAAGTGAGAGAGGACCAAGAGAAAATGAAAAGTTTGACAAAGAAAAGAATGAATTGTTAGAAAAGCTAGAAAAGAGGAAAAGTTAATTATAAAATCCTCTAGTAAAATAGATAAGACAAAATCTTTAAGGAGAAATTGCACAACTTTGAACTCTTCTATCTTAAATAATTAATTTAATATTTCTTTACAAATTTACAAAATAGAAAAAAACTAATAATAATATATATTTTTTAATATAATGTCCCTTGGTTCTTCATATGATAAACTTTGTATGAACAATAAAGGGCTTGACTACTTTAGCTTTGCTTTAAAGAGTAATTTTCTTGGTTTACTTGCAACATTAAACAATTTTTTTTGTTTGTTGTTAAGTATAGGTTGATATTTGATTCTGGAGGAAAGTTACAAACATATTGATAAATAAGAGATTTAACTCTCTTAGCATTCCAATCTCCAATGGATATCTTTGTTCTTTAATTACTTTAACTTTTATTTCTTATAGTAGTCAAATTTGTATTTTTGTAGATTCTTCAAAAGTTTATTGCATCAAAAATTGTTCATATTTAAGGACACTTTCTTCTCAAGATTATGATGGAAACTATTCAGCCATAAAAATCCATGGCTAAAAGGACAAGAGAAGATAGAGGCTTTAAGGAAGTAAATTCTTCTTAGAGCAAAAATACAACACCTTGAAAGTTTTGACTATACGCTTAAACACAACAAGCTAAGAGCTTAAAAAATATGAAGCAATTGTGTCTTACAGGTGCTGATTAGATCATTAGTGCATGTGTTTCATCTAACAGACAATAGAGAGCTATGTTGAGTTTCACTTTGTCTGATATATTAATTAAAAGATCAATAAGACGAAAAACACATACCAAGATTTCAAGCAGACAAACATGAGGAATATTCCAAAGCTTGAGTCTAAAGATATAGAAAGTGCCTATATGTCTGCCTCAAGAAGATCTTAGCCAAACAACAACATTCAAATACCTCTTGGGATGTGAGTTTAAGCTACAATGACCTCTAACTCTCCTAAACACAACTATTTTTCAACTCTAACACAACTATTTTTCAACTTTGGCTCACACTACAAGAAAAAGTTAAAATACTGACAAACCATTATCGACAAAATTTTATTCGTTGGTAAAATATCATTACCGACAGATACTATCTGTCACTAATTACCGACATATTTACTGATAGATTTATTGATGGATTAAACTTTGTCTGTAATTAATATTTGTTAATTTCTATAATATAACTAATATTTTCTAATTTATTGACGAATTTACCGACGAATTTATCCGTCTGGTAATTACTGACATCTTTAAAAAATTCATCGCTAAATTTACATACAACCGATTTACCGACTGATTTTAAGTGTTTTGGAGGGATTTGCTTTGTCGGTAATTTTGATTTTTTTTGTAGTGTCAATTGTCTATCTTGTATGTTAAAATTATTTAGTGTAAAAGGTTCTGCTACTGAAGAAGAAAAGTACTATCAACTATCCAAGAATTTACTTGAAGAGGAGAAGAGAAATTAATGTTATGTCATGCATTTAATGTTTCTCAATGAAAGAGCTCGTTAGACAATAATAGAAGAAGACAACGAAGAAAGTCCAAAGCTACTCAATGGACAGAAAAAAAAAATGTAGCGACTACTTTTTGCAAGCCTATAAAAAGACAGGTTTCAAAGAGAATAATTGATGGAAGAAGGCCCATTCACTAGATCCATGGGCATACACATTGAAGCTTAAGAGGAGTCACAGGAACCAACATACATCAAGATGTTGAAAACTCTAAGATTTGGTGGATATTTGTAAAATTGCAAAAACATTTCCGAAGAATTTTTCTTTGTAAAAATAAACCCTAGGTGCTTTAGGAATAGAAAGCACCAAGGTTAGGGATAGTAATTAGGTAGCGTTTCCTTCTAAAGATGCCACGTGGCACTTCTTCATTAGACGACAAGGATGACTAGCTTAGGATTTGGAGACTTGCTCCACACGCTAGGTAACCCTAACCCTAGTGTGCGATGTAAGCTAGGTCATCTAGGAAGCTTAGATCATACACTATTTTAGAGATACTTGCATGGAAAACTTCATTTCCTATACATAGATGTATAGGCTTTATGTAATTCAAGCTTGATATTGGCAATGAAGTACTGTCAAAATTTCAGCTCATTGCCTCAATTTTATCCTTTGAGTATCTTTTCCAAGAAGTCTTGAAGAACCATTGAAGGTTGGCCCAACTTCCTTCAAACTCCTTCCTTCATCCATGGATCTGTGAACTCTTTTAGAAGCTCTACCATAGCTTCTCCTTGCCTCCACCTTCCACGATTTCCATTTCCTTATTCACATTCATCACTTGCTTCAACTTTGAGAAGAGGTTCTTTAGATCATCTCTTGCTCGATGAAAATTTTCTTCAAGGATCCACAACTTCCATGAGCTTGCAAGAAGGATTGCACCGTGGACATCTCCTCTATCATGTGGTATCAAAGCTTAGGCTACAAGAGATAAGTTATTGATCCTTTGCCAATCTTTTTGATTGTTTCTGTCATGTACACTGCTATTTTTACATGTTCTTGAAATTTTGTACCGATTAAAAGTTGTTTCAAAGAATTTAAACTATTCAATTCATGCTAATGTTTTTGAACCGTCCAAGATTCAACAATTTTAGGTGTTCTTGCTATGTATTGAGTTGCTTTTTGGTTTCTTGAGTCTATTTTGATTTTTGTTCGGTGAATCTTAATTTTATGCAAGCTTTGTTTTTATGATCCAATTGAATCTTGTCAAGTATTGTTTACATCCACATTGTCAACAATTCCTTAGGTTGAATCTAGTAGAGTAGGTGTTTAAGGAATTATGTGTAAAATAAATGTTGAACATTATTTGTTTGATGAATTGTGTCTAAGAACTGAACGTTTGCATGCTTTTTCCTTTTCAATCATGGGTTCCTACAACTTGCTAGTAGATCATTGGTAAGTTTCCTTAGAATCTATAATTCCACATGTCTTGTAGTTTCACTCAATTTCATAGGAATCTTTAGGTTTCTTTCTTTGTTTAAAAGCTATTTGATTGCAATTTCACTGCTTTTGGAAGATTTATTGGTACTAGATTTTTAAGTATTTTTAAGATAACTTTTTAGAGAGGCTTTATCAAGATGTTAAAAAGATTGTGATAAATAGGTGCATTCAGATTCCAAGTACAAAAAGAATGATAAATTTGTAAAAGTCAAATGCTAGTAGTTTACGAAATTTTGAAGAAAGTGTAACTTTGCCTCTGTAATTGATTTGCTGCAATTGATCCAGTGACCGTTTAGAATTCAATATTGGTGTGACCGTAGCTTTACATGTTAGGTGTGTGTGGTTAAAATTTGGTGATTTAATTCAATGTATGGTGACCGTGATAAAGTTTGTAATCACCATTGCTAGAGAATCAATGCATAATTTTAGAACTGACACAGGACCTCAAATGCTTGTATTGAATTTATCTAGAGCAAATTAATGGTCCATTTATCCTAAAATTTGCTGTGGACGTTTCTTATGGTGTTGAGAAGTAATGGTATAAATTTCATGTGAAAAGACGTAGTATATTGGTCACCATAAATCATACACCAGCTGTTGCCAGAATTGAAGAATCTAGATTTTGTTTTATGTTTTTCATCTACTCTAGAGCCATTCTTTAGATAATCTTTTGTGTGCCTTGCCTCTGTTTCTGTACCTTATTTTCTTGATTGTCATTTCCATTCAAAATCTTTGAGTTTATCATCTTATAATCTCTTTGAGTTGTACTTTCCAAATTTGTGTTTTGTTGCTTTCTATTTCTTAACCTCTTGATGGATTAATACATTGGTGAGAAAATTTCGGAGTTGAGTTGAATTAAATTCTCAAGAGTAATTTGAAGACACTTTGGAGAAGCATTCACTAGGGGAAATGCAGCCTTGATGCTGAACTATTAAGTGATATAGTGAAGAGCGGAGTGACATTTATACAAACACTTGGAGTGCATAGTATATGAATTTAAATTTTCAGCAAAATTTTCGTTGTATTCATTTGGGTTGTAATTGCAAGGATACTTTCATTAGTGGATTAGCCTAAACACAATAGACAGTGAATGTCTCTCTATGGGCCTTGGTGCCAAAGAGCTTCACCATTAGGAACCATCTAGTTTACATTCCTCCAGCTTGTCTTGTGCTAAACTCATTTGTCTTAGCTTGAGAACACTACTTCACAAAACTTAAGATGTCTAGACATTCTCTCCATCACAGTGGCAATGAGTCCAGTGAAAATACTTCAAACTTGAGAAAATTTTTGAATGAAAATCGTTCTTTGAAAATAAACACTGAAGTACAATTTTCCATAATGTAGGAGGAATTGAAGGTCTTAAGGAAGAAGGATCACAAGTCCAAATCAAAAACAACTTCTTCAAGAAATTATCATTCTGAGAGTGAGGAAGAAAAACAAGAGAGAGATAGCTTGAGAGTGGGAAAATACTATCAGCCTCATCCTCATACCGACCATAGGAGAGAGAGAAAACCCAAAGAAGTTAGGGTAGACCTATCTCATTTTCATGGGAAGGATCACTAGTAAAAAAAAATGCTTTCTACATCAATTTTGCAGGACATTCTACATCGGTCTCAAAACCGATGTAGATGTAGGCAATATAGAAAGTCTTGGACTTTTTACGTCAGTTCTATAATTGACATAGTATGTGCATATACTACATCATTGATAAATAAATCACCGACGTAAAATACCAGTCCGAATAGTGCTCAGGAGGAGATACTACGTCGGTTACGACTCTCAACGGACATAATATTTATCCTGTTATGTCAATTGGGAGCCCACAATCGACGTAATATCTCTATTTTTTGAATTAAAAAAAATTCCAGAATTTTCTAGAATTCTTTGATAAATCTCCAATCCATACAGGGAAACACCACAACAATTTCCATAATTTTTTAACACGTATAGATAGGTGAAATAGAAAAAAAAAATGATGTGAAAAATACTAAAAACATAAAAGATAAAATTTTGGAAAAAAAATTGATTTTGAATCCCCTCCAGGGATTGCCCACAAGCTTCGTTACGTCATTTCGAACAACTTTCATTTTTGAAGCATCTAAATCCGAGCTCTCTATCAAAAGTTAAGGTTGTTTGAATTGTTTTTGCCCTAAATTTTTGACACCCTAAATCTATAATAAATCTATATAATGTAAGAACTTTACCATCAAATATACACTAAATCAAGTTGATGATAAAAAATTTGGGCCAAAAATAAATTTCTAACTATTTTTAATGAATTTTACAAAATTGCTAACCTCTTGCAAAGAGAAGCGGCAAGGAATGTCGAACCAAGCATTCACAGTGGCAGAGGCTCACGCATCAAGTGACTAAACTCAATCGAGACAACTGTGGAGCTTGCGCACGCCAAATTAAGCCTACCAAAACCAGTGAACACAAGCATGCAAATGAAAACTAGTGAGAAGAAAAAGTGGCACCACGTAAATGCAATGGAGGAAATGAAATGAATGAAGTTAATGAAGGCACGTGAAGCAACTTCGAGCACATAAATGGCAAAGCGAAGGAGAAAAACCAGTAGAGCACTTGAAAGTGAAAACGAAGGAGGCAAAGTGTAAGAGAAAAACAGTTGTAGAAATGTTAAAATAGGGGATATTACATCAGTTACAACTCAATAACTGACATAGTATCTAACCCTAATTTAAACTCAAAAAGGCATATTACATCGGTTGGGAGCTCCCAACCGACATAATATGTGACCAACTTTACTCAATTTTCCCCAAATTCACTCTCGCGCGCACGTGGGAGATACTACGTTGGTTGAGAGCTCTCAACCGACGTAATATGTGACCAAACTTTATCCAATTTTTCCCAAATTCATTCTCATGCCCACGAGAGAGATACTACATCGGTTGAGGGCTCCAACCGGCGTAATACGTGACCAAACTTTACCCAATTTTCCCCAAATCCATTCTCGCGCCCACGAGGGAGATACTACTTGGTTGGGAACTCCCAATCAATGTAATATTGTTACATACTACGTCGGTTGGGATCTCCCAACCAACGTAGTATCTTCACTGTCATTACAAAGTTTTCAAATTTCAAATTTTTATTTTTTTCCAGTCTTTTTATACATCGATTATTTGTCGAACCGACGTAGAATATGGTATATTACGCCAGATTTGTGTGAATCGACAAAATGCCACCACGTTTTTGTTTACGTCAGTTCCTTTTTAACTGACATCATATCATATCATAGAAAGCCATTTTTCTACCAGTGGATGATGTTGATACCTTTTTAGATTGGGAAATGAAGGTTGAACAGTTGTTTGAGTGCTACCATGTGAGTGAGGAAAGGAAGGTACCTCTAGCTACCCTTAGCTTCCAAGGCCATGCCATGCATTGATGGTCAACCCTAGTAAGAGATAAGCGTCTACACCATGATCCAACCAAAAAATAATGAAACATACCCTCTTACTATCATCAGGAACTCATGGATAAACTCCATAGGCTTAGAAGAAAAACATGAGCATAGAAGAATACAGACAAAAAATGGAGCTTTATATGATGAGGGTTGGGATCAAAGAGGATGAGAGTGTGACTATGGAAAGATTCATGAGTGGCTTGAGTCTTGAGATAAGAAATAGAGTGGAACTTCTCCCTTATAGGGATTTTCATTATTTAGTCCAGATTTATGTTAAAGTTGAACAACAAATTTTGAGAAAGGGACCAAGCAGAAGTTCTTATTCTAACTCATCCCAAGCAACATCTTGAAAGGGAGGGGGAGTTTGTAAAAGAAAAACCAAAGAAAACTCTTCTAAGGCTATAGTCCAAGAGAGTTTTAAGAAAAAAGGAGAGCATTCCACTTCAAACCGAATTAGTGACATTAAATGCTTCAAATTCTTGGGTTGGGGTCATGTCAAATTATAGTGTCCTGCCACGATGACCATTTAATGAGCGCCCAAGATGTTTACAGTAGTGAGGAAAAGAAAGATGAAGAGAGCACTAATGAGGAAATTGATTGTGATAGTAGGGAAGATGTATATGCCCATGAGGGAGAATTATAGAACCTTAAACAATCAACCTACCCCACAACCCGAGTGACAAAGAGAGAACATTTTCCATACTCGTTACAAAATTTCTGAAAACATATGTTCTCTCAGTATTAACAGCGAGTCATGTTGCAATTGTTATAGCGCTAGGATGGTTGACAAATTGAACTTATCTGTGACTCCCCGCCCTAAACCCTATAAATTGCATTGGATTAATGATGGGGGATATAACTATTAAAAAACAAGTGAAAGTCAAGCTCTCGGTAGGTAACTATGTTGATGATGTTTTATATAATGTAGTACCTATGTAGGCTTGTCATATTTTATTGGGAAGACCATGGCGAATTGACAAGAAAACAATCCATGACGGTCTCACCAATAGAATTACTTTCACCCATAATCAAAAGAAGTTTGTACTTCATCCTCTTTCACCTTCCCATGTTTTAGAGGATCAAGTCGAACTAAAAAAATGAAATGAAAAACATAAAAATAACAGTGTTCCAAGGGTTATGTACCTTTTTTCTACTTTTGATTAAGCATACATTGACCTTGGAAGACGATTTTTGTTGAGTTATTTTCTTTTCCAATTCTCTATGAATATGACTTTATAGTCTATAGTAGATCAATCTTGTGCAAACGTGTTGACAATGGATAAGAAAAATTTTAAGTTTAGACAACTTCATAAGAAAGAAAGATGGAAATATAAAAAAGAAAATAAAAATATTTTTAGGCTTCAACATGACTGTCTTGTCATAGATACAAAATACGGTAACTTTGGAAAAACTCTTCTCTTCTTTTATGTTGTAATTATTTCATTGATCTTACTACGTGGTTGTTTTGAAAAGAGGGTGTTTGATCCTGGAGGAAGTTGACAATAATGTTGTCCATAAGACCATTGTGGATGAGGACAAATCCCTTTTAAAAGGGAGGGGATGATGGAAGAAGGCCCAAGCAAGGTCCAATCACTAGATTCATGGGCAGACACATTGAAGGTCAAGAGGAGATAGAGGCACCAACACACATCAAGATGCTGACAACTCTAAGCTTGGTGGATATTTGTAAAATGTAAATATATTTTAGAAGACTTTTTCTTTGTGAAAATAAATCCTAGGTGCTTTAGGGTTAGAAAGCACCTAGGTTAGGTATAGTCCTTAGGTAGTGCTTTCTTCTAAAGATGCCACATGGCACTTCTTCATTGGACAACAAGGATGACTAACTTAGGGTTTGGAGACTTGCTCCACATGCTAGGTAAACCTAACCCTAGCATGTGATGCAAGCTAGGTCATCTAGGAAGTTTGGGTCATATGATACTTTAGAGAGGCTTGCATGGGAAGCTTCATTTCCTATATATAGATGCATAGGCTTCATGTAGTTCAAGCATGATATTGATAATGAAGTGCTGCCAAAATTTCAGCTTATTGTCTCAAGTTTCTCCTTTGAGTATCTTCTCCAAAAAGTCTTGAAGAACCATTGAAGGTTGGCCCAACCTCCTTCAAACTCCCTCCTTCATCCATTGATCCGTGAACTCTTTTAGAAGCTCTACCGTAGCTTCTCCTTGCCTCCACCTTCCACAGTTTCCATTTCCTTGTTCACGTTTGTCAACAACCGATTTTGTCCGGGTAATCTTTTAAATTAAAATATAATGATAAAAATGAATAATAATATAAATATATATTTATTAGCTTAAGTTTTCTTGAAATAATAATAATATAAAAATAAATAAAATTTGAATTTTTCCATTACAAAATAAAAAAAAACTAAAAAAGAAAAGGTGGTGATTTAAAAAAATAAAATAAAATAAAATAAATAATTACTAATAAAAAAAAAGAAGAAAATAATAAGAAAATAAAAAAAATATCTAAATTAAAACAACAGAATCTGAATATTAAAAAAAATATATATAAAATAAATAATAATAAAAACAAATAACTGCTTCCAAACTTGATTTGCAAGTTTTAAAAAATAAATAAATAAAAATAATAAAAAGAATGAGTCAATAGGTAGTAACAACCCATGTTCTCACCCCTTAATTCCACGTACTGTTTTTTTTTAATTAATAAATAAATAAATATTGTAAATAATAATTTTTAAACCACTCAGATAACAACCCATGTTCTCCACTTAATTAAAAAATAAATTAATAATAAAAAATAGATTTTTACCTTTGAAAAATGTTTTTAGTCTCATTACTGACTA
>Ga0099825_1005441_pt1 | contig 16319 bp, 6 predicted proteins | sample SiratroredBW_FD_76838 | JGI IMG/M metagenome (GOLD analysis project Ga0099825, IMG submission 76838) | Root nodule microbial communities of legume samples collected from California, USA - Siratro red BW | ecosystem: Host-associated > Plants > Roots > Nodule | place: USA: California | collected...
CATGTATTCAAAAGTGAAAAAAATGAAAAAAAACAGGCAGGCAGGCAGGCAAACATGCAGGTTGCAAAAAAAAAAAGAGTCAAAAATAACATAATACGTTTTGTCAAAAAAATTTAAGTTTTCAAAAAAAAAAAAAAAAAAAAAAAAAAAAAAAAAAAAAAATGAGGAGAAAAAAAAAAAAAAAAAAAAAAAAAGGAAGGAATTTGCCGGCAAAAAAAAAAAAAAAAAAAAAAAAAAAAAAAGTGAAAGTACTAAAACAACTATTTTACAGAATCAGAAACACCAGAGAGATACATGACGAGGGTAGGAAGGAACAAGGGTGACAACAAGAACCTATTATTATTACTATTATATTATTATTGTTATTATTATAGCTGTTGCAATTGTTATTATTATTATTATTATTACCTGAATAAAAAGAAAAGGGTCAGCAACAAAATTACTAGGGAAACCAGCATCAGAAACTGAAGCACACGTCACAACAGGATTGGCGACAGGCCAAGCGGCACTCTCATCGTTGGATACATTCGCCTGCACACAATCAACACCACCATCACTCTCCAAAACAACAAAAAAAACACCCCACATCAACAAAAAACCCAATTAAAATAATTCACAACCATCATTCCACCAAAACAAAACCAACACTCTCAACAACCTCAAAAAAACAAGAAAAAATCATTTGTTTCTAATTTTCCTCTTAAAAAAACCAACTTCAAAGAGAAATTAACACATACATGCAGATGAAAGAGTGGGGGCAAAAGGAGAAGAAGAAACTTACAGCTTCTATGGGTTTAAGAGAGAAAGGGGAGTCACCGTAGAAAATCCCAATAGACCAAGAACCCTCATTGTCGTCACGACAACCGTAAGCGGAAAGAGAGGTGCGCACTGCAGGGGAAAAAGCGACCCAACCGTAGAGGGTGGCAATGGATCCGAACAAAACGAAACACCCGAAGAAGAAAACGAAACCCGAAGAAAATAACCGCTTGTAGTACTGTTGGTTCTCCAATCTCCACCTACACGAACACTTCACACTCATATCACAACAACTCCCGCTGCCGCTGTTAGAACAACCACCGTTTCCGCCGCCGCCGCCGCCAATCTGCCCCGACCCCATCTCCCCGGAGAAATGCTCGGTGCCGCCGGGAGATCTCACACCACCCTGGCACGTTGCAACTCCGTCACCAGCATTCCACAATTCACACAACACAACCAAACCCAACCCGTTTTTCTTTTCTCTTTGGGTCTCTTTCTCTTTCTATTCTCTCCCTTCCTCTCTGGGCGTGTTTTTTGTGTCGCAAGGGCAAGCTCGTAATTTTAGAAATTATTGTGCGACTGGACCTTCCTTACCTCGGTGGTCTGCTTTATATACCGTTTCGCACTTAATGTTAAAACGCTCTTTAAAATTTTAAAAAATTAAATAATAAATTTATTTATTAATTAAGTAATTATCAATTAATTGAATAATATAATTCGGTCCAACGTTAAGTGCGCGTGTACAGGATGGAACAGTACTCGCTGCCAATGACAAACACCTCAACTTCTCACGCGGAACACAAAAGATGGAGAAGCTCTTTCTTTCCACGAAATGACGTAATCCACCAGTAAGAAAATAATGATGCAAATAACACTTTTTTTCAATTTAATTTTGTTCAATGTGTTTTTGTAAGAATTATATATAACATTTTTTTTCATTATTACTCTAATATAATTTTGAATTTAGGGTTTATGGTTAATTTTGAATTCGATCCTAAGAGAAAGTTTAAGGTAACCGTTTTCTATTATTCAACTTCAAGAGATTAATTCCTTACCTGTAAAATAAAGACATGTCCTTAGAAAGAAAAAACAATAACTTTACAACTAGTTTTTAAGTTTCATTTTATCCGTGATTTGAAACATTAAGTTAATTAAAGAATAGATATGTAATAATTAACGTTTAATTAATTAAGATTTTCACTTATTTGTATTATTAGTAATAAATTATCTGTATGATGATCCTATTTTTAATCAGGATTCGAAATTATTAATATAATGATTTGATCAGTTTTAAGTGTTGATTGACTTTATCACAAGCCACTAAGCTGTCTAAACGCTCTTATTTAAATCTTTAACTTAAAAAAATTAATGGTAACTTTTTGGTAGACCAAGATATATTCTACTTATACCATACACTTTTTCATTACAATACAGTCACAATATTACTTAGGTGTGGTAAATACTTTTAGATTTAATTTGCAAAAATATTTATTTCACTGTTCCTAAAAAAAATACTAAAATGTAGCTTGGTTTGCATTTTCATGACAACATAAGTCACTCCTTTTACACAGCTTGAATATAATATATTCCTTTTGAATAAATATCCTTATATAAAATAATTTTGGTCACTTTACACAGTTGGCTAGTATTTTTTTTTTTCAAGCATATGTATTTTAGTTTTTTCTTTTCCTTATTACAAGTACTTTTCAGTTCAATAATCACATGGTATAAGATAAATATTTATTTTTACATTATCACAATATATAATAAAAAAATATTTTGATATTTTTTAATCATCCACATGTTTTAAACGAAATTCACTTTAAAATAGAGATAGAATATGGGGAATTTAAGAGATAGACAATTGAACAAATTGTTTTATAAATAAAAGTTAAAATTTAGATTAAATTATATTAGAGGTTAATGTTTGGATTGATAACGAAGCCATGCTTCCAAATTTGAAAGTGAAAGTTTTGGGTCCACCTCCTTTCATTTCCAACTAGGAAATCAATGAGGAGATTACAAAGATGTGCCCAATAATAAAATATATATCTAATAGGTACTATATATTATAATATAATACCACAAACCCAAGGTTTTATACAGGGTGGATATATTCTGCCTCAGTATCACCTTAACTAAACTAATTATTGTTTTATTTGAATTTCTTTGGGAAGATTATTTAGTTTGACTTAAAACAAATAATCATTCCTTAAGAACTAAGGTACAAAATTTATCTTATTTTTCACACTGTCATGTTAAATATTTGTTCCATTTAATCATAAGGGCATATTTGGTGTTTCCTCCTTTATTCGTGATTTGGATTTTTCATTAAATATTTATTCTACCATGACTAAAATTTTCACTTTCCACTTTTCTTTGTTTTAAGCCATTTCTAACAAAATATATATTCAACCAAATGAGATAGGATCATACCATGGGAAAGAAATTTAGTAAATGCTATCAAATAACACAAGGAGACAAAAATATGAATATTTTTTTTTCAAATAAAATAATAATGCCCCTTGGCAGATTTTCTTTATATAATCTCCTAGTTCAAATTTAATACACTGATTTTTATATTTTTCACTTGTATATATTTTTATATTATCCATGTATTGACTAATTTATTTGGTTATGTTGTGTAGATATTAATTTCATACTTAAGTGTCATAAAATAGTTAAATTTAATCATGTTACTTTATTATTAATTTAGGATTAGTATTTTTGACCCGCTCATAGTACTGCACCGCTTAGATGAGCCTCATGTAAAAAAAAAACAATTAATGTTTTTCCAATTATTATAATTAAAAGTACAAAAAGTTATAATTTGAAATAACATATTACTTTTATATCATATTATTTGAATGATAAAAATATTAGTAGTATTATAATTTAAGTTATAAATACTTACAAATTAAGTTTTCTTTATTTTTAACTATTGATAGATATTAAGTTATTTAATATATGTCTCTTAATTTATTCAATTCAGATTATTATTCAATTAATTAAAGAATTACAAAATATCAATTATTTTTAATTTGTTTAGTAAGTAGATGTATATAAGAATGATTTTGAATAATTTTATTACTAAAACTTTCTTCACCCCATCTATTGATATTAATTAAATTTACTTGGAGACGAGTATAATATTGCATTACTAAGAGTTTGTGATGTAGAAATCGGGGAATGTTTCATCAAAGTTTTTGTTTAATTGAAACTTCTTAAAAGAAAGATTTATTTTACACACTTATTATATAAATGATAATAAAAGTATAATTGTAATATTTAATAACATGTTGCCTAAATATTTTTGTTTCTCACCATGTCATGTCTAAATCTATGTGATTTATCCATTAGTGAAGTTAGGATATTTCTTTTTTGTAATGAATTCATTTTTAATGTTACATAATATTATCTTAGATATCCCTTTGTCATACACCAATAAGGGTCATAATAATATACTACATATCCCTTTGTCATATCCCAATAAAGGTCACAATAATATACTAGGTATCCACATACAATATATAACAACAAGTTTATCATACAAATTCATGTATATCATCATTATAATATCACATATATAAACATAATATATATTGAATCATATATATATTTTACCAATTATCAATAACACCATCAAATATGTGTCGTTTGAGAGAGTTCATCTTGTTTGAGTGATCATCCTCTCTCAAATAAAAGAAAACTTCTTCGTTTGAGTAACCTTACGTAACTTGAGCGAAACTAGCTCAAGAAGATGGAGAAAATTGATATAGTTATTGTCTCACTTGAGTGTTTTCTTGTCATGTAAGCAAATATCATCATTCCATATCATTCAAACATTACTTTAGTGTTTAAGATGATATTATTGGGAAATAACTCAAATTTTTTACAATTAGATTTATGAAAAACAAAAATAAATTTAGAATAATCACACACACAAAATTGATGATGAAGTTCATTCAATACTCACGTCCCTATATTACTACAAATATATTATTAATAAAGAAGAAAATAAAAAGTATTTACAAACACTTAACTCACAACCTAAATAAACCTATAAAATAAAACATTATTTTCTAAATCTTATTTTCTCTTTCTTTTTTTTTCTTTTTCTTTCTCATAGTAGGAATTTGTACAAAGTTATAATGATGTCAGTTATACAAGCATGCAAAGTTTCTAATCCTTACATTTTGTTTTCATATCTTCATGCAATCCTCAATTTATTTATTTTTCTATTTTCCATCACCAAAGAAAGATATTCTTTGTTGCAATTTTGCATTACATGAACAATATCAACAATCTCCTACTCAAAAGCTAATTTCAATTTTTTTTCACCCCTCAATCAATGTAATAACTTTCTCTTATCTATTATCCTATTAGACCAACTAAAGTTGAACACAACTTCAATTCGTTTAGGATTTGTCAATGGTTAATACATTTGTCAACTGTTTATTGGATTCTTACTTATAAAAATATTTACTAATTTGTTAACACTCGATCTATAAGAAAAACACAATGAAGTGATAACTAATTTGTTAACACTCGATCTATAAGAAAAACACAATGAAGTGATAACAAAAACTAATGTGTTTTGTTCAAAAATGAAATGTTTAATTCTTACTAGTAGCTATAATACCAACAATGATATTTTTTGGAATATCAACTTCACTTCCAAAGTTTGTTTGATTGTATGTAACTTTAATTCTCATCTAATAGTAAATACACACATTTATTGTCTTGTAGATACTTTGAAATTTATTTATTTAAATTTAACATAATAGTTAATAATTCCCTACTGTGCCAATATATGGATTTGACAAGTCATCACATACATCAAATTTCCAATGGTTGAAACATATAAAACCTTAGTCATGAATTCTCTTTCTTCTTCTATCTAAGGTCATTAATATTTAAATAGACAAAAATGACTAGTCAAATATGTTAAATCTTTGAAAAAGGTAATTAATTTAATGCACTTGAGATAACTTAAAACTTATTCATATACAAGGATCTTCTTTGTTGGAATCAAATTTATCATATTTTTTTTTTAAGAATTACATTTTAAAATTATTAATTTTACATATATTTAAATATGTTACTAACATATCATTAACAACAAAAATGATATAACTAGATTTAGAAAAACAACAATGGTTAAGGTTATACTTCTAAAATTATTCCGTTTACATAGCTTCCAAACTTTGTGTACCATTATATTTTTCAAACCATACAAACTTTTCTTTCATATACATATTTAAAAACAAATTTAAAAATACTAAAAACAAATTTAAAAATATAAACAAGTGATTGGTTTTGAATAGACTTCCTTGCGTTTCCAACTAAGAAACCAGGAAGGAGATTACAAAGATGTACACAATAATAAAAATATATCTCATATCCAAAGGTTTTATATAGGGTAGGTATATTTGGCCCGGAGGATAGCCTTAACTAAACTAATTATTGTTTTATTTGAATTTTGCTTGGGAAGATTATTTAGTTTGACTTAAAACAAATAATAATTCCTTTATTAACTCTACATAAAAACAAAATTATCTTATTTCTTACACTGGCATGTTAAATATTTGTTCCATTGTTCACAGCTGATGATTTTTCCTTCTCGATTTTCCATTAAATATATATATTCCACCATGAATAAAATTTTCATTTTTCCAATTTCCGTGATTGTTAAACCATTTATGGCAAAATATTTGTTCTACCAAATGAGGTAGGATCATACCATGGGAAAAGAAAGTAGGTAAATGCTATCAAATAACTCAAGGATGTCAAAATTTGAATGAAAAGCGTTTTTTTTTTCAAATAAAATAATATGCTCTTAGCCGATTTTCTTTATTAATCTGCCAGTTTAATTTGAACAGTGCACTGTTATTGCAAATTTCCATGTCTACAAATTTTATATTATTTATTTGGTTATATTATGCAGAGTTTCTTTTGGTGCTTAAAATAACAAGTATGATTAGAGGACAGAACACTTAATTCGGCACCAGACTATTATTAGTTTGACGGCTGAGATGGGTTGGTCTTTTCTAATCTGTTTTGGTTCGTTCGATCTAGTTTATATCAGGTAGGTGTCATAGCTGAGACAGACAAACTGGCTTACCAGTTTTTTTTTTTTTTTTTTTAATTATTATAATTATGTTAAAAGAATTATAATTTAAATGACCACAATATTTGTTAGTGATGTCTAAATGATACACATTTTTGATAGAATTATAATTTAAATTATAAATATCTATAAATTATGTGTAATTTATTTATAATAGAATAAATTAATATATAAGTAGTACCATTTTAATATATTTAATTAAAAGTATTAGTCAATCAATTAATGATTTAAGAGAATATTTATATAATTAAGTGTATATATATATATATATATATATATTAAAAAAATGAAAAATATCGAAGCTTAAAAAAAACTGATGAGTTAAGACTTTACTTGTTTAAATTATGATAGACCAACTTTTATATACTCTTTTCTAATAGGTTAAAACCTAATAGACATATTATTCTTGTCATTGCAAGTATAATTCATTTTTTTTCATAATTAGAAGAATTTATTTGAAATTCAGAAAATTCGTTAAGTTTACATGGTTCTAAATTAGAGAATATTTTATCACTAACACTGTTTTTTCCACTTGTATTAATATTAATTAAGTTTAAATGGAGAAGAATATACTTATGTATTAATGGGAGTTTATGATTTTCGTCTTTAATATTATACAATGTTTTTTTTCCTTATATACTTACTAGTCTCACATTATTAAAATAGGTACTCATATTAGGGAAGGTAGAGCGCATATGCTAGTATGTCATTATTTCACGGAACAAATTGACATTTTTAATCCGTTATGAACTGTTAACCTGTTTTTTAATTAAAATGAAACATAATCTTAAAAAATATTTTTTTATTATATTAGTTTTAAAATATAAATATCTGTAATTTAAATCATTAATATTTATACATTAAATTTAATTATTAATTATAATAGAATAATTTAACATATAAAATAATAATTTTTATAATTGATCTAATTAGAGATACTATTTAATTAGTTAAAGACTTCTAAACTATTAATATGATCAAATGTGTTTCTAATTAATATACATATATTAAAATGAAAAACAAGATTATAGAAAAAATAAAATTATAAAAAAAAATTGGTAGGCTAATATTTTGAATGAAAACGATTAAGATTTTCAATCTAACTTTACTCATTTCGTCCTAGTAAATAAGGTAAAAACAAGTCAAGTTAACTTATTTTGAAACTTTTTATTAAAATACATATCCAAAATATTATATAGATATCTATATATATAAGTGTATATATTATATAATTATATATCATATGCATCTAATTATATTCTTTATAATATACACAATACATAAAATGTATTTACATACTATATACAATAACATATAAATCATATATTTTTATAAATAGTATCGTATTAAGTGTCATTTGCTCAACAATCAAAATTCTCATTCAAGGAGCTATGAATTCTTTGACACTATAAGAAAAAGGTTAATTTCTCACATATTACTAACGGAATGAGATTTGTCTGTAAATTTTTTTACTCACAAATTTTTGTATGAAGGTATTCATGATTTACTTATAGATTTGTATTTATCAATAATATTACCATAGATGTATCCATGAATATGTGAATTCTACAATCCACAAAATTATGGTAGTATGTAATTTACATACAAATAGTGTGTGCAGATATTACCAATGGATTACCTATGAATGAAGAATAGTAAATATATTCTTACAAATGTTAAGTTATAAAAAATATTATCTACAAATTGTGATCTGTATATAAATATTCAAAGTTACCATTTCTTATTACATTATCTATTCAAAAATTACTTCCGTCTAGATCACGTATGAATACTTATTGTAAATAATCCATGAAATTTTTTGATTTACTCACATATTTTTGTTGTTTCCCATGCATTTCTATTATTATACTAAAATATTTTTTTTAATGTGAATGAAAATTCTATAAAAAAAATGATTTTCTTAACCAATTTTTGTTTAAGCAAAGATCAATTAAAAGAAAATAAATTTGTCTCACTTTCAATTTTTGTTGGGGCTAAAATCTTTTGCTTAAATAAAAATACCATAACACATAAAATTATGCACCTTTCCAAAATACGTACTAAATATGTATATATAATCTTTATTGTCTTTAAAAAGTTTACAGTACTTCCAAAAAACTATTTTAAATTTGCATGTAAACTCATCTAAACTCAAAATAACTACTTTAAATCTTCAATTTTAACTTAACATCATATCATTATTATTTTCAAATAACATACAGGAATTCGTTTCAATTTATAACAGTTTCATTTTACCCTTCTAAAACAAATACATGTGATTAGATATAACTAACTCAAATTAACTACTTTAGACATATAAGACAACTTAACACATATAAACTAGATCATCACTTCATCAAATTTCCATTTAATTCAAACTTTATTTTAATCATAAAATCAATTTAAGTCATAATTACATCAACTTAAATGATAAAATACAGTTCATATTTTATTAAATACTAAACCATAGAATATCTAAACCAATTTTGTAAGAAAATTCCAATCTGATTAAAGTTATTGAACAGTGTTGCCAATTATTAAGCAGTGTTCCAATGAGACGGCTTCTACTAAACACTCTTGTCCTCTCTTATAAAACCGAATGAAAAGCCAATTATAATGGCAGGAAGAAAACCTAACCTTTTGCCTTTTACTACTAAATTAATAATAAATAGAGAAAATTATAACTAAATGCCTTTTTCATTGTTGCGATATGATAATTCTTGTTTGGACCAACAAGACGGCTCCCAAGCAATGCTTCATCACTTCCCCTTTGTCATTTGGTATTAAAAGAATATAGAATATTTAGGAAGATGCTTTATCCAAACAATCCTTATATTAATAGTAGATTTTTTATTTGAAATTATTCACTTTATATTGGTTTACTAGCCGAACGTGAAACAATAAAGTGGCATATCAACTTTATATATATTTTTTATCTAACAAAGATTTTGAATAGAAGAAACAATGTTAAGATATCGAGTGGAAATTGAATGAAAAGAGAGAGAAAGAGGGAAATTTTATATGAATAAGGTAAAGTTTAAGATAATAAAATGATTTTAATATGAATTATATTATTATTTAATATGATTTCCACTTTTGATTTAATTGTATCCATAAAAAACTTTACATATATGTAAACATTGTTCATCGGTTTGAGTTGAGGTAACATGTCTATAGTTTATTTTCTCACCAAAAAGGAGTTATTACGTTTTCTCTTTAGCAAATAAATCTTGACCACCAAACAATAATTCACTCTTTGTTTATTATTATAGAATAATTTCATAAAATGACGGGATTAACTTTTTTTTTTTTTATAAAGACTCTTTCTTCATCTAGAAAAATTCTTCTAGAAATTATACTTAATTAATTATAATGGTTATTAAACTTTTAATACTAACTTGAGTTGTGTGGAAATTCCTTTTATCTAATAATCTTTTGTTTTTTTAAGATAATGTACACTTTTTAATTAATTGAGAAATAAATTATTACACAAATTAGAATGATAAAATACCTATTGCTATTTTTTCTATTAAAACGTAATTTTTTAACCATTTTTCAATATAAATTAAGATGGTATTCTTTACTTAGCTAGAAATAGATTGAGTTGAAATAAGATATTGTTTAAACATGTATAATATATTGAAGAAGAAAAAACAAGGCTTAAATCTAGCTTGTTGTATTACTTTTAGTTTTGACTTGATTTTATAAAAAAATAAATCGTGTGATAACTTAAAAAAATTGTATTAGCATTGTAGATAATGACTAGTAAATATAGTTAATTAATGTAACCGCTTGTATATTTATTTTTTAGTAAGTAGTTTAAAAAATATATAATTTTATAAGAAAAATATTAAAAGTATCAAAATAATATAGTTTAAAAATATACAATTTTATAAAAATAATATTAAAATAATATATAGGGGTTATTTTTAAGTAAAAAAAACTATATATTACTTATTTTATTACATAAAAAATTGTCTACTTAAAAGATAACACCAAAACATTGTTACTAAATATATATATTTTTTTTATATAAAAATATAAATTATGATAAAATATATAGTCTAGTTTTCTATATAATTTACAATACAAAATTGCTAAAAAATTTAATATATATATATATATATATATATAATAAAAGTTGAAAATAACATATTTCTAAAACACAACTTTGCATACACAATTACTTTTAATTACTAGTTTCTCGTATTATATGATTGTTGATTTTCATGTCAACACAATCATCAGTTATATAATAAACACAACAAAAAATATATTAATAACAAAATGTAATATAAGATAAATGCGTTTAGAATCATATACTTGGTTAAATCAACTTCTTCATATACATTTAATAAGCATAAACGCATAAACGATGATACAAATAGTTATAAAACTTAATAACTTTTTAAAGATTATATTAAGTTTAGACACTTAATATTAACATTTGTTTGTTATATTTTTCATTGTATACTAATTATAAAAATATTTCATAGTTTGATCCTAACTTGTAACATGCATGGCACGTCACTCCTTGTGTATTTTTTATGAGTTTTCATCCTTAAATAAGTGTCTAAAGTCTTTATTGATGATTTACCATATAATACTTTCATTTATATGATTTAGAATATTGACAAATATGAATCATAACTCAATATAGATATTATACTCATATAAAATTATACTAGCTCTTCTATAATTCATTTTTCACACATCTATATCATTCATCTAATTTCATTCGAATGTCAAACTTTGGTTCATTACATAAAGATACTTTAATAAATATAAACTAAACATATGAAATAATGTATTATAATATAGTATACTCTATTTTTATCCTTTAAAATTAAATAAAATAAAGATAAATATTCCATTAAGAAATAGAAGAATGTCACATGAACGATATTCTTCAAATAAAAACTCAAATTTCTTTCTCTTAAATATCACTTAAATGCATAGATGTTGTTTGAGAAGATTTTTTCCAAGCCGAAAATCTTTAGGCTTAGTTTAAGTGGGAGTAAATTGAACTATTTAAATTTTTTTGCTAAATATTATTTTTTAATAAGAATGAAAATCTTCAAAGAATTCATTTAATTACAGTTTGTAAGTGCACACAAAAAAACAATCAAATGAAGTTTAAAAATAGTCGATTTAAATTTCATGCAACAAGAGTTATTAAGAAAAATTAATCAGTTAAATTACGAACTAATCAATTGAAATAATTCCTAGAATTTTTAATACAGATTATCAATCACTAGCAAATATTAAAACAATCAGTTTAACAAGCAAATCAGTGAATGTAAAATTTTCAAACTCACTGGAAGAAAAATTATTGATTGAGATACATAATTATTCAATTGAAAATTTCAAAATAATATGAGTCAAACGAATCAATCACATTCAATTGATACTAGTGTTTTCAGTGCAAGATACAAATGAAATCAACTAAATTGAAGGTAATTTTGCAGTAAAAAATAGCATATGCAGTAATCTGGTCAAACTAAATTTAAACTAGATTAAAAACAAAATAACAATGATTGCAGTATGAAAAATTTAGTTGATTGATTACAAAAATAGTTGATTGATTTTTATGCAGATGTGCTTATTTTGCAGGGAATTCAAACGTGATCAAGATTAAGGGAAGAGAGATCAAACACACAGGATTTATACTGGTTCACCCCTTCCTCTAGGACTACATCCAATCTTCCTTGCCAACAACAAAGAAAATTCACTAGCCACACTCAATTGTAAACCCTATACAATCAAGAAACCTTGTACATTACAAGAACTCACAAAACCACTTAGCACCTTGCTACATACAAGCAAATTAAAACAGTACCACTACAAACACTACAACACAACTATAAACCCTATAAACAATTCCAAACTCAATAAATTGATTGAAAAATTGCACAACAAATCACCCTTGCACTATATTTGAGACAAAACAAACTCAAGAATCAATTGTAGAAAACTTCCCTAATCTTGAAGATGATGTAAACCAGTGCAGAGCTCTCTTAAATAAGTGGAAGTACACCAAGAACCCTTTCTTGAAGATTTCTTAGTTTCAAGATTCACTTTTCACTATTCAAAACAATTATTGTTCTTGTCTTGAATTGTAAAGCAATAGTTTTTCATAGTTCTTTCTCTTTGTATTTTGTGTCTTCAAAACATTATGAAAATTGTGTTTTTAAAACAATTTTAAAACATATTTAAAAGACATTTATTGATTAAAACTGTTAGTTAGGAGAAACCAATCGATGGAAAATTCAGTTAAATTGATTGATTTTTCATAACAGAAATTTTTCTTATTTTCATTTTTCAAAAAGAGTTTCAAATAATATGAACCTTTGCACGTGATTCCATTAACATACACCTCCCCACCCCTCCTCCCCACCCCACACACACCAAAAGAGCTAAGACAACCTCTAAATGATCCTGAACTTGAGTTACCTTTGGAAATTTGACTTTGACAACACTTGTTTGCTCTTGAGAACTCTTGACTTCATCAAATACAAAATTAGCAAGATTTCCAACACAAGGATTTAAATAATTTTGTTAGATGGATCAGTTTGATCGATAATAACTTGTTTGAGCGATGATGTACTATGACTAGTCAATTTCTTTCGGGTGAATTCTTGTTTCATAAAGAATAAGTTGTTTGAATAAGAATAACTCACTTGAGTGGGAATCTATTGAAATTAGCTAATTTCTTTCTAGCCATTCCCTGCTTAAGCAAAATTCATCGATTAAGAATGGAATACAAATATCAACACCTCATGTTAAGGAAAAATTCAACAACCTATAATTTTCATTTAGTGTTAAAAGCTACTAAGCATAAAAACATGATAATGTATTGTTTATAAAATGATTAATGTTTAAAAAATAGATAATCTCAAACGTAAGTGCTCCGTTTAACAAACGAGATGACAATGTGTTATATTTTTCTTAATTCTAATAAGGCACATAAAAGAACAGATGACATGCGCATAAAATATCAGATGATACAAGCAGAGACTAAGCTAACTCTGTACTTTAATAAATATTCATATGTTTGTTTTATGTTGCAGGAAACGTTCGTATGTCAAAGAGACCCGTTCACAATCAAATATAAATTAATATCAAGATCTCTTGGTAAATGAGCTACAGTTGTCTTCTTCACCAACCTCTTGACACAAAGACCATTTCAACTCTGATGCAGTTGTTTATTTTGTAGGTGTGCACTTTTACCATGAATTGGTGCAAAATACTTTATTACCTAGGGATATAAGCAGTGTCAACTATAAAGAACATTGTGTAAAGAGGAAATGCATCAAATTCAATGAGTATAAAAGATCTCTCAACGACTATATTCGTCTAGCACCTATATAAAGCCTACCATCAAGAAGGTGACAGTCTAGATTGCATTGAGCCAAAATGATGTCTAGAGCTGAGCAATCTTCAAAGCTTCAAAAAAGATATCCCTGACCTTAGAGTAGAGAATCTGCCATGTTTATGGATCAATATAAGTCATTACAAGAACATTAAAAGTGATCATTCAATCATATATAAAAGTGAATTTTTATCTTGTATGTCAAAATATGTAACTCCTTCCTAGAGTGCAAAAACATCTGAAGAGATAAAGCCTAAACTTTGTACTCATTGTCAGACACAATCCTCCCTAGTGATTAGACCCAATGATCTCTTGATAATTTCAACCATAGCTAGAAGTAGTTGTTTGACAAACAATACTCGGAGGAGTGTATAGAAGTGACTAGGTGCCCAAAAAAATACTTGATTTAGTTAGAAGTGACTTAGTAGAGAATACTTGACTGAGTCAGGAATGATTTGGGAAAAAATACTCCTTGACGGGGTCAGTCACTGAGAGCTAAAAAAATACTCATTAAACAAGAATGGTTGGAGTTAAGAATACTCATGGTTAACTAAGAATGACTATGAGCCTAAAAAATCATATAATGTATTTTACAACATTAGTCTACCTAATTGAACTTAACTTATTTCTAGAATATCCATCACTCCAACTTCTTTTCTTACTCCGGACTAAAATACAACTATTTTCTCCATACAAATTTGAAATTACAGAGATACATATATATCTTAAATATATAGTTAATTAAATCTAACTTTAAAAATAGAAAATCCTTACATAAAAGGCTTCACGTATAACAAACCATCAACCCTGCAATTTAAACTGATTTTATTCAATGCATGAGATATCAAATATATTGAATTTTTTAAAATAATATATTTTTAATATATTATAAAAATTTAATATAATAATAATGCCAAAAAAATTTCATATCTGTCCTTACTAATATGTTGTTCTTTTAGACTTAAATACGTTTTGAACCAAAAGTAGTAGAGTGTTTTTAATTAGATTAGGTCTCATAAAAGCTTTTGGTTCATTTATGTTGGCTCATTTATTTAGATTAGGTTTCATAAAAATCTACCGGTCCATTGTTTTCACCTTGATTTATAAATTAAAAATTAATATTTTAAAAATAAAGTACCGTTAACTAAAACGATATTTATATTAAAATATACATTGTCTCTTGTAAATTTAAAATCTAATTTAAGTATTTAAATGTTTTTATTTATTACAGTTTTTTATTATTATATAATTTATGTTTTGAAAAAAAAATTATTAGAATAAATTTCACTAAAAACTATCCACTGAATTTTCTTATAACTAGTAGTGGTGACAAAACTAATGATTATAAAATAAGCTAAAAAATATAAGATGGGAGAAAGTGATCATTGTTTAAAAATTATTGAACTAAATGAATCATTTAAGCAAAGAATGTATAATCATTACGTCATCGTGTTCCTTTTTAACCCTTGATTAAGGAAATACTGATCAGTTTCGTTTTTTTCCGTTTTGAATGGACTTGAGATAGCATAGAAAATAGTAATGTGTTATTGGACCTTCTTCGTAGAAATGGTGATTAAGAAACGAAGAGTGAATTTCCTTGTGAAAAGAGTGTCGCTTTTTGTGGTGTTTTGTTCACACTAGAGAAGCTTCGTGGCGGGGCTAACCTTTGGAAAAGCCATAACATCATTGCGAAAGTCACAGTTTGGTCAATGGAAGGATATGATAGGAGTGTTTGAGATATTTTTATGTGGACAATACTATTACTGTTTTCAACTTCTCATCACTTTCTTTCATTTTATATATCCAACTTCTTCAAGTGCATCTTTCACTTCTCAATTGTCAGCAAAAATTGAATGCCCTTGTTGACTTGAAAACAAGTCTTGGAAATGCTTGTTCTTGAACTAAGTTCTTCCATCATCATATTAGTGTTTAAGAATTGTTAGATTAAGAACATTAAATTCACCAAACTTTGTTTTTTTTTTTTTTTTTAGTTTTTTCCATACCCTTCCTTAGCTTGGTGTTTGTATAGTTTTATTTAATTGAATTTTTATAGCTTGAAGG
>Ga0099825_1005444_pt1 | contig 16312 bp, 28 predicted proteins | sample SiratroredBW_FD_76838 | JGI IMG/M metagenome (GOLD analysis project Ga0099825, IMG submission 76838) | Root nodule microbial communities of legume samples collected from California, USA - Siratro red BW | ecosystem: Host-associated > Plants > Roots > Nodule | place: USA: California | collected...
ATTTTGTTGTTTGGGTTGTGGTTTTATAGTTTTTTAATAATATAACCCCCACCACCAAAAAAAAAAAATTTTATGTGAGTGAGGGGGGGGGGGGGGGGGGGGACATAGCCGTGAAAGAGCAAGTGAAAGTCAAGCTCTCTGTGGGTAACTATGCCGATCAAGTTTTATGTGATGTAGTACCCATGGAGGCTTGTCATATTTTATTGAATCTCAAGTACAAGAGTTACTAAAAAAGGTTGGGTGCAAAAGAGCCTTAGCTTGTGTGCCATGCCTGTTTTGTTGGTGCCCAAGAAGGATGGAAAATGGAGAATATGTCGTGACTGTCGTTTAGTCAACAACATAACTATTAAATATAGTCACCCAATTCCTAGACTTGATGATATGCTTGATGAGTTACATGGGTTAGTCATGTTGTCCAAAATTGATTTCAAGAGCGGTTATCACCAAATTCGTATTAAAGAGGGTGATGAGTGGAAGACCACCTTCAAACCAAATTTAGACTATACGAGTGGTTGGTAATGCCTTTCGGTCTTACGAACACACCTAGTACATTCATAAGGCTTATGAATCATGTTCTTAGGGTTCGTATAGGTAAATTTGTTGTAGTGTATTTTGATGATATTTTAGTGTATAGTCATAATGTAGAGTCTCATATTCATCATTTAAGGAAAGTCTTGTTAGTTCTTGGGAAAAAATAAATTGTTTGCAAATGTAGACAAATGTACATTTTGTATAGATAGTGTTGTCTTTATGAGGTTTATTGTGAATAAAAATGGGATACATGTTGACCCCACCAAAATAAAAACCCTTCAAGAGTGGCCAAACCCAAAGAATGTAGGAGATGTTAGGAGATTTCATGGTCTTGCAAGCTTTTATAGAAGATTTGTGCCTAAATTCTCTAGTCTAGCTTCACCTCTCAATTTGTTGGTGAAGAAAGATGTTACATTCCACTGGGGAAAAAACAAGAAAAAGCTTTCCAAAGAATAAAGTTCTTGCTCACTAATGCACCCATTCTAACTCTACTTGAATTTTCTAAACCTTTTGAGCTAGAGTGTGGTACATTAGGAGTAAGCATAAGTGTTGTGTTATTGCAGAGTGGACACTCAATTACATATTTCAGTGAAAAACTCTATGGTGCCACTCTTAATTATCCCACCTGTGATAAAGAACTCTATGCTTTGGTCAGGGCCCTTCACACTTGGGAACACTATGATTTGACTTAATGGCAGAAATGAAACAATTTCTCTCATTTTGGATAACTTTGGCAAGTCTCTTAAAAGCATGATAAGCTTCATCCTTTGTGGCAATGAAAAGAGTCCAAGTAAAATGAGAACAATCATCTACTACTACAAGACTATAGTAATTACCTCTTGGGCTCATAGTTCTAGCGGGACCAAATAGATCAATATGAAGCAACTCAAGAGGTGTGGATGTAGAAACCACATTTATCTGTTTAAAAGAGCTCTTGGTCTATTTACCCTTTTGACATACTTCATATAATCTGTCCCTTTCAAACTTGAGCTTTGGTAAGCCAATTACCAGTTCTTTATATGCAAGTCTATTCAAATGATGCAAGAGTATATGAGTGTCAACACCCATTTTCGTCCTGGTGGAAAATATTGTTTCTATTAATTTCTCAAAAAAAAATTGAAAAAATAATTCTTTTTTTAGTTTAAATATTGGATTTTGTTTTTAAAAAAAGGATGAAAAATATCTATTTTGTTTTATTTTTTTCTTATTTTCGTTTTGGAGTAAAATATATCAAAAAAATGTGGTTTAATTTTTTACCTCTTTCTCATTTTAGGAAAACAAAAAATAAAAAAATAAAAAAAATATTTTTTTATGATTACCTTTATCTTGCTATTAGGTTTGTACATTCTTTATTAAAATCAAAGAAAAAAAACGAGATATATAGTTCTTTATCTCTTTCATAGTTTCATTTTATATTTCTTTTCTCAAAAAAGGTAAATAATAATAATAAATAACAAAAAATTGATAAAATTGAAATTGGAGCACCCTGAATCAATAAAGATCCTTCCGTACAAGCTACACCACCCTCACACCACCAGAAAACTTCAAATCTTTTGATTCTCTCATATGCTCCTGCTTTCTTTGCAATGCTTCCATCTGTAATGCTTTCCTTTGTAATGCTTCCCTCAGCAGCAACATTACCTCTTCTTAACAAAACTACTCCTGCAATATTTCCTCCTACAACTAGCATTTCCTTAACCTAATGCAAATAATAACCAAGTCAACACTCCAGCCCCTAGGGGGACAACTCTTTTTAATGGGGGCACTCACTTACTATTTTTGAAAAAAGGAACACAAACCATTTGCTTTTTTTTGGAGGGGGGATTTTGGAGAATAAGTTTTTCAAGCAGATCGCCTGAAGGTAAGGTTCCTTCACATTCATTTTAGTTATAGCTCGTGATAGAGTGCATTTGGCTTACTAGATATATTGTCTCTGTGTGCATGATGAACTTGGCCTAAAGCATGTGTTGTTTCTTTCTTTATATGTTTGATGAATCTTGTTCTTTTTACTTGATTTTTCTTTTATTTTTAAATATACACATGTTTACATATTGATTGTCTAAAGCATGTTCACATGTTTCTCCCTTTCACTCAATCACATAAAGACTCTCACGTACACATTTCACCCTACCCCTTACTCACGAAAAAGATCATGTTGCACCTCTAACATTCCAAACCACCATGGCATGCACCTTTAATATTCCAGTACCCTGATTAAACCACCATGCACAACTATACCCTGTCAAAACCATCTGCAACACTCACCTCCCCTCATCGAGAAAAAATCAAAACCGCAAACCACCTCCATGCCCTCCATGCCTATCGGTGACCTTGGCAGCTCAAACACCGCATTGTCATCCAGGCCACCTTCACTGCACCCCGCGAGCCACGTCTCGCCTTGCACCTCCGCTACCTTTGCCATCACCTCGCTGCCAGGCCAAGGCACCATCCTCACCCTCACTTCCAAGGCCCCCCTAGAACCATTAACGGTACCTCACGCAACCCTCCATTTTCCTCACTTACACCATACTCTCCGTCATCTCCCTCACTACCAAACTGTAAATGCCACCACCTCCATGTGCTAGTTCCACACACATGTCAACCACCGTGCACATGCCTCCATGTCCTTGCTAGTCACGTCCAAGATCGTGCCACCTTCACCATCCTCCCACCATGCAGCACCAATCACCTCGCCTAATTAACAACAACCCATTCCACTCCTTCCTTCCCTACCAAACACCTCACCACCACGTTGTAAAATAAGTTTTGGCCAAGTTCAAGAGGTGATCTCCTTTAAAAATTTTCTCAAAAGTACTTTTTAATGTGAGGGATGAAAAATCTTTAAAGAACTATTCAAGATGATATGAAAAGCAATTAGCAAAGGTTCAAAACAAATTCTAGAACAATAACAATCACACAGAATCAGTAAACTAAAGACCGATTTTAATTCTGGAAAACCAGTAAACTGTTAAGCAAGTTCTGGAAAAAGAATTGTTAAAAACACTTCAAGAAATTAAAGAAATATATCAGATAAGTGTTTGAAAAGAGTTTTAAATATACAAAATCAAATATCGAACAAAACAAATTCTGTTTTAGATTTGAAAACAAAAATTATACAATTATCAAGAAAATAAGTTTTTCTGGAAAATCAGTTTGATCAACAGTAAACTCAGTGAATTAGGAAACAGTTTAGATTAAGAAATAAGTTGACTAAACTGTATTTAGATGAATTAAATGATTTCAAGAATACTCAAATGATTATCAAAAAGTTAATCAATTAATCCAGTTAAGAAATTTTATCAGATTCAGAAAATCAGCAAGAACAGTTCAAGAAGTGAGCAAGAAAGAACAAGAACATAAAGATTTATCCTAGTTCACCCTTTTCCTCAAGGGCTACGTCCAGTCCTTTACTCCACAGTAAGGATTTCCACTATAAAATATCAAACCGATCAGTTTACAATAGTTCAAACACTTGCAGCCCACAAGAATACACTGCTCATCGTAGCAAACCCTCTGCTGAACCTACAACAGATCACAGAACTATACATACTCCACTGTATATTCCAGAAAATACCTTACTGAACCCTTCAACAAGTTAACAATTGTACAAACCCCCACTATATACACAAAATTACCACACCAGGCAATTCACAATACAACAATATTTGATACAAAGAAAATTATCACGAACACAACAATACAAGCACTTCTATACAACAAATTACAAAACTAATAATGAAGAAAGGATATAAAAGGCTAGTCTGATGATCAGATCAGTGATGTATCAATCTCAGTTAATGCACAACTCTAGAATCAATCAGACTTTAGTTTTTGATGTAAGAGAATAGAATGATCTTGATCACAAAACAAGAAGGGTACTTTTCTCTCTTTCGAAAACACAATGCTCTTGATCAAAAAAATGTTTAGAATGATTTTCTTATCTGTTTCAAAATGTGGGCCAACTATTTATAGACATCTGTCTTAAAAATTCAATCGATTGTTTTGTCAAACAGTCGATTGTTTTTCTCTAGTTAGTTAAAACAGTTATTTAAAAATACAAAATCTGATTTTAATGATTTCTTAAAAACTTTGTTAAATTAGATTTTATTCTTGGAGCTTATCCTTGAATGATATTGATTGCACCACTGATTTGAGATCAAACTAGACACAAAACACACATTCTAAGTTCTAGACCAAGCTCCACCAATCTTCATGAATTCTTCACGCAATCCACTTATGTTCATTAGGCTTGGAACTCCATCAAATGATTGGCTTCATCAAATCTTCTTAGCAACTCCTGATGCTAACAATCTCCCCCAATTTGATGAAGACAAACAATGGTGTGTTGAGTTGTGTAAACTATACTTGTTCTTCCTTTAATTAGTTAACTGCCTTTCATAAAGCTCCCCATAATATGATATCCCTGTAAGTCATATTTCACCAAACATAGTGAAGTAAACAGTAACACAAAGGATAACAATATTTCATTAATCATAAGCAAGAATACATGATAGCAATCCATGAGTACATATCGTGCACTATCACTGATTAAACAAAACAAACTGAAATTTGGACAAGTGCTGGATAAACCATCAGATCAGAGTAATAACAACAGTAGCGGAAAACATCAAACAACATCAAACAGCAGAAACAACAGAGAGTAGTAAAAACAACCTAATAACATCAACCTAAACTCCTAGACCAAAGAACACCACAACAACACAACAGACACTTCCTATTTCTCCCCATTGACTTCATCAAATAAAAGAGAATGCACCACTAAATATGCAAGAATTGCCCTATTCGTCTAGTGGAAAGAACAAAGTCCCCATCTTGGACTGGATACCCTCAACTTAAATCTCAATGAATTGGAAGTGTGTCTCACAATACTGGTGGTGGCTCCGATTATGGTTTTCCATGATGTTCAGTTGATTGATCATCAGTTGCTCAAATCTGGAATAAGATTCTTGTGTAGGAGCAGTAGCTGTTCCACCTTCAGCACCAGCTTGTTCATCATTCATGATATTTTCCTCATCATCATCTTCAATATCAACATCATTATCGCTCGACTCTTCTTCATCATCATCATCTTGAGCAGCAGATTCCTCATCAGCCTTGCAGATCCACTTTTTATTCTTCATTTTCTTCAAGCCAATCTTGGTAAGATTGGCTGTTGAAATTTGGTTCAGTGCCTTCACTTCTTCAACAACTTCACCCTCCACATCAATCTCAAAATATTCAATGAAATTTGACAGCAGTATCACATATGGAATGCGATATTCCAGCTTCTTGCCCACTTTGAACAAATGCTCACGGATCACATTGACTCAGTTGACCTTGATCTTTGACATGAGGCAATACATGAGGATTAAATCCTCTTCAGTCAGTGTTGCATGATCAGACCCATGGGGTGTAAGTAACCAAATGACAATGTAAGCAAGGATTCTCGGGGTGGCAGCTAATCCTCTTACATTGAATATCCTTGGGGCAGTTTCTTGGTTTCTTAAACAAGATTTATAGAACTGAACCTTGTTAAAGTTCCCAAGCTCTTAGTGTTTCCCCTGCTCACCACAACACCGTCATTCCTTAAGCCAGTGACACTCACACACACATCTTCATTAATAGCAATATCAATTCCCTTGACTTGTGAGTAAATGTTCTCCTCGTCATACCACATATTGGTTAAGAACACCTTAACCAGGTCTGGTATGTGTTCCCCAACAACTTCATGAACCGGTCCAGCTTTTGAAACTTAATCATATCTCTGACCTCATCGAGCTTCTCTTCCTTAAGCCAATCAAGGCTTAGCATCTTAGGAGTAATTATGATCTTCCTGTTATACAACTTGTAATACTCTTTGATGCTCTTCTGATTTCCAACGAACCACCTATCAAGGTAATCGGTTTCATTGTTGTCTTTGTATGAGCCAACTTGTTTGATCATGTCTCTCTTGGTTCTCTTGCGGGGGTTGGAAGAAGAAGCCATTTCTTTGAAAATAGTGGGTAGCAGGAGAACTGAACTTTGCACTCTGAACGAATAGAGCAAAGGCAGTGAGATAGTGTGCAAGTGAATGCATGTTCAACCCACTACTTAATGAGAAGTAATTCTATAGAAAACAACATATTGATTGACAATGCAAAACATAAAAGCAGCTTTTGCAGTCTGTTGAGATTCCACAAGCAATTAGTTCATAGTAGGTTATACTTAGTTTCAGAAAATTTCAAAAAACCAACTTTTTTACTAGTTGACTCTCCACTGTTGCAGTGACATGTGGCATCTCGAGTTGTCTCTCTCTTCACATGTGCAACAAGATGGAGGAGGGCTCAGGCAAGGTCCAATCACCAGAGCAATGTTTAGACAACTTGAAGCAAACAAAGAGTCAGAAGCACTTGTGCAGATTAAAATGCTGACTATTTTGAGCTTTGGGGATTCTTGTAAAAATTGTAAAAAGTAGAATAGGAAAAGTTGGTTGTTTTGTAAATAACTCTAGGTTCCTTGAAAATTATAAAAGACACATAGGTTAGGATTTTTGAACGCATAGGATTTGAACATGTGGCGCATATCCAATGGCACCTAGCTTAGGAGAAGGTAGCTTGCTCCACATGCTAGGTTACTCTAACCCTAACGTGTGTTGCAAGTTAGGGTTCTAACCCTAGCTTCTTTCATACGCCACCTTTGGTAGCTTGCATTGCAAGCTAGGGTTTCTAACCCTAGCTTCTTGTATACTTTACCTTATTTTGTGATAGAAGCTACTAGTTTTTTTCTTCTTCTATAAATAAGAGGTGTAGCAACCTCCATTGTAGACTTGATTGAGAGTAATGATATGCTGCCTAAATTTCAGCACATTGCCCAAGTTTCACATTGAGTTTCTTCTCTTAGAAGCTTGGAACTCTCTCTTGAAGGTTGGCCCAACCTCCTTCAAAGCTTTCACCACCTACTTCACCATAACCACCACACTTCTTCCATATGTTTGCTTCCTCCACGGTTCTTCTTCCATCACACTTTGCTTCCGCACTATAAGAAGCTCCTTTCATGCCATTTATTCGGTGCAACAAGGCTTCCACAAGCACTACCTCCATTGGAGCTTGCGCAAGAAGCTAGAACACCTAGGAGCTTCTCCATCACAACATGACCATTGACTGGTTTTGTTTTATTCAGTCCTTCAACTAGCTAGGTTCCATTTTGCTTGGTTCTGTTCGACTTCTTTCAGTTACACAACTTCGTTTTAGTTGAATTGTAACTCCAATACATTTTCACATGCATCCAGAATTAAAATTTAATCAGATATGAATATTCGGTCAGCTACAACACTGTTATAAAAGAAATATAAAAATGATCCTAATACAGTGAACTGTCATGTGAAACTGATACAGTAATTGTAAAAATTGAAACTGATACAGTAATTTGTAAAATTGAAACTCATACAATAATTTGTAAAATGCCATGTAATTAAATCATCTAACAATCCACAAAACATAAACCAATCTATTTCACATATTTGAAATCAATAATCCCAAGTTCATTTCTTAGGAAATTAAACCTCTCTTTATTAAGTGGTTTTGTAAACAGATCAGCAAGCTGATTTTTAGTACTAACAAATTGAATTTCACAATCACCACTATTGACATGGTCTCTAATGAAGTGATGACGAATTTCAATATGCTTAGTCCTTGAATGTTGAATTAGATTTTTGGTAAGATTAATAGCACTGGTATTGTCACATAATAATGGAATATGAGAAAGATTAAGACCAAAGTCGCTTAGCTGTTGCTTAATCAATAAGCTTTGCGCACAACAGCTACCAGCTGCAATGTATTCAGCTTTAGTAGTGGATAATGCAACACATTCTTGTTTCTTATTATGCCAAGATATCAAACTTGATCCTAACAGATGGTATGTTCCACTGGTGCTCTTCCTATCTATTTTACATCATGCAAAATCAGAATTAGAATAACAAACTAAATTCAGAGAAACTTCACTTGGATACCATAGCCCAACATTTGTGGTTCCTTGCAAGTATTTTAGAATTCTCTTTGCTGCAGTGAAGTGTGATTCCTTAGGATTGACTTGAAATTTGGCACAAAGACAAACACTGAACATAATATCTGGTCTGCTTGCAGTAAGATAGAGCAATGATCTGATTAAGCCTCTGTACTTGGTTTGATCTACTAGCTCATTTCTCATCTGAATCCAAGTAACAATTAATGGCCATGGGTGTTGTACTCTCTTTGCAATTCTCCATGTCAAACTTCTTTAATAACTCTTTGCAATACTTGGTTTGACTAAGGAATATGCCATGATTTAATTGCTTGATCTGCAGTCCAAAAAAATAGTTGAGTTCCCCCATCATGGACATCTCAAATTCTCCCTGCATAGCTGTAACAAACTGCTCACATCGTGAGTTCATGACATCGCAGAAACTAAAAGGCAGGGATGTTGCATTTTCTTAATTTAATAAGTGGTAAAAGCTGACAATTTTCAATGGAGCATTTGCATGCATGTTGTTTGAAAGCCTTTAGCCTTCCTTTATCCCAAAACAAAAAGGATTTGCCTCAGTAGCTGTCACCATCATCGGAAATGACAAAACAAGGGTAACACACTGGGGAATAAACACCAGGTTTCTCTCTGTTGGTCGAGTGGTTAATTTCCAATCTCCAGGCCCAATCAAATAACGAAAGTTTGCTAGATTGAAAACCTACAAGGACAGTCTAGGCAAAAGAAAGGACAATAAAGAAAATCAAAAGAAAATAAAAAAAGGATAAAGAAAATAAAAAAAATAACATGTGTTGGGAGTCGTTGAATCTTGTCTAAGGATTAATCTTTCTAAAAATAAAGCAATAATTATTTGAAGTGATATATGACCATGTTTTCTTTGCCAAAAAAGCAAAAATTACAAATCCATTGCACCCTTTTTGAGCCAAAATAAAATATTCCTTTTCAAAAATTTTCCCTATGCAAGGATCATCACTAAGATGCAACTCCGATCAAGGTGTACGTCAAAAGCTCTTAAAAATAAAATTAAAAAAATTTATGTCAAAAGATTATATGAATTCACAACAAGAAATATTATCACAAAATGATGAACAAAAAGAGAAAGAGAATGAAAAATGATGAAAAATGAAGAAAATGAAAAGAGCATAATACCCAAAAAAAAAAAAAACTTTGACTAGATGCATGCAATGCCTAGTTGATGATCCTTGTTTAAAAAATCATAAGACCCGTAAATAATTTTTAAGCCTTCATATCCTTTTCTCGACAACCTTTCAACCTCTGGCCACGTTACAAGCCTAATAAAGTCCATATTGATCGAGGAATGATTGCTCTAATTTTCAAAGCTTAACCCTGCAGCAAGAGGACATGACTCGGCCGGAAAAAAGGCAACAAAAAAAATGCATAGAAAATAAAAAAGGAAAAAAGTGTTTGAAATGCTTCTGGTATGTTATCAACCAATAAGTCAATCGAGGGCCAACCAAATGAGAAGACCCTATATTGGAGAAATCCTTTCTTTTCCACCTTACAAAAAGCCAAATCAACTTTCATCCGACCTTATCTTCGCTCCTTACATATCAAAACTGGGGCAGCTTCCATCGATATAGACTCTTCCAGTATTGGGATACATTTTTTCTATGGGATGATGCAACCATTTTTGTTTACCATACAAAAACCCAACAAAATCATTTGTCATCGAGACACCTCCCTTCACCCTTGCATATCTAAACTGGAGCAGTTTCCATTTGCTTTTCCCTTTTAGGGATACAATTTTCTCTATACAATGTTGCACCAGTCAATCCTCATTCTACCCTGCAAATAAGTCATTCGCGTGTCATCAAGCTTACCCACTACTCCATTAAAGTTGGGGCAGATTTCAGAGGGGCATGTGAATGATAACATATCTGAGGTTGTGCATTCCCACCTTTCTTCAAACTTCTTCAATTTTCATCCACCCATGGATTCGAGCACAAGCATTAAAATATTTTAAAGGGAAAAGTCAATAATGCCCCAATTTTAACATCAACTTCAGGTTTTTGCAATATACCTCATTTTCAAGGACAAAATTCAATATCAAATGAATTCAACAATTGCAAAAAAGAGCATTTGATTCTGAATGTTGACATCAAAATAAACAAACAAATTGAAAAGTTTGGAAAACGAAAAATGTGGAAAGAGGGAATCCAATAGTTTTGTCCATGTAGTGTATTTTCTCTCGTAAATGAATAAATGAAAAATAGTCTCGTAAATTCATACATTCATGCACTCGTGCAAGCAAAAAGTCTCATGCACTTTCATCGTAAAAAAATAAAAATAGAGTCTCATGCATGCTCATTGCAAAAATAGAAAAAATGAAAATATGGCTTACATTAATGCATTATTGTCAACAACATGGGTTCACTCCTTGGGATGGGCCTGACAACCTTTCAGAATGTGACAGTTCGTGACCCTCTCAGCTTAGTCCAAGGTCTGGACTACACGTACACCTTTCAGCATGTGACGGTTCGTGACCCTCTCAGCTCAGTCCAAGGTATCGACTTCATGTTCACCTTTCAGCACGTGACAGTTTGTGACCCTCTCAGCTTAGTCCAAGGTCTCGAGTTGATGTTCACCTTTCAGCACGTGACGGTTCGTGACCCTCTCGGCTCACTCCAAGGTCTCGACTTCACGTTCACCTTTCAGCACGTGACGGTTCGTGACCCTCTCGGCTCACCCCAAGGTCTCAACTTCACGTTCACCTTTCAGCATGTGATGGTTCGTGACCCTCTCGGCTTAGTCCAAGGACTCAACCTCACTTTTACCTTTCAGCATGTAATGGTTTGTGATCCTCTCGGCTCAGTCCAAGGTCCCGACCTCACTTTCCCCTTTCCACTTTTTCAAATGGTGAGCTCTTTTTTGGAGAATAATTCACATACTTAAATTTTCTTTCACTTTTTCAACCCCAACGAAACTGGTGTCTTCGTCTTTACCTAACTTTTACTTGGATAATATGAAAATTTTAACTTTCACATTATCTAGTAAAATTTAAGTAAATAGGGGCAGCTGTCAACACCCATTTTCTTCCAAGTGGAAAAGATCGTTTCTATTAATTTCTCAAAAAAAATTTGAAAAATAATTCTTTTTTTAGTTTCAATATTGGATTTTGTTTTCAAAAAAGAGAAGGATGAAAAATATTTATTTTGTTTATTTTCTTTTTCTTATTTTCGTTTTTGAGTAAAATATATCAACAAAATGTGGTTTAAATTTTTACCTCTTTCTCATTTTAGGAAAACAAAAAATAAAAAATACAAAAATATATATTTTTATGATTATCTTTATCTTGCTATTATTTTTACCTTCTTTATCAACATCAAAGAAAAAAAATGAGATATATAGTTCTTTATCTTTTTCATAGTTTCATTTTATATTTATTTTCTCAAAAAGGTAAATAATAATAATAAATAACAAAAAATGATAAAATTGAAATTGGAACACCCAGAATCAATGAAGATCCTTCCGTACAAGTTGGACCACCCTCGCACCTCCAGAAAACTCCAAATCTTCTAATTCTCTCGTACGCTCCTGCTTCCTCTACAATGCTTCCATTTGCAATGGTTCCCTCAGCATTAGCATTACCTCTTCCTAACAAAAATGTTCCTGCAATACTTCCTCCTACAATTAGCATTTCCTTAACCTAACAAAATTGTTTTGTCCCTGCAAATACATAACCAAGTCAACACTCCAGCCCCTAGGGGGACGACTCTTTTTACTGGGGCAAGGTTGAAGGTAAGGTTCCTTCACCTTCGTTTTAGTTATAGCTTGTGATAGAGTGCATTTGGCTTACTGGATATATTGTCCCTGTGTGCATGATGACTTGGTTAAAAACATGTAATGTTTCTCTCTTCATATGTTTGTTGAATCTTATTCTTTTTACTTGATTGTTTCCTTTCTTTTGAATATACACACACTACACCATTTTTGGCTTTGGACAACGCCGAAATGTGTTCCTAAAGCCAAAAAATTGTAGCTTAAACCTTAGGCAATAGTTTAGCAACGGTTTTGCAGCCATAGAGTATGCTTCCGTTGTAGACTAAAAGCAACGATTTTTTGTCTAAAGCGTTACTTTCCCAAAAACCGTGGTTTATAGTGCTACATTAGACAATGAATTTTGATAAACTTTTAAGCAATGCTTTTATTAAAACAATGCTTTATTAAATTTTGCTTATTTTTTAGGCAATGCTTGTTTATCTATTTGTAGTTGATTAAGCCACATTTATTTACCTGTTGCCTGTTTTCATACCACACTTATTTACCTATTACCTATAGTTTAGACCACGTTATTTAGCTTCAAATAATTGTTAACCGCATTGATTTTGTTGTTGCCTATTGTTGTAGACCATGCCTATTACGTTGTCATCTGTTATTTTCTGATTCTTAGTTAGTTCCTGATGTTTAGTCCAATAGTCAAATTATAATGTATTTTCAATGTTTTTAAAATTTTAATTATTGTTTATAATATTTTTTTAAACATACAGTATAAAATTAATAATTGAATCAATAATTATAAAAGCAATGTTACACAATAACTAGAATTCAAAATAATATAATATATTTATCCATATTGCTTAATATGTTTTTAGACAGTTCATACATATTGCTTAACTAGAATTCAAAATAACATATTACATTCATCCTCCTACAGTTCATCCTAGTCTCCATTTCAACGGTTCATCCTACTATACCATGTCATTTGATTTAAGTTTAAAACAAGTTACAACAACCAACATTCATTGATGTATTTCGTCATCTTCTCCTTCTTCAAATTGATCTTCAGATTGCCCTTGAAATTAAACATATATAAATCATTACGAAGCAAATCTTTGAAATTGTGAACATTAGAGATTATGGAATACCAACAAAATTCGACAGTACTATAATGGCCAATATGGCATAAGCATTTAATACCAAACTAAGAAAATATAGTGCAGACTGATGCATAGCATTTTCCTCCCAAAGTAAAAGCATAGACTGAAAACTGATTCCTTGATATCTAATGACTAATCCCAGAATTAATAATATCAGCCTTTTCCAAATCCAAATATTACGCAGTCCCCTCTTTGTTTCCACCCCACACCATTATCGAATGATTGAAATTATAGTTTAGACCCATAACAAGTGTCAAACAGAGCACACACCCGAAAAGAATACAATAACAAATAAAGACAACATGACAATGGCCAATTAATACTTATGAAACTCACAAAACCGTGACAACAAGGAGTAAAGCAAGTTACCACCCCTGGAGTGTCCACTATTTTGCACATGTTTGTCACATATTCATAATTAAATAAGATTTTTACTCGGTTAAAGTTAGGAACATGAGTAGAAGCAGATGATTGTGGAACAGATGCACTATGTTCTTTTCTTAAGAAACGTGACAACATATTTTGTATATCCTCATTATTAAACTCAGGGTTTTGTTGCTGAATCAATACTTTAACCACTGCTTCTAAACCTTCAATCTATTTTGCCATTCCATTCATTTGAACTGCAGTAGCTTTCTGGACAACAACAACTCCTTGATTCATTTTAAGCCTTGATGGCGTCATAGTCCTTCCGTAACAACGAACTCAACCATGTTTTTCTTTTCCAAACATTGATTCAAATGCTTTTTCCACAGTTGAATTTGATGAGTTTTGCATTGTACTTTCAAGCATAGACTAAAATACATATATAGATATGTCAGATTTAACAATTAAAAATGGCAATTGAGTCATTTTGGCTACATTGAAATAAACTTACAATAGCATTCCGTGTTTCATCATCAATTGGTTTTCCTTTTCGATTAAGACGACCTTGACAAGCTTTTGTGAACATTTCTACTCATTCGTTCCTTCATAGTGGTATATTTTCCAAAATGCAGTCTCTTGATATACCATCTGTATCGCCTCCACGCATCATTTATACGAGTAAAAGCTACTCTCTCCCCTTTTTCTGAGATAATATTTTTTTCCTGAAAAAAAAGACACAACTCATTAATATGTTAGAAAAATTAAACCCTTAGAAAAGAATTACTCAATTACCAGGACATAGTTCCATATACATTCTTTGTAATCTTTGACTAAAGCCTTGAAATTCGTATAAATTAGTGGACAAAGTCTGCATTCCTAGCTATAGTCCCCATAAAATAACTTAGATTAGACACCAGTTTGTCAGTTGGACCAATTGGCTCTCCATCATTGTCTAAGATAATTTCTGGGCAATTTGCAATGTCTCTTGAATGAATATGTAGGCATTGAGTCGATCCCTGAGTTCTTTTCTTACTTGTGGCTATTACAACATCAAAATTGTATTAGTATTTGTATTAAAATTGGAAACGAAAATAGAATTTAACATAAACAAAGCACAATAACTGTCCAGACCAACAAATATACATAGATATTAACATCAGAAGTAAACCATATAAATACCTTCACCAATTGTTTCTTGGTTTTCTTCTTCATTCAAATTTGGGTCTTGTTGTACTTCTCCATTCAAACTTTGTTCTGCCTGTTCCAGACAACTTTCTTCATTTTCTTCTTCAATGACTACTTTACTTTTTTCTCCTTTTTCATTAAGAAAGTCAGCAATCTTCATTAAAGGACATAAAGTGGATGGTTGTTTCTTCTTAGCAGCAGCTTGTTCAATAGAAATTGCCTCATAATCATCAATAAAAGTCTTTTTCTTTTTGTCATTTGTCTTAGAGTTATCATGGTCCAATGTTGGCCTCTTTGTAGATTTATTTTTTTCAGCAATCTTAGTATTCACCTTTGGTGGAATTTCCTTATTTCGTGGTTGTTCTTTGGCAATTGAACTAGTAACTTCAAATAGCGCAACTTCAATGGTTCCAATGTTTTGAACTGTATTATATTTCCCTTTTTTTCCTTGTTGTTGCACTTCTTTTTCTTGTTGCTTCAGTTCTGTTCCTTGTTGTTTCCTTTTCTTCTCTTGCTGTTTCACTTGTGTTTCTTGTTGTTTCCCTTTCTTCTCTTGCTGTTTCACTTTTGTGTCTAATTGTTTCCCTTTCTTCTCTTGCTATTTCAGTTTTGTTTGTTGTTGATTTCCTTTTTTCTCTTGTTGTTTCACTTCTGGTTCTTGTTGATTCCCTTTTTTTCCTTGTTGTTTCACTTTTGGTTTTTGTTGATTCCCTTTTTTTCCTTGCTGTTTCACTTTTGGTTCTTGTTGATTCCCTTTTTTTTCCTTATTGTTTCACTTCTGGTTCTTGTTGATTACCTTGTTTTCCTTGCTATTTGGCAAGAACATGTTCCAAAGACTTTGAAATAGCTAGTATCATTGATCTTGACTCATTGATTACTTGTACTGTTGTCTTTTGAGTGGTACATTGTTTCTTGTTTTTACCTTCTAAAACTTCATTTGTACATTGCTCCATATTAGAAGAGACAGTCTTCTTATTCTGGCATCACACTTCAAAGTTCGACAGTTTAAACTGTCCACTAGGAACAACCACTGGATTCTTAGTTCCCTCAATCCCTTTTTCACAGTTCACACTAAGCCTCTTAAGTAATTCCCCACTTGATCCAACTTCTGGTATATCCAAATAACCATCATTCACTTTACCCTTTCCCTCTTGATAATTTATTTTCCTTTTTTATCGTAGTTCCTTTTGAAAAATAAGGTTTAGACCGAGTTTAAGAGGGGGGGTGAATTGAACTTTGAAAACTTTTCGCAAATCTGATTTATTCTTGAAGTAGAGAATGAAAATTCTTTATTCAATCGATTGACTGTGTAATTCTGAACTGTCAGGTAAACAATC
>Ga0099825_1005452_pt1 | contig 16291 bp, 8 predicted proteins | sample SiratroredBW_FD_76838 | JGI IMG/M metagenome (GOLD analysis project Ga0099825, IMG submission 76838) | Root nodule microbial communities of legume samples collected from California, USA - Siratro red BW | ecosystem: Host-associated > Plants > Roots > Nodule | place: USA: California | collected...
ATATTAATAAAAAAATATGTGATTTATTATAGTAATATAATATGTGTTTTTATTTTATATTATATATTTTACATATAAATAAAAAATATATTTCGTATATATATATATATATATATATATATATATATATATATATATATATTACTATTGTATATATATATATAATAGTAATTTAATATTTTAAAATTAATTACATTTTATGATATATGTAGGACATTTTATTGTAAAAGTTCTTTTAAAATTTTTAATTTAATTTTTATTGATTATACTGTTACATTATTTGTAATTTTCTTTTTAGTTTTTGGTCTATCGCAAAAGTTTTATAATGTATTTTTAATATAATTATCTTTGTATTCTCAACATAATACACATATAACAAATTACGAGTAAATTGTTTTAAATAAAAAATACATAAATTATCAATTGTTTTGGAAATAAGTTATTATTATTGACGTATTATAGAATACTAGTAAAAAGCATATTCTAGAAAAGACTAACATTAAATTCATTAAAAGTCTATAGAAATTTTTTGCTTAACTTGTTATGTCAAGATAGTTCATGCATTTATGTTTTTAACTACCTGCACAAATTTTCTTCAACTTCTTGTCAATGCATGGATGGATTGAAAATAATTAAAAAAAATTAAATTCTTATAGAGTAGAGTTTGTTTTGTTTGTAAAATAAAAAAATTGGTTATATTTTCTTTTTTGAGTAAAATAGATACAAATAACAATTTTTGTGATTAACCTTATGAAGTTAGGGATGTGAATATTAGAGGGATAAGAAACTCATTCATTCCACATGGAGTTGAATCAATAAGGGCCTAGAAAGAATCAAACTCATAAATATGATTCAGTATTAATTAATGGTGGATCTAACTTTTACAAGTAGGTTAAAGATTATAATTACTCATAGTGAAGGCACAACTACTTCTATTTAAGAGGGTAATAACTTAAATTCTACAATTAATTTGATTGTAAGTTGATCCATCAACCTATCTGAACTATGTCATAAAACAATTAATACATCTTACAACAAAAAAAGAATAAGTCAAGTGTGAAAGGGGCATGACCAACATGGAGTGTATGTTCCTCAACTTTCTCCCAACTAAGTTATTTTCTCCTTGATTTCATTTTGAATTTTGAAATTCAAATTTCCCTCCATAGTGTAGATCAATTTTTAACCATTAAATATTAGGTTCTAATTTCAATGTAATTTTAAGTGCATTTATACTATATCTACTTATTAATTTCAATTGTGTACTTTATAATTAGTCATTTTTATTGTTTTTGTTGATAACTTTTAATATATTGAAAAATAAAAGATATTTTTTTGAACACTTATAAAGTTTTTTTTAAAGAGAGTTATTTTCTCATTTGAGTCTTATGTTGGATTATTAGATTAAGTGACAACTCTATCAACACTTATTTTGGAGTTTCTCAAAATGGTATGACATTCTATATTAATCCATATTTCTTCTCAAAATTGTCTAGATTTTCTTATTATTTCTCCTTCTTATTTATTTGGTATTCTTATTCTAAGTGTATATTCATATTAATTCATGGTGACATGCTATTTTCCATTTCTTTTTACGTGTAAATTATGTTTCATTTTAATCTAGACCAACACTCTCACAAAATACATTGCTATATTAGCAAAAATGAAAAAAAGAAACAAATGAAATGTACCTAAAGAAAACGGATTGCTAATGTAAAATGTAGTATATGCATAATCAAACTTTTGAAAAAGTGAAGAGTTGTTAAGTGGATCGAAAAGGAAATTTTATGTATTTAGAAAATATGTACTCATTTTTAACATTAAAAAAAAAAAAGTTAGGAGTAGCAACCGAACCTAAAACTGCCGTAAACTCTTTGTCTAAGGGTTGTTTCATGATGGATTTGACAAATGAATAGAAGCGGAAAAATCAACGAATGCACGAAAATGAAATAATAAAAATAGAAAACAAGGTATATATGTTGGGGCACTTGCTTTCACATAGTTTCAAAAATTAAAAAAAAAAACTAATCAACTAATTAAAAAATAATAAATTATAATATATAAATATGATAACATTTATCACATAATCATGTAATTAGATAAACACATAACAGATTATATAATAAATATTTATATTATAATAACATAAATATAATTGATCATATAATTAACATAATAATAAGTATTATTATTAAAATAATACTAAATTTAATAAAATTAGAAAATAATAATAACAATAAATATTAATAAAAATAAAAAATAAAAAATATTAATAATGAATTTATATAATAATAAGATAATTATAAAAATGAAATCATATAAATAATAAAAATAAATAAAGTTAAAGAATAATAATAATATATAATAATCTATAATAATAAGGATAACTTTATTACTTTAAAAAAAATATAAATATTTTTTTATAATTTTTTTAAATTTATTATATCTATCAAATAACTCTTAAACTTTTACTTTACTTTTCATTGTTTTCTTTTCTTTTTTACTTCCTCAAATTCATCTCAGTTCAAACAACCCATAATTTATCCAAACAAAACATGGATAAGTTATTTATACTAGCATTGATATTTAATTATATAAATATAAATATGATTGTTGTCAATAAATAAAATATTGAATTTATTGATTGGGTTTTGCTCTTACAGTGATTACAGAGTTTGTTAAACATAAGAGAAACTTGTATTTATAATTTGTTTCAATTTATGGAAAACAAAAGAAAAGTTTTCATGGATGTAAAACCAATTTCAAAGTGATAGGATTTGTGTTTTGATAATTCCATCTTGAATATTTAGTATCAATATGTGTATTAGCTGTTTATTTATATTTTCTAGAGATACAATACGTTCTAAAAAGTATCAAAAAAGAAAAAAAGTACATTTTGAATAATACTTGCTTTCTTAAAAGATATGTCAAAATAAAATAAAGGAAACAGGAATGTATAAGTTTTTCTTTTTATCAAAATCATATGAATTCACAACACTAACACTACTTCAAGAGATATTGGACACCAAAGTTTTATGTTTCTTTAAATATGTTTTTAACTTTTATAAATAATCTTTTTTATCTATAAAATTATTTAGTTGATAATCATTGTTTTATATTTTGGTTACTGTTCAACAAAAGGTTGTGAAATTATTCTAAATGTTATGTATTATTCATGGTGTCTTTTTTACTGTCAACATGTGACACGGTTAAAAGCCTCTTAAAATTTGAAAAATAACTATAATTTATGAATCTTAAAAAATAATTATGAATAAAAATAGTACTTTTAAATTAAGGAGAGATTAAAATATAAATAAGTTTACACAAATTACAATCAAAGTTTATACATTTTATAAAGACTAAAAAGGTTATGAATAAAAATAGTAATTTTAGATTAAAGAGAGATTAAAATATAAATAAGTTTACACAAATTACAATCAAAGTTTATACATTTTATAAAGACTAAAAAGGTGTTATTTTTAAAGAAAATTTTAAGAGAAAAACATTGATATAATTAATTTCATTTGGATATAAATTAAATAACTTTTGCGTAAAAGACTATGAACTATAAGAAAAAAAAAAGAAAATAATAATAAGCTATAATTTTTTAAAATCACGAAAACATCTTATATTTAAAAAATAAAATATTTTAGTAAATCTAAGTTTGTTTATGATTAATATCCAGCTTATTTTACAAAACAAGAGAAAAAAATTGGAAAAATGGGATTTTGCTGATAAACTTTCACTGGATTCTTACCATGTTATGAAGTAAGAAATAGTTACCTTGGCCTTGTTTATCCCCAACGTGGAATGCTACCACGAATCTAAACACTAATGACAAATCAGTGCAACTCTGATAAGAAAACATATACATTCTTAAATTTTACCTTCTAAAAGAGTTATAATAAGTAAATAATTAATAAATATAATATTTCGATATCATATTGCAAAATAGAAGTTTAAAATATAAACATTCTCGCATAATTTTACATTTACAATATAAAACAAAAATAAAATATGTATTAAAAAAATACCATGCCCTTGTCAAATTTTTTGTTCAGTGTATAACACATTATCATAACAAATTTAAAAATAAGATAAATAACATACAAAAGAAAAAAAAAACAAGATAAATAACATAGAAAAGAAAAAAAAGAGAAAATAAGTTAGGAACTTTAAAATATAGAATCATAAAGTTTAAATCTTTTATATTAACTAAAAAAATACCACAATTCAGACACTCATTTCATACATGACTCTACCATCTTCATATAACAACACATGTTATACATACATTAATTCATACAAAGATATTTTACTCTACTTCTGAAAGATAGATTCGTGTATTGAATAGACTCAGAGGTTAGCAACTGTCATACAACTTCAAACTATGAATTCACACAGTCCCCAAATCAATGAATCAACAACCTTGTATGATAATGTTTGTCCACTTGAGTCTGTTTTGACTAGTTATATTTCAAACTGCAATCATTCACTCCGAACTTCTATTGACTTTCACCACCTAGTAATCTTCATCTATGTAATTTCAATATACTAATAGAGTCTAGATGCCTCTTTATAGACGAATACCAAGACAATGCACAATCCTAGACATCTCAACACGAGTATCTCATTTCTTGAAGACATTATGTCTCGATTACAAATCATAACATCTCAATCTAATACTATACATTATTCATAATAAAACTAAAGTACACCATCAAAACAATTCAAGCTCAGTTCAGTAACCAATTTCAGAAGATCCATACAATATTAAACATCAAGTTTCATCATCCTATCACATACCATAACTCTATCAACATAAGAAATTTGGAACTTTGGTGATCACGTTACACCAACATCGAGGTCATTTACCATAAAGTTCTATCAATAAATAAAACTATTAACTAATACAACATGTAACTAACTTCCCTTACCTGTCTAATAGAATAATCACCTATAAAATACTTAAGCTACCGCTTGCAAGAATAACTCAACCTGCAACAATCATACAGTTCTGGTCAATGATTTGAATCTATCCTAAGAATCCAAAACGAACAAGGATCACTCTATGCCTTTAAGACTACATGCAAGAAAGTGTACACAAATTTTCTTTTTCAAAAACCATAAAGGGCTCAAGAATAGGGAAAATTTAGTACTTACCTAAGCTAAAATAGTGAGTCATCTAGGGTTAATTACATTCACTTTCTTGCATGTAGTCTTAGAGGTACTAAGAATGATCTTTATTCGTTTTGAATCCTAAAAATAGGTTCAGATCATTGATATATATTGCAGGTTGAGTTATCTTTGCAGACGATAGCTTGGAGTCTTTTATAAGCGATTCTACTCTTAAAGTGTTTATTTCAAAGAATATGCCAATGTGTGTGGAAGAGACCCACTAACTCACCTAAATGAGCATCTAATTTAACAACTAGTATTTCCTCCATTTCCTTAAGAAACACAACGTTGCATGTTGAATCAGCCATCAAAAATCAACCCATTGATACCACTCGATAAATCACAGAGAAAACACTAACAGAAGGAAGAAGCAAGAGAAAGAGAGTCTAGGCGTGAAGATCACGCCAACAGTACAGAAAATGGGGATACCAACAGTGTGTCTGCGCATGTATTGAGAAAACAGAGAGGAGAGTTATTTACAAATGTTCATATCTCATATTTACAACAGTAATTCCTATTTATAAGAATTGGCAACTAAAGATGACAAAAACACATGACCATCTAGGGACCGTCCCTAACAAACTCACTGAAGCCATTAATTGGAAAGAGCAATAATTTCACCACAAATATAAAGAATGGAAAATACAATGGACCTTTCTAAGGTTGAACATTGCATTTGACCCTAAATATTAAGTTCTCAACTAACATATATAAGCAGTTAATATGACATGCAAAGGTAAGAAGACCATTAGTATAATTCGACACCACACCAAAAAACTTGGACTACTTTCATAATGGATAATCACCAAGCATTAACATTATAGACAAAAGAATCCCTAGATAAAATTTAGCTGGAAAGAAGCCATCAATTCAAACAGTTTAAGTTAGAAAAAGGTTTTATTTCCCCTACAGACTACTTCATATATTACATAACATTCCTAGATACATGTGCAGCTACATACGAGCAAACAAACACACCTATAAATACTAAACATGTATATAGACACGCTTCTTTGGGCTCTAAAATGCACCAAATAATTGATGAGAATATGCCTTTCCATAAACGTACATATGGTTTCTCCTTCAGTTTTTCAGAAGTCATGGTAGTTCAGCTTTCTTTATAGAGAGCAAGTTTTCATTAGAATCTACAATGTATTGTAGAGCCCAATTGTTGGTTTTACAGAATAGGTGAGCATAAACGAAAATGTATGAAGAGAAATATAGTTATTTTTTCTTATTTTTTTAGTCATGGATAACTTACTTTTATAATACTTGCATAAAGAAAAAATATCTAACTGAAATTACTCTCTTTAAAGTTTAGGAGTAGTTATAAAAAAATTAAAATCCTAACATTTAGGAAACAATTAGAAACAAATATTCTAATTAAAGACATATTTAGAAACTGAAACAAATCAATGTGCAGTTTCAAAAATAAATTTCCAACCCTCATCCTTGATTTTGGAACTGCAAACTCCAATCTTCTGTCTATCTTATGAATTCAAACTTGTTGACTGGTAGTGGTTTAGTAAACAAATATGCAATCTGGTTTTCAGTTTTGCAATAAACAAGATCAACAGCTCCATCTTTTTGTACCTCCCTTAAGAAAAACAACTTAATGTTTAAATGCTTTGTTTTCTCCTGAAAAACAGGATTATTATTGGGTTGGACAGTAGCTATTGCAACTTGATTGTCAACAAAGACTTTCGTACTTTCCTTCTGCTCCATGTTAAGATCAATCAAAATCTTTTTCAACCACAATACTTGGTTAACAACAGCTGTAGCAGTAATAAATTCAACTTTTGCTGTAGACTTTGCAACAATTTCTTATTTCTTAGAGTACCATGAAAAAATTCCTGAACCAAGACTAAAATAATATCCTAAAGTACTTTTCATATCATCACAAGAACCACTCCAATCAATATCAGAATACCTAACAAACTTTACTTTATATTTATTAATTGAACCATCATATACAACAATTACCTTTCTATCTGGAGGTATGTCAATAAGAGTGTTGTTCTTCTCAATCATATACAACTCCTCCTCCATTACTTTTTTTCCACTTGAGGTCATTGAGAGCTTCCTCATAATCAGCAGGTTCACATATTGTAACATTACATCTCTAAGATATATGTTAGAGAGGGATCTAGTACCTCTCACAGGATGATCATCCACATTTTTATCAGAACCTTCCTGCTCAGTTATTTCTGGAACAACATCAAGGCTTTTAATCTCTTTCTTTTCTGCTTTCTCAATTGTTTATGCTTTCTCCCAATCCCAACTTCAGCTGCAGAGGAGTAGGCTAAGTCTATTTGTATGTTTGCCAAGAAGCTTTTGCCCCTTCATCTTTATTGCTGACATCAATTTAATGCCAATTGTATCAAAGACTTCACAAATTTTATCTTTTAACACAACAACATAGCTTTTTCTCTAAAAGTTGTTTGACGCTTAACAAATTTTTATCAATATCAAGAACATACAAAACATTTTGAGATAATTCTTGTTCCTCAGCCAATGTTAATAACAATATCACATAAGCCTTTAACCTCAATACAATCTCCATTTTCAATTTTGACCTTTGAGTAGTAAGTTTCATCCAAATTCAAAACATACATTTATTATAGGTCATATGAGATTTTTTTATCCCATTAACACCTTTTTATTTTTTATTTCCCTCAATAATACTCTTTATTTTTATTTTTTTCAATAACACTCTTTATTTTTTAATTCCTGAAATAACAATCTTTTTGTCTTATTTTTTATTTTTTTTTTTTTTTTACATTGAAATAATATTCTTTTGTTGATTTTTTTTACTTCACTAACACCTCTTTATATTACATTTTTTTTTATCATAAATATAAACTACAATTTTATATTTTTAAAAATATTTATATATTATAAGTTATATATAAGAATAATAATTTATATATCAAATATTATTTATGTATTTTAATTTTTAATTATAAAAAATAATCATTTATTGAGTGCATTGCCCTAGAGGAAATGCTTCTTGTTATAACATGATAGTTTCAAGAAGAGAATGTGGTCTACCAATAATTCTTTGCTTGGTGAGAAAGAGACATAATAGAGTGTACAATGGATTTGAAGAATAATAAATACTAAAAAAAGGAGACAAAATATATCATTGCATAACCTTCAAGAACATTATTATATTTCTAATCTTCAAGATAAAACAAACCATTGTCAAAATTTGAAATCCATTCTCGGTCGTGTTTTAGTTTCAATCCCATTATCATTTTCAGAATGACCAACTATTGGATTGGAAATTAAGAAAACTATAAAATAGAGACAAATTATATCCATAATTAGGTCATTCCAATCTCATTCCAATTCAACATCATGCACGATCAATGTTAAACCTCAGAGGGTGTGTGCAAGATGTCATTTAAATATCACCCAATAACTAAAACTTAGTGATTCTTTGCAAAATGCATTGTGGTGAAAGAATTTTTACTCACAATATTGCTACTTATAATTGAATCTTAATATATGTAGAGAAAGGAAGATGTTTCATTATCAAATAGTTATACATAATTTTCATACTTCAAATTCTAAACACTTATTCTTTATACCACTGAAGTCATCAAAATAAAACCATGCAAAGCACTTACTTATAGAATGTCTTGCAGGCCAAACTACAAAAGTGCAGCAGCAGCAGCTTTCAACTAAAACTATGCATTTTCATAGCTCCAAAGTAATTAATACCACAAAAAATTAAGCATCAAAAGATAATTTACCAACACGCAAGCTGAAAGAAAACTCAAATTGTACCTCTCTAGTTTGAGCAACCCTGGACATGCATAAAAGAACAAGAAGAAATAGTGCCTGAATTACACTACACAATGGACCCTTTTTCGTAGAGATGGAATTTGAAATGGTTACTTAACTTTATATGATTGTTAGAGTGTACAAGTTTTATTTATCAGAATCTCTTCCATTTCATTGCACAAAAAGCTGTCTTGTTGTTTAAAAATTAATATTAACACTAGTTTATAAACATTTTCCCCTTAATTATAAGATATCTTTTAATCAATAAAAGTATATATGAAGGTGTAGCTAATACTTTAGATATAATTAGCTTAAAGCGAACTCAAGAAAGATATCATACATTTTCTACCATGGAAAGTTTTTATATTTAATATTAGATTTATGACAAGAATAACAATTTTACTATATTTTCCATTAAATCAGTGCTACATTTATTCTAAAATTGATCATCTTCTCTTTATCAGTATTCATATTTCCCATTTACTTCTTTATTTCGTTACAATTTTATTATTATTTTTAATTATCTTATAAGTTTTCTTAAATTTTCCTATTCCATATATATGCATCTTGCTATTCTTTTATAATTTTCTTCTTCCTTTTAATTTGTACTTCTTACGTTTGTGTACGGAGGTATATGTGCTTTGCCTTCTCCTTGACAAGAGGGCAAGTATAGAAGCGAGGATGCTCATTCTTTTCTTTGCTTTCGTACTTTGGAAAATATGAAATTCAGTTCTAACCATTACTTATTACTTGAAGAGAAATGGTGATCATAATTATTTAATTGTAACATATACAATACTTCCACTTGGTTGCTTCCCAACACATAATAATGCAGCAAGAGAGTCCATAAAGTAGAGAGAGGCCTATATAAAAGTCAGAAAGCAGCTGAAAGAGAATGAATATCCAAAACTTGTGCTCAGCTGATAATTTTTTTGTTTTTTAAAGTGGGTATAATTCATCAAAATTTTATATTAAACAATATCAAGAAGGAAAAAACAAAAGCAGAAAATTACTGTAAAAGTAATGTATATTTATATATTGTCACCACAACTTCCTTGATTGTATGAGAGATTTGGATAATTATATGTTATATAAGGATTTACAATTTTATTTTTTGTAAATGTAAAAGTTTTATGAGAAGGTTAGTAGTTTTATTTTTGTAAAAGTTTCACAAGAGGGTTTGCAATTGCTTGTTCAATAATATATAAAATATTTTTGTTTAAATATTCGGAAATATAAAACTTGAGGTGTCACATTATATTAACTTTTTATTATTTTTTATGTGCTTTTATTTATTTTCTTATTGGAATAAGTCTTTTAATACTACCTTAAATTAGAAGATTTGATTGTGAATAAGGCTGGTTCTGAGTTTGAATTTCTATTATAAGGATGTCTTATAATAAAATATTGGTTGATTATGTATATTGTATAAACTTTGATGTTAATATTTTGATAGATAAGAATTGTGTGTTGTGAATTATTGAATAGATGGTTGTGCATGATGGAATTGAAATGTTTGTATATTGTGACTGAATTATAAATACATATTCAATCATTTTGATTGAAATAAAATCATAGTATTGGAGTTGAAAGAAATTTATGGTACCGTAGTTACAAATAAATATATATAATTTTTGTACAGTTGAAAAATGATATGATGTGTGTTATGTCTGAAAATGAAATCAAAATATTGGAGATTGAAAAGAAATCAAGATACAGAGATTGCAAATGAAGTTAAGTAAAGTCCTTATATTTTGAGTGAAGTATAAATGAAATGAAGTTAGGTGAAGTCCCTATATTTTAAATAAAGTATAAATGATTGTGATCGAATGATAAATTTGTTTGGATTTTATATGATAATTGATATCAGATCTATAATTTATAAGATATAACAAAACACGAATTCTAAATTTATTATTTTTCTTTCATTTTTACTTTATATATTAAAATATTATTTTTATTAACTTACTCCGAGTATGGAGGTGTGAGACGCCAATTTATTTATTTAAGGTCACTTTTTCTATTTTATTTTTAAGTTTTTATCATGTTTTTGTGAATTCCTTTACTTTCATTCTTTTATATAGAAAAATGATTTATTTTTGTGAGACGTTACATATACCATAACAAATTACATGTTTGGTAATTTTGGTGTAAAAGTATGTAATTTGTATAGGTCATATATGATGCTAACACTGCCTTAATAGTTTTAACTGTCACTTTCATACCAACCCAGCTACACAACACAGTGGAATACTTCTGTATACCAAACATGTTAGCAACTGAACAGATTTCATCTGCATAATTTTGCTATTTGTTTGCAAGTAATTTTTGTATTTACATATACATATTAAAAAATAGATATTAGTAATTTAATACGAATTTTTAAGCTCCAATATATTATAAAGGTTTTAAACTCACTCACGATTTATGATTAATTTAGATTCAATCTCCCTATAAATTTTACCAGATGATAAAACAGTGGCGCACTAAAAGTTTCTGTTTATAGTTTGGTTAACCCATGCAAGGGTCTGGTGAACATATATTTGGATTTAATCACATTATATGTAATTCATAGTGTTCCACAATTACTGGAAGAAAGATAAAATATCTCATTCTAGTTTTGAAAATGTACAAATTTTACTTATTTTAGAATCAAATATAATTGGTTTGGTTTCACAAAAATAATTAATGTTTCTTTCTCTGAATTGCTTTATTAGATCTTGATGTATTAAACTTATGTGATATAAAATGTGGGATAGTTACAAAATAGGTCTATTCTCAATCTTTAGAAATTGTTTTTATTTTATTTTTCTTGTTTGGCAACTCAATTTTTTCTTATACTGTTTTTTATTATAATTTTTCCAAATAGAAGCATGAAAATTTATTTAGACAAATTATTATCAACAAAGCTGATCAGGGTTGAAATTCATAAAAGTATAAGATATTATAAGAACATAACATGTATATAACTTAACTTATTATTAATCATTTATCATTATATTATTTCTTTTCGTGAGAAACTCAATGTCTTTAGATTGAATTCTTCAAATAAGGTGGAATTTCCTATCTCTTGAAATATAAGTCAAGTTGTGGATGATAATGACAAATGAACTTGACACTGATCAGAGGAATGAGAGCAAGATGGAATCCAAGTTCACCTGTTAATGATTCCATGTTAAAGAAAGTAAGTAAAATTGAGAACAATGGGAGAGATAAAATAAATATAAGTATTGAAACAGTAAATAAAGTGACTCTTTCATGTGTAGATGTTTTATACTTTTAAATATATAATGAGTTTTATTTTTCTCTTATGTTAATTACTTAAGATCTAAGAATTAATAATTTAATGATACTTGTTTAATATTTAATGAGAAGAATTAAAATTGGGAAGGTAAAAAGATACCTATTGACTTGAAATGACATAAACAAATTTGTTCCCACTGTGTATAGAGTCTAATGAGCTCCATGTCAACTTTAATACTTTACCTTGAGAAATTGTTTGTATGATTGTATAAATTTTTAATAATATTTTTTTGTTATTTTCATTAATAGTTTTAAATTATTGTTTTTTTTTTTCATCTCTCCTTTTCAATTAAATTATGAGATAGGAATAAAAGGTGTTAAAAAAAAGTTATACAGTTGTATAATAATTAATTTTTTATCCGGAAATAATTCAATAGTGGGAACAATTGTATAAATGGTATTAAAATTATATTTTTTAAAATAAGTGGTAGTGATTTTATTTTAATAATAAAGTATTCTGATTAATTTTTCATATTCATTTTTGATGTTTTCAATTTTTGATTAATTATATATAATTCCAGATATTATCTTATATATAATATCTTACATTTGAAAAAATATCTAAGAATAACAAATAGTAAAAAATATTTAATTAAAAATTATTATATTTTTTAATATATGAATTCGTTGCATGACTTGTATTATGTATCGTTGTTCATTATATATTATCAACCATCAATTTAGTTCATCTGTAACTACATTCATTCAATCGATTCATTAATAAAACAATTGTATCCATTTTTCATTTTATGGTCGGTTAATAATTTATCCCCTATTTTTTCAAAATGCAGTAGATCTTTTGGTCAATACTTAATAAATCAAAATTAACCCAACAAATTTTATAATTAAATATTTTTTAAAATTTAACTTTAAAATGTTAAAAAAATGTTTTTTAAATTCAGTTTAGAAAAATAAAAATAATTCAATTTTAAGATATATTACCTTTAATATTATATAAAAGAAAACATATAGGAACATTTTTTTCCAAATATGACAAAAATATAACTAGTTTCAAAGTTAATATTAAATTTGGAATAAGATAAAGATTAATTAAGACAATGTAAAGAAAACAAGACCATAAAATTGCATGGGTAATAGATAAATTATGAAATTATCTTTTTGACAAGATTAACTTTTATTTAACAATTTTATGTGAAAGAAAGTTGTGCTAGATAATAGGGTTAGAGTCTGTAAGTTCCTTAAAAACTTCTACATAGAAAAAATAAGAAGAAAAAAGAAAATATTTTTTCTATAAGTTAAAATTAGAAACATTAAATAAGAGAAATTTTAGAAATTGAATTATATATAAAGAAATTTTAATTTAAAAAAAGTGATTAAAAATAGTTTGTCCATATGCCCTACAAGACATAAGTGCATGTGAGGCAAATCACCTTAATCAGTTTTTTGATCCATTTTGAAGTGGTGGCAATTCAACATCTTGGATAGCCGCAAGCTTGGCTTTTCCACCATATTCTTCTGGAAGAACCTCTTCACCAACCTCTCTTATGAACTCTTTTGTCTCTTCCTCATTGGTCACAATTACAATCTGGTTAAACATGTTTCACTTAGATCCTTAAAGTGAGGAATTGAAGCCAAACAAAATTGTAATAAACTAGCATACAAAACTCAAAGATCATACTTTTAGGTACCAAAAACAGTGAGGTTAAATATGGAACCTTCAGTTTATTCGTCAGTCACACCAATTAATAAAAACTTTAGGAGAACCATTCTATAAAAGCTTACTGTTAAAGCTTTATAAATTCTATACCAAAGTCCCGGGATTTTGAGAAGTTCCTTTTAGTTCAGTAATGTTTCCTTTTTGCATGTCATTTAAATGTAAAGGATGTCATGCATCAATCATAAAAAAACCTCAAGCTATTTTGGGTGAAAGATCATGAACAATAATGTGTTGAAACCTCTCTTATAGCATCTATTTGGAAGCTTATCACCTTTGGCTTAAGAGTGTGCCTTTCTTCATGGTTATTCATAGAAGGAGATTTATAAAATGAAAATTAAACTTTAATCTAATTCAATATTATAAAAACTTTTTTGCGAGATGAGTTTACATCTAATTATATATTATGAATTAGTTTTATTCCTAGTCCGATAGTAGTATTTTCAACAAAAATCAAAGTTTGTAGTGTTAGATATATATGTTGAGAAGAATTATGTTATGACACATTGAAGATTTCAAACATAAACCTTACTATAAATGGAGACGTAACACACTGAAGATTTCAAACATAAACCTTACTATAAATGGAGACTTATTATCAAATGTTATGTCAGAGGTTTTACATTGATTGGAGATAAGGTCAATTTATGATATATAAGTAGGAGCAATCCTTATTTTACAAATCGATTTTGTAAGGTTGAATTAGACTTAAACCTACTTCCTAATATAGTATCAGAGTCTATCCTAGAGAAGATTGATTGGTCTATCGGGCCACTACCAACTATCTAGTTCTTCACACACGAGTTGAGTAATCTCGACGTATGCGGAGTGTGTTGGGAGATCCTACATCGACTAGAGATAAAGTCAATTCATGATATATAAGTGGAAGCAATTTTCACTTTATAAACCAGTTTTATAAGATTGAGTTAGGTTTATTGTGTCACATCTAAATATTATGTCCCGATTCTATTCAAAAGAGGTTCTGATTATGTAGGCTGAGTTTCCTTTGGTTCATAAATAGGATTAAACTATCATAATCATGAAATTTAGAAGGAAGAATGAGAGATTAGAACAGAGGTGATGCATGTAGCCAATGAATTACAAATGTTCACAAGCATAAAATTTGCTCTTAAGACAGTAAATACCTTTTCTAGAGTAGCCTTCTCTAGGAAACGAGAAACTAGTTTCCAAACACTCACAAAAAACCATGGCATGTGTAAAATATAGCACTTTGCCAAACGTTCAGGGTAGTAACTCTGCAGTTCAACCAACAACATAAAAAGAAATTAAATTATATCCTGTATTCATCTTTCCAATAAATGTTGGTAAAATGCCACACTATATTGATGCCAATTCAGACATGATATGAACAGGGATTTTGACCAAAATTACAATAAAGTGGAAGTCGGATTTTACATATTGGCATTTATAATATGCATAATATGCATGCAAATTTCAAGGAAAAATAAAATGAAAGTTACCTGTAAAAATTGAAATCCTGTGATCAACCCACGTGCATCGACATTTTTATATGAAATATTTTGCAGATCAATTATCCCAATCAACTTCTCATTCCCTATTTCCCTTCCTTTGAAAGCACTGAAGTTCAAAGACATCAAATATTAATTTCTAACTTTCTATAAGATTAAAGAGAGAGCACAGATGAAAATTCCTATTTGATAATACAACCTTTATTGTAGTTAGGAGGTAAATTATTTGATTTAGATAATGAATATAAAAGCACCACAGTGTTAGTAAAATTACAGTACCTTGCAACTGTCTTGTCCAATAAATATGTAACAAATTCTGAATCAATGAACAAAATAGGACAGTCAGCCAAATGAAAAGTTTAAAGAAGGTAGTGAAACAATTTTATCAATCCCCAATAACCAAATCAAAAGTCAATTAAGAATTACTAAATTGATAATCATCAGATATAGGCATATGGAGAAATAATATGGAAGCATGAAAAGGAAAGTATAACACATTTCCGAAAAAATTTGAAAAAAAATATAAACATTTCCATAAATTAAAATTAGCTTATTCATAAAAAAAATATATAAAAATATAATATGTTCCTTATTTTTCTTTCTTAAAAGTTCCCTAGTCATATGCAAACTCTTGCTTTAAGTTTATATTTAATAAATTTTCTACACTCATGGTCAATTGTTTCAAGGGATTTAACATTAAACCTGCATACTGTTTGGTTGAAAAAAAAAAATATATATATATATATATATATATATATATATATTTAATTTTATGACAAAATATTTTTAAAATATAAATTAATATTTTTTTTATCAATATAATAAATATATGTATTTTTTGTGTATGTATATGTGAGTA
>Ga0099825_1005455_pt1 | contig 16290 bp, 9 predicted proteins | sample SiratroredBW_FD_76838 | JGI IMG/M metagenome (GOLD analysis project Ga0099825, IMG submission 76838) | Root nodule microbial communities of legume samples collected from California, USA - Siratro red BW | ecosystem: Host-associated > Plants > Roots > Nodule | place: USA: California | collected...
TGGTTCGCTCAGTTCACATAAGTGGTTCGCTGTGTGTAGTTTTGGAACACACAGACTTGTCTGATGGGTGAAAGCACTAGGTGGTTCGTTCAGTTCACATAAGTGGTTCGCTGTGTGTAATTTAGGAACACACAGACTTGTGTGAGGGGTGAAAGCACTGTGGGCAGAGGAACGGGAATCTTGCTGTTTCGTCTGTTCTCTCTCCTTCAGAGGATGCGGGGTTAATGAGTGCAATGAGAAAATGAGATATGCTTTTCCCACTCAAATTGTCCTGCATTTTCAGATGGGAAATGACAAAAGCAACCCTTTGCAAAAAGACAAACATGAACCACGTAAGCAGAAAAGAAGTTGGCTTTCTCTTTCTTTGCCACGCGGGACGACAATGCCACGTTGGAGTGTCAAATGGAGGTAAGAGAAAAACGAGTGTCAAAGTAACATTTTCCCAAGAAATAACAGAATGACATGCATGGGAACTCATATATTGCTTCCTTTCTCAAATCGTAAAGTTAATATCTTTTTAACACCTAGTTCCTTTCTTCCTGGTGGGTCACCTTCCTTTTTATGAGTCTACAAAAAAAACTTGTATGAATGACGACCAGTACTGAGAGTCTCCTTCAATGTGTAAGCCCCTTCTTCATGCTCCTCTTTTGCAAATGCTTCTGCCCCAGCCTTTAGAGCGCAAAAAAAAAAAAAAAACCTCTCTAACTCCTTCCCCCTGCGGATCTTCAGAGTTGTGATTTTTTGAAGGAAGAAGGGTTCAATCTCCCCTTTTCTTGCCTACCTTCAATCCCTTTTTTAAAAAAATCCCCCCCTTTGGTACCTTCATTCAACGACAAATATCTGTTGGATGCCTTGCCTGTTGATCTTTTCAGGGGCTTGCAGAGAAACCAACTTTTCTGAACAGGGCATTTTGGAGGGTCAAAGCCATTTCGTTAAATTAAGGAAACGCCAGCTCTAGGAGAGAATGTCACAGGAATAGTCTTTTTAGGAAGAGGTATTTTGCAGGTGGAAGCATTGTAGGGGTGTCGTAGGAGCTTTATAGGGAAGCATAAAGAGGATCTTCAGGATTTGGGAAAGAGGGAGAGGGTGAATTGTTTTTTTTGTCTTTTGTTATTTTTTGTCAATATTTTTTTTTTTAGGAAATCATATGTAAAATAATCTCTTAAAAAAAATTACATATTTTATTTGTATTTATACATTTTTTATAAAGGATAATAAAAATCTAATAAAAGTAATTACAAAAAAAAATATATTTTTGATTTTTTTTAAGATGAGAAATTAAACCAAATTTGTTTATATTTTGCTCAAGCATAAATAAAAAAAAGTAAAATGAGATTTTTTTTAAAATAAGAGAAATTTATAAAACAAAATCTTAGATTCAAACTACAAATAAATTTATTTAACTCGAAAATATTCTCTTCATTTTTAAAACATGATTAAAAACTTTCCTTCTTTTTGAAATAAAATTTATCTACCCGGACAAAATTGGGTGTTAACACCCATTTCTTAATGAGTGGTCACCTCAGTTCAAGTATTGGCGACTGATAAACACATTTGTCTTCAATCGCCATAACATGAACCATGGTGTCCACTCGTTAAGGAAGGGGAGACCACAGGTGTTTTGTAAAGCAATAAGTGGTTCCTAGCTTACAAAACATCAGTGGTTACCCATGTCTTAACGAGTGCTCACCTCAATTCAAGTATTGGCAACTGGTGAACACATTTGTCTTCATTCGCCATAACATGAACCATGGTGTCCACTCGTTAAGGAAAGGGTTACCACAGGTGTTTTGTAAAGCAATAAGTGGTTCCTAGCTTACAAAACATAAGTGGTTACCCATGTCTTAACGAGTGGTCACCTTAGTTCAAGTATTGGCGACTGATGAACACATTTGTCTTCAGTCGCCATAACATGAACCAAGGTGTCCACATTACTTCGTGGTTCACATCCAGTCATTCGCCTTAACCCAAACATTGGTACGGAAAAAAATGGTCTTAATTTGTTCTCCAAAGTTAATTGATAGTTATTATCTTAATACTGTTAATTTGGATTTGTGCAAATCCTAAGTACCATCATTGGTTTACTGATACCCAGCTTGACAGTGATAACTGAAAGATGATTAACTACTGGATTGGAGGACTGTAGAAGTTAGGATGTCCTTAAATTTTATCAATGATCACTTGAACTTCATAATGACATGTAATGTAATTAAGTTGTGTTATGATGTAATGTTCGGGAATTATGTTGTGATGTGATGGGTTTAATGTCATGACAACATTGGTTATCGCCTACATCTTTGTGAATTTATAACGATTTCATTAACATTTTGATGACCTTTGTGCATTGATAATATTTTTATGGCTTATGTAGTGGACACCTTAATTGTCGTTTTGGTGACCTCTGTGCCTTGATAGCATTTTTATGGTTCGACCAAGCGAATGGTTACCCATGGCTTATCCAGTGGACACCTCAGTTGGCGCTTTGACGACCTCTGTGCCTTAATAACATTTTTATGGTTCGACCAAGCGAACGGTTACCCATGACTTATCCAATGGACACCTCAGTTGGCGTTTTGGCGACCTCTGTCCCTTAATTGTGTTTTTATGGTTTGACCAAGCGAACAGTTACCTATGACTTATCCAGTGGACACCTCAATTGGCGCTTTGGCAACCTCTATCCCTTAATTGTGTTTTTATGGTTCGACCAAGCAAATGGTTACCTATGGCTTATCTAGTGGACACCTTAGTTGGCGCTTTGGCGACCTCTGTCCCTTAATTGCGTTTTTATGGTTCGACCAAGTGAACGGTTACCCATGGCTTATCTAGTGGACACCTTAGTTGTCGCTTTGGCGACCTTTGTCTTTTAATTGCGTTTTTATGGTTCGACCAAGCAAACGGTTACCCATGGCTTATCCAGTGGACACCTCAGTTGTTGCTTTGGTGACTGATATCAAAATAATCATATTATAGTACTTAATATTACAATATTTACATTCCTTCATATTAACAACAATAATATCCACAAATATTTACAATACTACTCTTAAAAAACAATATTTACAGTACTACATATTACTAACAAATGCTAAAATAGTATACTTCTGTACAAGAATTTACATCAATCATGTAGTACTATCGGAACATAAACTGATCAAACTTAAAGCAGATAGAGTAGTTTGGCGTTTCTTATTATCCTCATGGACAACCCATTCATACACAAGCTGCTTTCGAAAAGTCTGAAGATCTTACTGCAAATAAACAATGATGAACCAAATTAAAATGTGACCAACCCAACCAAAAATTTAGATAACGATAAAAAATATAATTAACTATTACAAACCGTGAAGTATACAGGTATATTTTTTTCCATCAAACCTTTTTGAACCATCCCACAACTCCATTTATTTAATCACCATCATACCACAATCAAAGCTAAAAAAAGGCACAAACATTTACCAAGCAATAAAAATACATTAATACACCAAACATTTACCGAAATCAGATCACACTCACCTGTTTGGTTGGTGTGGGAGGTTATCGTCTTTGACTTAAGACGAGAAGATTTGGGTTTGGTGGCATCTGAAAAGAAATCTAACAGAGCACGCAGACGATATGCTAATACTTAAACTGAGGTGACCACTCATTAAGACATGGGTAACTACTGATGTTTTGTAAGCTAGGAACCACTTATTGCTTTACAAAACACCTGTGGTCACCCCTTCTTTAACGAGTGGACACCTTAGTTCATGTTATGGCGACTGAAGACAAATGTGTTCATCAGTCGCCAATACTTGAACTGAGGTGACCCTGGTTAAGACATAGGTAACCATTGATGTTTTGTAAGCTAGGAACCACTTATTGCTTTACAAAACACCTGTGGTCACCCCTTCCTTAACGAGTGGACACCGTGGTTCATATTATGGCGACTGAAAATAAATGTGTTCAGCAGTTGCCAATACTTGAACTGAGGTGACCACTCGTTAAGACATGGGTAACCACTAATGTTTTGTAAGCTAGGAACCACTTTTGCTTTACAAAACACCTGTGGTCACCCCTTCCTTAACGAGTGGACACCTTAGTTCATGTTATGGCGACTGATGAACACATTTGTTCATCAAGAAAATGACATAAAACAACGTACTTTACTTCAAAAACCAACGGAAATCAAACCTTAAACCCTAAACTTTTCAGATCCAGCATCCATCAAGAATAGAATTGTTAAACCACCAAAAAAACTTCCTTTTCCATCAAAAACCACATAAAAACCAAACTTCACACGGAAATCATTCGATAAACAAAAAAAACATCTTTTGTATGAAAAATCAATTAAAACAACAACCTTTACATGCTTTTCAGACATAAAAAATCAACCTTATGCTGACGAACCCTGGAGGTGGACGAAGAGCCCAAAGATGAAGATGGGCTTGGAGAGTGAGTTGGCAAATAGACGTAGAGAGAGCTCTAGAGCTCACAAACGAAGAAAGGGCGAGAGAGCTAGAGAGTGAGTGGAGGAAGAGAGAGTGAGAGTGCAAAGAGAGTGAGAGAGTGCGCAGAGAGACGAAGAGACTGAAAGAGTGAGAGAGAGGCACGCGAATGACTTCTGGTTTTCAGAACACTACTACGCAAAATGTCCCTGCCACGTAAGATTCAATGACCAAAGTACCCCGGTGTCAAATGGAGGAAAAAATGCAACCCTATCAAAATAACATTACTCATGACTTTTAACTGTTATTTTGTTACTTTAATTCTGACTTTAACTGTTATTTTGTTACTTTAACTCTGACTTATCACTTAATTGTTACTTTATTATTTTAATTATGATTTTGTCACTTTAATTGTGACTTTATCATTTTAATTGTGATCTTATCTTACAATTTTATGGCTTGACTTCAATTTTGTCATTTTAAATGTGACTTTATCACTTTAATTGTGATTTTAAATGAGATTTTATCACACTTTAAGTGTGATTTTATGGCTTGAATGCGATTTTATCACTTTAAATGTAACTTTATCACTTAATTGTAATTTTATCCCTTTAATTACAATATTCTAACTTAATTGCTATTTTGTTATTTTAATAGCCACTTGATTACTTTAATTATAATTTTATCATTTGATCGTGATTTTCTCACTTTAACTATGAGTTTATTACTTTAAATGTGACTTTATCACTTTAATGACTAGTAGTGATTTCTTTTTGTACTTTCAAGAAGAAAGATATTTAACAATAATTAATTTTTATTTTAAATCTTGCGTTTGAGAATCTTTTAATTACAATCATATATATTAAAATCATGTGTGCCTCATTAAATAAATTAATTTCTATCATGTTTGCATAAATAAAATGTTTATATTTTTTACCATAATATAATAAACAATTAAAATAAATAATATTAAAATAAAAATAAACTAAAATAATTTAAAAATTTAATTAACAAGTTAACACCAATGTTTCTATTAAAATTTTAATACCAATTAGTTATTCATGATAAATCAAAAATCAAAAATGTCAATATAAATATGTAAAAAAGTAAATTAACACGAATGATTAAATTTGTAGTTTTTGTTTTCAAAAAAACTATTTAAAACTAATTAAAATAACTAATGTTTATATTATCACATTATAATCCCTTGTTATCGATAGAGTACATAATCACTATAAATAAAATTTATCTATTTTAGGAGCAGAAATAGTACATTTTTCCACGCTCATTTTTATTATAACTAAAAATAGACATTTAAATTTATACGTTGTTATAAATATATATTTATTGTAAATTTTTATTTAAAAGTATATTATAAGTTGTGAGTGGTGCATGAGACAAAATGAAAATAAAAAAATTACAAATTTATTAAATGTAGTAATTTTTTAGAAAAAAATGAAAGACACAAAAATAATACGATAACCTTAGCTTATTCACAATTTTATACATGATTTTTTTATAAGTATTTTTAAAGGAAAAAGCTAAAAGTTGAAATAATTTGTTCACAAGTTAAAAATAATTTATGCACAAATTAAAAATAAAAAATTTATATAAGAGAGTTTTACGAAAGATTACATAACAAAGTTTTAAAAATTAAATTATAAATATAATTTTAAATTATGAAAAAAAGATACTTTCAAAATAAAATCGTTCAAACCAGTTTACCTTATATTTCGTCCTCCCTCGATAACCTACCTACAAATATTAGCTTTTACTAAAAATTGTGAAAAATAAATAATGTATAATAAGAAATAAAATAAAATAAATTCACATATATGTTGTGAAGTAAATTATTTTAATATTCAGTAATTGATGTTATGAAAATTTTAAATTTAATCAATTAATTTGAAAAAGTGATCAAATACTTACGATCATGGAGAAAACTAAGTTGATAGCCACATGCACTAGCGATTAGAGTTTTGTTGCATTGTGTTAACATAGTTGGAGAAACGAAAGATATTTGAATAGTATTATAGGTTGGCCTGGGAATGTTTTCTGCCAGTCTCAAGGAAATTGGAGGATCGAGGTTGGACAATGTGCTTTTGGATGAGGGGTTTATTGTAGTGTTTGTTAATGGCATAGTAGAAGACGAGATCAGGTAGGGCTTCTCATAATTTTGTTTATGTTATTTTGTGGATGTAGAAAAAATTTTACCTAATCCTATGGTGGACACCAAATGTTCTGGCCAAAAAAGATGATTAGGCTTTTTTTTTTAACCAGAGAATCAATTTGTTCCTCTTCTTTCTACTAGGTGCCTTTTAAACTAATCTTTCCACATATCTTGTCTTTCATCATTACCTATATTAGGTCTCGCTTGTAGTATTCATTTATTTTATTTATTACTAATTATATCTTTTTAATATCATGATTCATATTAAAGTGGTTTAAATGTCTTAGTACTATTATCGATAGACTTCGATGTCATATCATGTCCTACTAAGCTAGCTTCCAGAAGTCAAGTTTAAGTCGTGTTGGTTTGAGTTGCCCCGACATCCTTCATTTGTGCCAATGTTATCTGATTTTTGAACAATGTACTTGGTATAATTGGTGATTGCCTTAATTTTTGGACAACTCATAAACCAAACCTACCTTTCATTTCTCTCTCACTTCTCTTCATCCATCGTGCACCCCTTGCTTGTCTGTTGTTGGTGCTTGTGTGTGAGAGCTCTTATCGAAACATCGTTGCCCTCCTAAGAATTGTCATCGACTTCGTCACACCGTAACTCCCATTGAGTTGATTCATTTTTGTGCATTTTGCTTTGCCCCTACTAATGATGCTTTACTCTATTATTCGAGATGTTTTTGGATAGTACAATCCATGTCATATTTGGTGGTTTTTGTAGTGCAATCCAGAATGTATTTCATTTCATGATCTTGAAATACATTCTGGAATGTACAATTCGAAATGTATCAATATATTTCAGAACACATATATTATATTTAAGATTGTACATTCCGAAATGCATCTTTGTATTTTGGATTATACATTCTATAACACAAAAGATGTATTTCAGATTTTACAATCTAGAATACATCATTTATGAACCTTTTTTTTTTCATGTCTTTTGTAAGCCACTTAGTACATAATTAATTTTTTTAATACATAAGTAATTTTTTTTAATAGTAACAATATTTGATAAAGTAAACACATAACATGTTGTCCACATGGTTGTCATAAATCATGAGAATATCTCATATATCAATGATTAAAAAGTTCTGATACAATATATTTTCTAATTTTAAAATATAAAACTTAAATACATAAGAAAACTATTTAAGAATTATATTCTTGTCGCCTAATTCGTCCAACACATGGATATTTGGTGTAAATGACCCCCTCATCCATGACGTCACGAACTGACTGTAATGTACTCTAACTTCTATCACCATGCTGGAGTACTTGAAAATCATGACATAAAAATATTTTTAAAAATATTGAAAGGACATCTTATAATTTATTTATATTTATAAATATTTTTGTATCGCGTGGAGTGTCCAGCTCGAGAGAGGTGTCGCTGTGAGAGGAACTGTATCGTTAGACTCGTCGCTCCATGTGAGTTGCAATTTACAACATAGATCTGACACAATTCACTGAAATCACAACTTTCAAGTGGCACAAGATCGGAGAGGAAGAAGAAGATCGTAGACCCGTACGATCTTACGGTTTGAATCGCGCTTTTGACTACCATGTCAATAATTATATAAGCAAAGGTATGACGTCACCTTTTTTTAATGATTGATATATGACTGATATGCTTTGATAAACTTATATACATCCTATCTTAAAGTTTAATATACATTTCTATTTTGAAGATTGAAAGACAATTGAAGTTCTTTATGAAAAATATATTTTGGATAAGAAATTTTAAAAGAAATTGAGATTTTATAATTTTATAAAGTAATTTGATTGCTTAAATTAAAGAAGTTCAAAATCTACCTAAAAATATAAGAATTTAAAATTCTTCATTGTCCCTCTTTTATGAAATGTGTCGCTTTTCATATTCTCTCTTTGACTCATATTAGTTTAGACATTATCAGATTAGCCTTGGTTAGGATGTTTTGTTAGCTCAACTTTGGTTGGACATTGTCAGCTTAGTTGAGGTCAAGATGTTATCAACTTTACATTAGCTTTTTGAGTCATATTAAAAATGGTCTTTTAACGTTAAACTCGATTATGATTATCATCATTAGGGTTATTTTTTGCTAATATATGTCAATGTTATTTTTGGGATAATGTTAGTAGAAAATTTCTTTGTCAACACCAATGGTGTCTTTAGTTGATATCAAACCAATGTCAATGAAAACTTAGGTCAAAGTATTTCTAGACTAACATTAGTCATAGTTTTTCTTATCGACATTAATCATGGATTTTTCAACCAACATTGACAGACCTATTTTTTTTTTGTCAATGTTAGACACTATTATTTTATTAATGCTAATGACACTATCTTTTGGACGATGTAAGATCCTTTAATTGATGTTGATAGTGGTTATTTTTCAGTAGACATTATTTGAATTATTGAAAAACTGACATTTGTTTGGATTTGTTTTGCCAACATATTAATGTGACTATTTTTTATAGATGTCAAGTATTTGTTTTTGTTGAAGTGTGTAATGTTTATTTTTTGTTGATGTCTAGAATTGTTTTATTAACATCATTAATGATATCTATTTATAATCTATTTATTTGGTAGTAATTGAAATAATTTATCCAAAGAAGAAAATTAAAATTTAAAATTTGAATTGATTTATTTAAGTAACAAATTAAAAAAAATCAAACAATTTGAAATGAAATAAGTTGAAATTCAATGTATTTCAATTTCCTAGAAATTGTAAAATTCTCTAGCTAAATTTCTGAAGATGTATTTCTAACATAGAGGAAACTTTCCATTGAGTGAATATTGATTTCTATTTTACATTTCTTAATCAATAATTGGCTTTCTTTCAATTTCTATGTGAAAATGTTATGGTAAATAGTTACGTCATGTTTGAATTTCTTGGAAATTGAAAAATTTCCTAACCAAATACAATAAATTTAAAAAGATGTGTTTATGATATATAACAAACTTCTTTTCATTTAGTAAAATATTGCTTTTTAATTTGTATTGCTTAATTAGTAATGAGCTTCCTTGCAACTCATTTGTGAAAATGTTATGATAGACACTAAAGTTGTGTTTGTCAATCATTAATGTGAAAGTCCATATCGACTTTGTATGTTGGATATAATTTTGATGAAAGCTTTATTTTCATAACCACTGTGTTGATCTTGAATTCTTTGTTTCACTATATACTTTTTAGCTTAATTAAAAATAATTGCTTATTTTATCCAGTCTTGAGAGAAACTTTGAAAACAAGTTTTTAACATCATTGTGTTACAATAATAATTTGTTGAATTTAATGAATCGAGTAAGCTAATAGTATTCTATTGATTAGGAGGTTACTATAGTGTACTTTTATGCTCTCATGTTGCTGTCTTCTTTTTTAGTAGGCAGATTTACTGGTTTCTTAGTATACTTACGATTTTGTAATGTGTCTTTTTATGGATGCTATATCATTCTGAATAAAATATAAAAAAGGAGAATTTTTTTAATAATGATGTTAAAGCTGATGGTTCATCTTAGAGGTCGACCCAAACAAGAAAAATATGATCCCTGTATCAAGGGGGACATAACAATGTGGAAGGGACTTTCACTCGAGGGAAGATTGTTATAAATTCAAGTGTGAGTCTAAGACTCACATTAAATACAAATGAGAAAGTTGAGCAACATATTAGAAAGAAGACCATAGACTTATTCTCTTAGGGTTTTTGATTGGAGGTGGTGTCAATCCTTATGTGGGTTTGACTCAAGTCTCCCTGTTGTGGAATCTCCTTAGTGAATCATCCCTTGAAAGACACAACAATAGTATTAGAGCACGATTCTTTTTTGGACTTCCTTTGTTGCAACAAATGGCAAGTGAAGGATCCTTTGTGTAGCAAAAATTCCCTCGTTTTGATGGTCAATATAACCATTTATTTGTTTCAAGCCTATGATTGATCTATTATGGAAACCATTCTCAATAAAGAAACATCTAAGGATAGTTGGAATTCAGTGAAGAAGAAGTATAAAGGGTATGCAAGAGCAAGGAGGCAACAACTTCAAGATCTTTATGGTGAGTATGAAATAATTCGGTTGAAGTTTGGAGAATCAATCACATAATACTTTACATGTGTGATGAAGCAAGGCACCACATATGGTGACAAAATTGAAGAAACAAATTTTGTTGAGAAAATACTTCGATCTTTAGCACCAAAATTTAATTTTGTTGTATGTGTTACAGAAGAATCAAAAGACATTGATGCTCTCTCACTTGATGAACTACAAAGCTCATTATTGGGGTATGAACAAAATATTAAATAGCCAAAATTTGAGGATCAAGTATTGAAAGCTTCTGCCAGTACTCATTCCAACAATTTCAGAGAATGGGGTAGAGGTAGAGGATGAGGATGAGGGAGACTAGGAGCTAAAGACTTGAACAATAATTTCAGGAGTCATAAAGATCAATCTCAAGGTAGAGGCAGAGCAAAGGAGCACGAAAAAAAATCTAAGATAAAATGTTTTAAATGTAAAAAATTTGATCATTATGCTTCTAAATGTATACCAAATTTCCTTATGATAAGGAGGTCAAATCTTGAATAAATGAAAGAAGAAGAGGAGATGTTGTTCATGACTCGTCAAGTCATATAAAATGTTGAATTAGATTTATGGTATGTGGATACAGGTTGTAGTAACCACATGAGTGGAAAAAAAATCTTCTTTTTCATTATGAAGATTTTCAGTCTATTGTGAGTCTTGGAATTACTCTATGGTGAAAATGATGGGAAGAGGAGATATTAAAGTAAAAACCAATAATGGTTTTGTTGAAAAACAATTTGTTAAGTGTTGGACCATTACAAGAAAAGGCTACACTAACACCATTAGCAAAGGTGCTTGTGAAGTTTATGATCTTGTTAAAGGTGTTATTGTTGTTGTAAAAAAGAGCTCAAACTAACTTTTGCCTCTAAACATTGAAAGCATTCGATTTAGTTCAATAGCAAAGGAAAATATCATTCTTGACTTTGGCAGTATCGTTATGCGCATTTCATTTTCGCAAATTAAAGTTCCTCAAAGAGAAAGAAATGATGATAGGTTTTTTGCTAACATTTTGCTCATTCTCAATTCTGTGAAGAACGTGTTGTTATTAAACAACATCGATCTCAATTTCCCTACGAAAATCATGGAGAGCAAAGAATATTTTATAGCTTGTACATTAAGACTTGTGTGACCTAATAAAACCATTCCAATTGAGATAAAAAGTGTTTAATTACTTTCATTGACAATTATTTTAGGAAAATATGGGTCTAATTTTTAAAGGAGAAGTTTGAAGCCTTTGGGGCGTGTAAAACTTTCAAGGCAAGAGTTGAAAGAATCAAGAAAGACAATTAAACTCTCCAAATAAAATCATGGTGGAGAATATTGTTCAAATGAGTTTAATGTTTTCTTTTTTTTTTTGTGAAGAACATGGCATCATGAAAGAGTTTACAACTTCCTATACATAACAAAATGTTGTATCAAAGATGAAAAATAGAACAATTCTCAATATGGTAAGAAGTTTTGTTAGCACTAGGGCCAAAGACATTTTTGCCAAAAAGTTGTAAATTGGAGTGTCATGTTTTAAATAGAAGCTCAACTTTTGTTGTTCAAAACATGACACCAGAGGAGACTTGAAGTGGAATGAGACTGACTGTAGATCATTTCAGAATTTTTTTGTGTGTTTCTTGTGCCCATATTCCATATGAGAAGAGAAAGAAGCTTGATGAGAAAGGAAAAAAATATGTTTTTCTTCATGTTAGTGAGCAATCAAAAGCGTACCAATTGTACACTCCAATGTGGGAAAAAAATTATTATTAGTCATGATGTCACTGCAAGAAAATATGATTTTAGAAACTAATTTATTGGTCACTAAACCCATAAAATTAGTCACTACATTAATTAGATACTAATTTAGAATCTATTAGTAGAAAGTGGCTAAAACCTTGGTAGCTAATATTAGATATCAATTTAGATTCTAATTTAGAAACCAATTTAGTTACCATTAAATAAAAAACAATTAGATACTAAATATATAGAAACTAATTTAGTGACCAATTATATAAAAACCAATTTAGCAATTAATTTCATTGAAATCAATTTAGCGACCAATTTCATTGAAATCAATTTAGCTACCAAAATATATAGAGACTCATTTAGTAACTAGATATATAAATTCAAAAAAATGGTTACTATATTGGTCTCTAAATAATGCTAATATTATATTTATTGATAATTGAAGTTGAGACATTATTTTCTTTTTTTGTGAAAACAATTTATAATTAGAAAATAAATTCATTTAAAGTTCTTAATATTGTTCTATTAGAACTTATAATATTTGATTATAAATATATAATAACTAGTATTTAAAACCATTTGGTATGAAGACTAGTAATTATCTATATGCTTATTTTTGTATTAATATTTGCACGTTTTGGTGACTGTGATTAAAAATTAATTCTTATGTCATAATAATTGATCAAAACAGAAGTATTAAGTTGCTAGGTAATAGTGAAAAATATGTCTTGAAGTCACGTGCTCTAGATTCAAAAATAGATAAACAAAAATTATAATAACAAAGATTGAAACCATATATATCCAACTTTGAATTTTCAATTATAATAACATAATGAAAACAATTGAGTTCACAACTGCAAACGTAAAATATTGTGGGAGATCATGATCAACATAATAAAAAACGATGTTAAAATAGTCAATGATGTAAAGGAAATTTCAATGTCTACAGCACATCAAAAGTGAAATAGAAAAATCTAATAAATTTCAGTTTGAGGATGCTACAATACTCAATGAAGTGTGTTAATTGACACTTAAAAAAAGAACAACTTTTATTACATTACCTTTTCATAAGTGGTGGATATCTATAAAGACAAATGAGTTATCTTCTCTTCCTCAATTGGAATAGCTTCACTCCTTTGCATTCACAATCCTGTCAAGATAAGTTTAAAATATTATATATGTGGTGCTTCTGGATGAAAAAGTACAAAAGTCATAAACTACTTTTTTTAATGTATGTTTATATAAATTCCATTTAAATTTATATGACTCCAATAAGGCAACTCCCAAAAAATACTTTGTTTTGTCCAATTATGAGACTCACCATGTCCATCACACATACAAGGACTAATTCAGTAACTTTTGAAAAAAAAAAACAAATTTGTTCCCATAATTCGTTCCCAGTCAAAAAGTATGGAGGTTGAGAATTTTCAATTCGATTTTTATAAAATGCACCCTTATTTCTTCTAAATGAATGGTCCATAGGCAAAAATTGACGATGAGCATCAAACCAAGAAACTTTCCCACCCATTTTCAATCTAAAAGCCTTTGATTAGTTCATACAATATGGACATGTTAATCTCCCTGATGTACTCCAACCCGACAACATTCCAAAAGCAGGAAAATCACTAATAGTCCACATCAATGTAGCTTTCATCATAAAATTTTGTTTTCTTGAAATATCATATGTCAACACTCCATTCGATAATTGTTTTAACTCATCAATCAGTGGTTGCAAATACACATCTATTTTACCTTTTGGACCGTGAGGCCCAGGGATAATCAATGTCAAAAACATAAAAAGAGTAGTCATGCATAATTCTGGAGGAAGATTGTAAGGAGTGACAATTACTGGCCGACAAGGTGCAGTTGAATTATTAAAAGGTGAAAAGCCATCTTTACATAAAGCTAACCTTACATTTCTTGGTTCAGCTGCAAATTCAGGATACACTTTATCAAAATGTTTCCAAGCTTCACCATCAGATGGATGACACAATAACCCAGGTTCTCGTCTATTTTTCATGATACCACCTCATATGTGGAGCGGAACTCATGGAGGCATATAATCTCTTAAGCCTAGGAATGAGAGGTAAATAATACATTCTCTTAATAAGAACCTCTTTGTATTTACCTCTACCAACACCTTGTATATGAAAACGTGGTTTATGACAAAATCTGCATTCTTTTAATTGTATTTCTTCATATAAAATAACATACAACCATTAACACAACAATCAATTTTTTTTGCAGTTAAACCAAGGTTTGAGACTAACTTTTTGGCCCTATAAAAATCTTTAGGAATAAGATTACCAGTAGGATGTGTCTCTTTCATAAGGGCTAATGTTTGATCACAAGATCTTTGAGACATGTTTCCCTCTGATTTAATTGCCAAAAATCTAACAGCAAAAGATAATTTAGTGTGATTATTACATCCAGGCCATAATGGTTTTTGGGCCGCATCTAATAATTCATAAAAATTTTGGGCTTCTATATTTGGAGTCTCATCCACACTTGGAGAGTCATTCATTTCTTCATCATGATCCATTTCATACTCTAAACCAACAACATCATAAATCATGCTCTCAAATTTATTGAGGTTTCCCTCCTCTGTACTGAAAACTTCAGGACTAATATCTAAGCATATGTTTGGATCACTTTCTCCATAACATGTCCAATACCAATATTCAGGAATGAATCCTTTCTTATAGAGATGAACTTTAACTTCTTCAAAATGGAAGAACTTTAGATTTTTGCACTTAGAATAAGGACATCTTCTTTTTCCATTGGACAAATTTGTTTCTTGACATAGGACACAAACTCATCTACTCCTTTTAAATATGCATCATTATATCCCCTTCTATTAGACATTAATCTATTATACATTCAACTTCGATTTTGACGAATATCCATAATCTGTTATATAACACAGTGTATCATTCAATTATACAAGAAAGTTTTATAATTTGTCATTACTTAATTTATTTGAGAGCAATAAACTATATCCCCTAAGCTATAGACGTAAAGAATGTCAAACCTTTTTTTCCGGTTGGAGGAGATTCTGACCAGTATGTGCTTGAGAATCGAAAATGCAGTCTATGGAATATGAAGTAAATTGAATTGCCAAAGTAACAATGAATGAAATTTTAGTATGATATCAGTTACCATATAAACAAAATGCTACTTCTGAATGTAGCTAACACTACAAGAAAAATCATATATTTGAGTATTATATCAATTAAACAAGTTTGTGGAATAGGTGTGGATTTTCATAGAGAAGTTATTCTGATGAGTGTTATTACGTTCTACTGCATCACAATATTCTTGTTGTGACCGTGCATCCACCATAATCTTTTCTTTATGGGCCATGAAATTGTTCTTATATTCCTATCAGGATATTATGGACCTAACAAAATAGCCCCTAGAATTGAAACCATGATAATTTTTCCCTTATGATCACAGTGACAATATTTTAATAGTTTATACCAATTTTGTACAAAATATGAAAAGGGAATTAAAAAGAAACATAATACAGATTGTATATGATAAAATGAATAAGTAGAAAACATCAATTTCACAAAATGACAAATTACATGCCCATGATCCACTAGTCAAACTAGGACAAACCAAAAGAAGATATGCATAGAGGTAAGGAGCTTGCTCGGCAAATTCCAGATGCTAATGGTTATCTCACCTGCTCTGGCAAGTGGCTTTTGGCTTTTCTCTATTAACATTATGTTTATATTTATATATATATATATATATATATATATATATATATATATATATGTGTGTGTGTGTGTGTGTGTGTGTGTGTGTGTGTGTGTGTAAATTAATTTTATGTTAATAAAATGTGCTTGGAGTTGTTATGGCGAACAAGTTAAGTGGAAGGTATCACCTAATACACA
>Ga0099825_1005460_pt1 | contig 16279 bp, 8 predicted proteins | sample SiratroredBW_FD_76838 | JGI IMG/M metagenome (GOLD analysis project Ga0099825, IMG submission 76838) | Root nodule microbial communities of legume samples collected from California, USA - Siratro red BW | ecosystem: Host-associated > Plants > Roots > Nodule | place: USA: California | collected...
TCTTTAAAGAAATTACTATAAAATAAAACCGGTGTAAGATACTTATTTTTTTTTTTTTTTTTCTGTAATAAAGGCTTTGGTAAGGAAGGCAGATCAGGAGGTGGTAGACCTGCTTCCAAGGTCGGTAGAGATAGTGATCGGGGATGTTGGTGATCCCACCACTGTCAAGGCGGCCGTAGAAGGTTGCAACAAAATAATATATTGTGCCACTGCACGCTCTGCTATCACTGGGGATCTCTTCAGGGTTGATCATCGAGGAGTTTATAATCTAACTAAAGCATTTCAGGTCTGTCTCCACACTTTGATACCCCTCCTCTACAGAGACACAAAAGAACGAAAAGATAAAAACATTGTCACTTTACATTCCTGCCTTCATGAAAGGAAAATTAGAAAGTTAGAATCCAGACAAATCCACCCTCATTTGGATATATAGAAATGCCTTTTTACATATTAACACAGATCCAATGCTGCCTTGTAAAACTTAAACTGGACATAATTTCAGGATCACAATAACAAATTGGCACAATCACGGGCTGGGAAAAGCAGCAAAAGTAAGCTCTTGATTGCCAAATTCAAATCTGAATTTTCATTGCATGGATGGGAAGTTCGTCAAGGAACTTACTTCCAAGATGTACTTGCCACAAAATATGATGGAGGGATGGATGCTAAATTTGAGTTCACCGAGAATGGAGATGCTGTTTTCTCTGGTATATTAATGAACCATACCAACAGGTTTTATAATATTTGTTGCGTATGATGGAGAACTCTGCATATTGGCTTTGTTAAATTGAATGACCCAAAGCTGAAACAACAGATTTTTGAAAGTCTGATTTTATGCTATCTTTTAGGATTTTATTACTACCTATAGGTGCAACAGATTTTTGGCATTTGTTCCTTAAATTTTGCTTGTCAAGTCGCAGTTAGTCTTCTGTATATTTCTGGTTTTCTCTGTATAAATTTAGATGCATATCATTCAATGAAATAGGCTTCGTTAATTCACAAAACATAAATGCATCGTTCTTATTTTAGCATAATAATGATACTGCAAAAACTCAAGGAGATTTGGGGTATTTCGAAGCATGAGAGCAATGAAAAGGTGAAAGGTGTTGTTTTATTTGTAAATTGCCATGATAATCACTACTTGTAAGAACAATGTCATTAACATACACTACCAAATAGATATACCCATCCTGTAAATGTTGATAAAATACAGAATGATCAACTTCTCTTTGAGTCATACCAAGGAATCAAACGGTGCCTTAGGAGACCGTTTAATATCATATGAAGATTTGTGGAGACGAGATATCAAGTCGGAAAATTCTCTGAGCAACAAGACCGTGAAGTTGCTTCTTATAAATTTTCTCTAGCAAATAATCATGTAGGAAGGCATTTTTGATGTGCAACTGATGGAAGGGTCAATGTTGAAAAGTAGCCATGGCTATGATAGTCTGACAGAGGCCATTGGCAAGTAGAGAGAAAGTGTCACCATAGTCTAACCCCAAATATTTGAGTTTAATCTTTGGCGACTAACCAAGCTTTGAGTTGATCGAATAGTGCCATCTGAGTCAAATTTGATTGTAAAGATCCATTGGCAAGGCAAAGGAATAAGATTCCAAGTACCATTGTTTTAAATAGCACACAATTCATCAAACATGGCTTGTCGCCGACCAAGGTGGGCTAAGCTATCACCTACAATTTTAGGAATTAAGATAGAGGAAATGGAATAGAGACATGTATAATGGTGTGAAGATTTGTTGGTTAAAGTTTGTTACAAGCTATCACCTACAATTGTTAGTTAAAGTTTGTTACAAACTATTAACCGAGAGCGAGAATTTATTGAGAGAAAAACTTTGAGGGTTAATCTCTGATATCATAGTCAATTCTGTCATAAACTTAGACTGAAATTAGCTAATTGTTCAATTGAACCACATATCTTTGGTGTGTGATCTTCTATCCGCTTCACACTCAATTTCTTTAAAACTCTATAGCAAATAATTCTATTATTGATATATTGTTTGTGTGGTAGACAATCTCGCAGTGAACTTATGTGTGTTATTTCATAACAAATGGGAAGGATTGCGAGTGGAGCCAGTACCATTACAAATAGGGAAATTAGACACAAGAGGTGGGGCCAGAGGGGACAAAGGAGGTGGCATTTGACAAAGGTTATAAGGTGCCATTTGAATACAAACTTTATGTGATTCAGGATGCAAACAACTTAGGTGTTCAAATTTCCTTATATTTAATTGGGGGGAGGAACATACTAAATATGAAGAAGACAAAAAGGATGACAATGCCAATGAGGAACAACCAGAGAAGAATTCCCATGAGAAAAAAATCTGCTCCAGAAAACAAGCTTACAAAGAATGAGATGATTTTGAAGATCATATTGAACAATGACAATTGCATTTCCGAAATTCCAAAGGTTGTACTAAAGTTTAAAGGTGTGGATTGTGTGAATCTTGACAAAGACAAGGATTTAGTGATGGTAAAAGGAGTAATAGATGCAAGTCAAATAATGCAATACTTGAGGAAATATGTTGAAGTGAAATGTGGTGGTGATCCTACTTAAGGAAGATGAAGGTAAAAGCTACAAGCAAACCCAAAGAAGAAAAGCAACAGTTATATTTGAATTTTTTGTAAATACATCATGAAGGTTCAAGTCAAGGAGGAGTTTTGAATTGAATGACCTGATTCTTCAGCAACGAATATTTAAAAGTTTGTTTTATGCTATTTTTTGGGATTTTGTTATGTTCTCTACATTGACATGTTTAGGCATTTGTTCCTTAAATTCTGCTTATTAAGTATTAGTTAGTTTCTGCATATTTTATTTTTTTTTTTCTGTATAAATTTAGAAGCATATCAGTTGACAAAATATACATGCTCTGTTGTTCTTATTTTAACTCCTTATATTTTTCTTAGTAACCAACAACTTTTACCCACTCAAATATTTCCAAATTGATTTCAGGGTATGTTTTCAATAGAGGAGGCTACGTGGAACTATCAAAAAAGCTTTCCCTGCCATTAGGTTATACTCTTGACAGGTATGAAATATTAGATAGATGACTTTTGTGAATAAGATAACCATCCAAAATGTTCAGTATAATTTTATTTTGCTAAAATTTGGAAGTTCTATAATGCATTCAAGCATGATGAGTTTATCTATAATGATAGGTATGAGGGTCTGGTTCTCTCTGTTGGTGGCAATGGAAGATCTTATGTATTAATTCTAGAAGCTGGTCCTTCAGCAGATCCCAGTCAGAGTAGATTGTATTTTGCAAGAATTAGTACAAAAGTGGGATTTTGTAGGGTAAGAATCATTTTCCTTTTAACAAATTATAATTCTCCTTTTCCATTATCCTGCTTTGAAATTTTTATCATTTTTAGAAGCTTTCACATCTCCTGTTTGTATTACTATGACAGGTTAGAGTACCATTTTCATCGTTCCGTCCAGTGAAACCAGATGATCCAGTTTTAGATCCTTTTCTTGTACATACTTTGACAATCCGCTTTGAGCCTAGAAGACAGGTTCATTTACTTACAGCTTTTAAATCACTCTTAAAATTAGCTTGTATTTTAGGACCTTGTATTTATCTTTTTAATATGAGTTCCATTTTTGCAATATAATTCCCCGACAATTTATCCTCCTTTCTTTTTTTCAAATAGCTTCAAGATAGGTATAAAGAAGAAACAACCTCAAAAGATTGCAGAAATTATACGCTCATGCAAGAAATCAAGAGAAATAACAGTAGCAACATTTCTATGCAATAAAAGTTCCTGGTAGTTTCCGTATTCCTATAACGAGAGGTTATTTCTTATTGTTGTCCAAACAAAAAGCTGAATTGTAGAAGGAATTATACATTCCAAAAGGATTCAGGGAAGAACTATGTGGACGGGCTCTTGTCTAATAATGGACCCAAATTTTTAAGATGTTAAAGATCAATCTTACGAAAGATCAATAATTATAAGAAATGGAAAACTATTGAAATTTCTCCCATTTGAAGCATTTAAATCATCTATGCTATGTGACCCAAGACTTTAGGAGTTAGATAACTTCAGGGCTGTTGGTAACTAGCAAATGCATAAAGTTAAATACATACGGAAACAAAAATAATGTAGATTAAAACTACGAGGGAGTCTATGACTCTGTCTTTCTAATTCTGTTCTAAGAGATTGTGATCATGCTGAAATGATTATATCCTTCTTGACCTATAATATTTTGATGGATCAGATTTTAGGATAAGAGTTGTTCAAAAATTCTCCATCTTTGTATCTGTATCTGCTAGCGATGTAGGCCTAGATGGGAGAGTGGGAGGTCACAACAGGAGAAACAAAAATAGGCCTAATATTATAGGTAGAATCATAAAGTCTCTTTATTTTATTTGCAAGATGCTTTGAGCCTTTTTCCAAAAGAACTTACATGTTTTGAATGTTCTAAGGGTCCCCAATATATTAGGTTCCAAAGATTGCCATGGCAGAGCACAAAGTTGGAAGTCCAACTAGTTTCATTGTTCAGCACTTCATGATATTCCACTGCCGTCTTTCACCAAGTGACCATGAAAACCCTAATCAAGATAAATAATTTTTACCATTAAGCTTTTTTCGAAGTAATTATTGGAGACCCAAAAATGGAGTAGGCAGGTCCAACAAATAAAGGTTCCATAGCTCTAGCAAGAAAACGAAGGAGAGAAGCTCCCTAAGGTTCAAGAGATCATATACATGAACAGTGCCGAAAAGGTAAGGTGCGAGTTGGAACAGGGACAATTGAAGCCGACAAAACTGGCCAAGGCGACGCATGGACTAGACGCACTTGACTAAGCCATGTAGAGAAGTGGCACATGACGAAGGGAGAACTATCCTTCGAGATAGCTCAAATTCAGTGGTCATAGGAGAAAAAGGTGGAGTCTGGTAGTGGCGATGCCTATGGATGGTAGTAGACTGTGGCAATTCCAGTTAATGAATAATTGCATTCTAACACTCTCCTTCAAGCTAGAACATATATACTCGAAGGGACTTGGTGAATACGTCAGCTAACTTGTCACTAGAATTGACAAAATCAGTTGTGATTTCTACAGAGAGCACATTTTCTCTCACAAAGTGATAGTCAATCTCTATGTATTTGGTCTTTCATGGAAGATCGGGTTTGATGCAATGTGAAACTTGATTGTCACAAATTAACTTTGTTTCATGGATGTCCCCAATTTCTAGTTGTTGTAGTAGTCGCCTAAGCCATGTAAACTTACAAGTAAACTTACAAGTGGTTGATACCATAGCACACAATATTCTGCTTTTGCATTGGATCTAGCGACTATGTTTTGCTTTTTGCTCCTCCATGAGATCAAGTTTATTTCGATTAGAACACAGTACCGAACAGTGGATCTCCTAGGTGATGGCTATCATGCCTAATCCGCATCAGAGTAACGAGTGATTTTAGTATGACCTTTGTCTAATAATCCTTTTCCCGAAGCATTTTTATGTATCGAAGAATGTGTCACAACACCCTAATGGCTATAGGGAGAAGGACTGAGAAACAAAGGCTATAGGGATAAAAGACTAAGCAACAAGAATTATAGGCATCAACAGGAACTGAATCATTGTTAAATGCTCCTAGAGAAATGACATGAGCAATATTAGCGATCTTGGATTGTTGTCATGCCTTTGTACGACAGTTTGCCTTAATATGGTCATACCATTAGTTGCAATGAGAATGTTAACAACGATAGCCACCACAATATTCACTCTATCCACCCCAGTTGGTAGAGTGAGAGTAAAAGGCAAATGAATTTGTTGATAGTTCAAGAGACTACCCAAACATATGAGGAATTAAGAGGCAAAGTAATTGTTCACTAATAGTATCATAAGATGGAACAACTATGTTGGATAATATTTGATTGCCTATAGAGTTAAACTCAAGAGGAAGTCCAACTAGTGCAAGAATCATATAAAACTTTCCACGTTGTTCGACATGTTTGTCTGCATCATTAGTGAAAGGCATGAGCGCATCAAAATCAGCAATTAAGCGACCGACCTTACTGAGATAGGTTTGTACGTCATGATCTTCAAGCTTTATAGAAATAAGGTTGGAGACAACGTTGTAAAGACAATAAACATAATTGGAATAAAATCTCTTGGCTTTGTTCTAGACATCGTAACAGGTAGTAAAAGCTTGATATTGGGGCTGCAATATGCCATTAATGGAGAATCAAAGAACACTAGATAGAGGCATCTCAATTTGCTTCCATCAAGCTTGATCAGTGCTGGGAATATCTTTGGCTTGTTTGGTCAAGTTGTTGTCATGACATTGACCTCGGAACCACAACTGGACAGCAGCAGCCCAAGAATAGTGGTTACTTGTTCTGGTCAGTTTTTCACATGGAATAAGGGGAATAGTGCTAAAAGTCACTACAGAAACATTATTTGAATGGGAGTTGTCAAAAGACATGGGAAATAACCCAAACTAGGGTGCCTGGATGTGAGAAAGGAGGCAGGGGGCATGCCGTCTAGTGGGTCATGTCGGAAGAAAGGGAATAGCCTAACACATTCTGTTATGGGTGCATGAAACACAGCGTTAGGAGGAAGCCAAGTATGTGGGCGCATGAGATGGTGTAATAGAGCAGCCAACGAAGCTTGGTGGTTACCGGAGGAAGTGGTTTTTGTAGCACAGTCACCAAAAAAAAAGGGTGTAGTGGCCACGGATATTGTTCACCTAATAGAAAACAGGGTATTCTATGCTTCGTGGGTACTATTCACCGGAGAGGAAAAGAAAGGGATCGGAACAAAAAGACTAAAATTACTGACACCATAAAAGGAAGAATTATCTGAGTTTTGTGTCAAAGCAAGTTGGTTGATGAAGAATTCCCTGTGAAGCCCAAAAAGATTGAAACTGGGAAGACACATATTCACAAGCATTGTCAGTTTGTAGACCAAATTAATTTTTAATTTCACATGAGAAACTATGGAATATAGAAAAAAGCATCATAACAATTTTTCATTAAGAATAATCAAGTACATCAGCAGAAATTGTCAATAAAAGTAACAAAATAATTAAAACTCAAAGTTAAACTGACACAACTAAGACCTCAAATATCTGAATGAATCCAGTAAATAGGGGACGACTCACTTTTATTAACTCAAGGACCATAGCTATGACGAGTGTGTTTTTCTAACTGACAAGACTTGCCTTGAGAAGACAAATGGTAAGAAAAACTTAGAACCATAACATGCATTTTGGTAATATAAATAAGTGCTTGCCTAATAATTAGGGATCAATTATTCTAATTTCCTAGAATCTGTAACTGCTAATGATTAACAAATTTGTAATAGCTAATGACTAAATACATTCGAACAGTAATAAAGAAGAGAAGACCCCTTGAAGTGCAAAGGAGGGTGGGAAAAAGAAACAGTGCCTACGGTTCGTACTCTGACGTGATTACCATAACAGAAAATAGTGGAATTCTGTTATGAAATCTCTGAACGGAAAACTGGAATATAGTGAAATGAAAAAGATGATTGCAAGAGTTTTTAAACTTGCTTATTTATAGGAAGCTGAGACTATTCATATTACTATAATAGATGGGCCTGACTAAAGCCCGGTCAATAAGCTAAGTAGCCTCTATTACAATAGGTGAAATCAAAATAAAAGAGATGCAAAAATGCTTAGTAATTTTTCTATACTCTACCGGGAGCGTATTTTAAGTTCAAAGAGGAGGTAATAGGGCACATAATGTGTTTTCTTAAATCTGGGTTGCACGATGCAACCTGCTGGGTCGTGGGATTCAAACTCTATACGAAGCACTGATTCCACCTTTTTGTAAATTTCTGCGATGATCCTAAACTTATCCTAACAGGCTGCAATCTTACATGAACTCAAGTATACAACTCATGATTCTCCATGCAATAAATAGTTAATCTAATTCCTGTGCAGTATTAATTCTAGCTATTTCCCAAGAGAGAAGTTCAGAGACAATTTAAATAAATTTATTATTTCCAACAAAACTAATTCCTGAGGTATTTATCTTAACATAATTTTTCTCACTTTCCAATATAGACCCATTTTATTGGAGGCTTGGTAACAGCTCCTTGCTTACTGACCTTCCAAAATTAAGGACATAAATATACAAGAGTAGCTTAAAAGCTCCTTTAAGCCATAAAATTTCCCTTCATTTACATTCATATTTTTTGGGATTCTACTAATAGACAGATTGGACAAGAATCTGACTCTCACAGTGAACTCTTGCTTCTTGGCCAAGAGAGGCTTCTCGCTGCAATCCATTCCTAACATCTGATCAATTGTAAAAAGAGAATAGTATCTTCCTTTCCTGTTAAATACCTTATCTTCTCTACTCTTTTTCCCTACATGAACTTGTATTTTTATTTTTAAATAGTGTGTAATTGCAGTGTGCTGATCCTTTATTCACTTTTGTTTCAGAAGCCTGTTGAAGTAAATGCAACAATGAAACAGGATTTAAGAAGCTTTAAGCTTATTTTGGAATATATTAAAGCCTTGCCTGTAAGTGCTTCAATGCAATTTCTTTTTATCGTGGCATAAGCTACAATGTTATCATATACTTGTCTATCGTTCATTGTATATGTTTTGTAAAGCAGTAGTTCAATTGAAGATTACAAAAGCAGTAGTTCAATTGAAGTTTACAAAAGCAGTAGTTCATGTGGGATTTTAGGTATATTGACATTGTAGAGCTAGTCGTGAAGTGGTATACTATTAACTATGCTATTCAAATTACTTACTCTAAGAATGCTATTGTCTTCAAGTACTGTTACTGGACTATGTGAACAGTACTTGTAGGCATACGATCTTGCGTTACTTTCTTTGCAGATCATGTTATGCTTGTTGCCAACAATGTGAAAAAAAAAAAAAAAAAAAAAATAAAAAATTATTTTTTTTTAAAATTTTTTTTTGTGAATTTTTAAAAAAAATTTTATAGATATAATTTTTCTTTTTATTTTTTTAAAAAAAAATAAATTTTTTTTCCACAAAATTAAAAAAAAAAAAAAAAAAAAACATAAAAGACTACTCTTTTTTTTTTTTTAAATCAGAAAGAAAGAATGCTGTTGCATCACTATAAAAGACTCTACCTAACAAGTTATCTAGATTATTTATATTTTGGTTATAATGTTACTGGTAATTAGCACTCTAATGTAAAATCTGTGTGAATGTACTGCAGACTGGGCAAGAAACTGATTTTGTCTTAGTTTCTTGTTCTGGACTAGGAATTGAGCCTTCCAGACGGGAACAGGTTCTTAAAGCCAAGAGGGTTGGTTTGATTTATTTGTTTTGTTTCTTTTACTTAGTTGAAAGTTGCTACTTCTTTTTTATTTTTTGGTCATCTCTGATCATGTTAATATTGAATTCTCCAGGCTGGTGAAGACTCCCTGAGAAGATCTGGCCTCGGATACACAATTGTTCGTCCTGGTCCATTGCAAGTAAAGTTTCCGCTGACGCTCATAGATAAAAAATGTGATTGATTTAGTTGCAGAAATAAGCATTTCTGTGACACTAGCCTCATGCAAGGAGGGAGTCCTCCCAATATTTTCTTTCACAGGGGAGATGTTGGGAGAGCTCCCATGAAATATCCAATTAATAATAATTTAACCATAATATTATATCGTGTGAATGAGGGGTTGTAGTAATAAACTAATACAAGTATGTATGTATGTATCAAGTGTGGACGTCTCAAATATGCATGAATCGGGTTAGTGTTTACATTTCTAATGATGTTCATTTGTTTGAGGTCTAATGGCTGTTTTGGTCCCACTATTTTGAACTTTCCGAATTTGGTGTCTTTTTTGTTTAAACGAGTTAACATAGTCTCTTCAGTCAAATTCATGGTAACGACATCATAATAATGACACGTGGCATGAATAATGAATGACAACTCATTGGTCAAAATTGACTTACTGAAAGAAGCAACATGTGGCATGAGCAATGAAGGTCACATCTCATTATAATAACTTCGTTATTATGAATTTGATAGAAGAGATTACATTGACTTGTTTTTAAAAAAGGTGAGACTAAATTGATAACATTAAAAATAATGTGAGGAAATTGAAAAAATTATCATGATAGTGGACCAAAAAAGCTATTAAACCTTTGTTTGATGTCTTCATCATCCCTAAGTTACCTTTCCAGCCATGTTTGGTGGAGCCCATATTAGTTTTGTAACATATAGGGAGTGCTTGTGTAAAGTGTGTTAAAAGAAAGGGAATACATGTGTAATATTTTAAAAATTTGATAGATTTGCTCCTGACTTAGAGTCTTCGTCTAGATATTTATTTCCATTATTTCAATGAGGTTTATTACCTTTATTTTAGAAGATTTATTTCTTTTATTCGAGGATATTTATTTTCTTTTATTAGAATTTCGTTTTCTCTTTAAATACCAATGTATTTTTTCTTTTTTATATAAATAAAAGTAATTCCATGATCATTGCTAATTGCCTACACATTTTTTCACAATTGAGATTCTCAATATTTGTGCTGTAGCTTTTGATGACAAATATAAAATAGTAGACGAGATTTGTTAGTACATAGGTCTACCTTGTACTGGTTCTACTGTGCATCAACAATGATGCGCTATAAGGTTACTACTTCTATAAAAGAAAAGTAATTGCTTACGCCATATGCCTATTTAAATAAGTGTTAGTGATTTGAAACTAATGCAATTTCTCTCAAATACTGATTAAATATGGTATTATAGTGTAGCCAATACCGTTGAGATATTCTTTTGCATACACGTCTTGGATACACACCCAAAGTGAGTGTACCTACGATAATGGGTTATAAACTTATCAGGTTCACTAGTGATATTAAAAAAATAAGGTTTGATATACCAGTAGGCCCCTGAACTTCTAAAAAAATTAATTACGTCCCTACACTAAAAATACTGTAATTAAGTCCTTGATGTTCTGCAATATTGGGTTGCTATAGTTAGTTTATAGCGACCTAAATTAAACAACAATTTGTGGTTGTTTAATTAACTCCGGGAACAATTATAGAGATTGTAGAAGATCAAGGATCGAATTACAAATTTTTAGTTTAGGGCCTGCCCAATTAAAAGTTTCCACGTTGTATTAAACAAAATATAATTGTCTTTTTCAGATCCTTAATCAAATAGGTGTTAGTGGTTTGTATCTAGTACAATCTCCCAAACACTGACTGAGTATGTTATCAAAGTGTAGCCAATACCATGGATATATTCTTGCCTATACACAAGTCTTGGATACGCACCCTTAGTAAATGTAGGCCTCAAAGCTAATCCAGATTGCTATTTTCCTGTTAGTTCCCGAAAGTAGGTGCTCCTCTCGATGGTCTAGATTAATATCATCCCGTGGGTGTAAATGGACGAGTCCTAGTTGTTTCTTGAAATCCTCTAGCTAACATTCCCTGCATTGTACAAAATCATGAGTCCTCGCTGTTTCATTGTAGTATTGTCATTTAATGCAGACTATTCTTTTTATCTGGCTTCATAAATATTCATAACAAAGGCTTCTCATGCTGTCCTGCAAAAAGACCAATTTCTCAATTATCACCGCATCTATGTCTGAAGTTATCAATAGAAATCAACTCAAGAATCAAGAAGTCAGCTTGTGTTTTCCTCCCCTCCCCTCCCTCCCTCCCTCTTTATATTCTCCTTTTTTCATTTTATGGGGGGACATCATATCTTGTGTTCTTTTACTCCTTTATCCAGCTGGGTTGGCACTTGGCTGCGCAGTTGTAGTGGCCAATCACAGGGTGTGTTGGGATGAATAATTGACAATGTTTTTCACTCATATCAGATTTATCCACTCTAATTTGTTCTAAAACTCTGAAGTTTGCATCATTGTGATACACTGGCTTTAAATGGTTAAGTAGTGCTGGGGTCATTTTTGATAGCTGAATTGCAGCAGGCTAGTATATGTTGTAATTAGTTTCTTTGATATCTAATCAATGTCAAGGTAATTTTTTAGGCTTTATGTATACTCTAAATCCTAAAATGAAGCTTGTGTTAAAGTTAGCCTATGGTATGGAAGGTTTATAACAGACAAAATTTGACTGCTAGATTCCAGTATAATTATCCGTTATAGTATTATCAGAGCCTCCGGATAGCTGAATGTAATATTGTACATTGCCGTCCTTCTCATTCTGTTTGTAGAAATAATTTGTTGTTCTTCTCTTGCCAACTAGTAGTTTTTTCTGACAGGAAGAACCTGGAGGGCAGCGTGCGCTAATATTTGATCAAGGAAACAGAATATCTCAGGTTAGTCTATTCTATTCTGTGCTAAAGGAGGGTAGCAACACACTTCATGACATCCTTTTCTATACATTCTCTTTTTTATTGATTGAAATTCATGTGGGTCTCCCTAGTTTGAAAATAGGAAACGAGGCACATATTTACCGTGTGAACTTCACCCAATAAAGAGAGAGTGCATGAGAAGGAAAGTCTCATAGAGAGCTGCTAGCATTTCTATTTTGTACTATCTTTGTGGAAGCCTTGCCCTCTTGCCCAGTTGCAATCGGATACACATGCCATTTTTTGAAGTTTTTTCTTTCGATCGTTATTTGCTTTGCTTATTGTATTTCATATCGCCCATAAAAAAGAATTGTATTTCATATACTCAAATTGTTTTTGCATTAAAAAACGATCTGTTTAACAGCCATTTGCTAAACTTGATTTTCAGGGCATCAGCTGTGCTGATGTAGCTGATATATGTGTGAAGGCACTGCATGATACAACTGCAAGAAACAAAAGTTTTGATGTGAGTAAACCCTGATGGTTTTAAGATTGAACTTTGATCCCAAATGAAACTAAACCTCTTCAACCTTATCCTGTAGGTGTGTTACGAGTATATTGCTGAAGATGGAAGGGAGCTTTATGAGCTGGTATGAGAAAAATGATTGATCGCATTTTTTCATAAGAGAAAAAGTATGATGAAAATAAACTGGTTAATTTTTGTGTCTGCTTAGGTTGCACACTTGCCCGACAAAGCAAATAACTACTTGACACCAGCACTCTCGGTCTTAGAGAAGAATACCTGATCATCCCTGGTTGAGACAAAATACTTTGCAGAAGATTTCACAAATTTGCTACCTGTGTTCTGCTTCTACATGACTTCGTAAAGTTATTCATGTAACTATTTTTCCTGTGTATATATTCTTGTATAACCCCAGACAACGAGTTGAAAAATTAAATATATTTATAAATTCTTCTTTGAAAATTGAAACTACACGAAAATATGGATTTCTAGGGTTAAAATGCATCATGTCAATACAGTGATGTGGATATGTAAGTCTTACCTTGTACAATAAAAATAGCCAAAGTATAATTTTGGTCGCAATAAATATGTTGATTTCACTTTCAGACTCTTAAATTGGATTTTATTTTGTTTTTTTAATTTATTTTATTTTAAAAGTGGGCGAGCACTTTTGGGTTTTGCCAGGATAGATTAAAGGGATCGTTAGTAGAAGGTACAATTTCCATGCATGGAAAACATGATTCGTTGAAATTATGAAAATGGGGTATGATGATTTTGAGACATTGTTTGTTACATATACTTCTGGAGAATAAAAAAATCCGATATATGGTTTGAATATAATCGTTTTCAATATACAGCTTTCTTTTTCTTGCCAGATAAATTTTAGTGAAATAACTTCATTAAATATATATTTCTTTTTAATAAATTATCATAACTATGAAGTTTTGAGATCCCTGTTAGTTCACATCTTACAAATTTTATCATTAAATATATTATATACAACCTTAAAACTTTATCATTCAAATTCTTTCCATGGGATTATTTAAAAAAAGTTTATTATTTTTGAACAAACTTATGAAATATTTTAACTTGTCAATGTTTTGTTTGGTATTTCTTCCTGCACCTCAATAACATCTTCCTGCACCTTCATATTAAAGATTAAATAACAATTTTATCCTTAAAAATAATATTTTATCCTAACTTTATATTCCATCTCCCTTCACTCCCAATTTACCCTAAATTGTATGCACCTTCCCCGTCATCCTTCACTCCTAATTTATCTTAAATTGTATGCACCTTCTGCCCCGTGGTCCAAATTCATGTTTCGCTTTTTATTTTTGTTCTATTTTTCTTCACATTTCCTTTGTCTTTGAGTGAGATTATGCTACTCTGGTATACTTTTTACTTTTAAAAATTCAAACCATTGTCATTTTCATGATGTGTTTTTCTTTGTACCTCAATTCACATAAAAAAGAAAATATTAATTTTTAGGATAATTTTTAGGCATACATATAGAGCGTTTGTGCAGTTTAATAATGATGTGACAACAACGTAAAATGTCTTATCTAACTAAATGGTACAAAAATCACACAATGATGTTCTATCAAATAAACATTCAGATATGTTATTTATCATATGAATCGTTTGGTTATTTTTGTTAAGAAGTGCCTGAATTTTACTAAACCTGTTTAACTGCATGTCATTCAGGTGAGACAAATTTTAGAGCCCTGATCAACAATAGGCAAAGTAAACTATCTATCTCCAAATCTATCTATTACAACTTACAACATATAAAAAGGACAAAATTATTCAAAATCTGTGATCAATCAATTTTTCTGTTCTATCAATCTCCTCATCAGTATTGACCTCCCTTTTCATTGGTAGAATCAAACACTGGAAACCACTTTTTCCAAGGTGCATCCTTCTGTTGCTCCAACCATGACAGAAAAGCACTATCCAGCAAGCAGAAAAAGTTCACGTAGAGAAGCTGGTACTTCACAGGAACATACCAAAAATTGAAAACCTGCACAACTGGCCACACGCCACCTTCTAAAATCAGGGCTGGGACATAATTCCTCTTCAAATCTTCCTTCACTTTAGGAAGATTCTTTCCAGCACATAATCCCATGTAAGTAAAGAAGACAAACAAATGGAAGGGACCAAAAATTATGCTATCCATTGCCACTTTAGTGGCCACAGATCTCACAGACTTTGGCATTAGTTGAAGCTTAAACCTTATAAACTTGTCCAAGCCTTCATACCTAAAAAAATGAACAGTTGGTTGCTTGTAACTACAATTTCTTTTATAACTTGGCCAATAATAATTTCAGAAGAACAGTCTTTAAAATCCCAAATCAATTAAACTTGAATATCCATTTCCCACCCATGCCTTCTGAAATTACAACCACCTTTGAACAAAAGTTTCATATCCAATCCATGTGAACTAAGATCTGACAGAATTAGCATGCTCTCACTTTCTTACTGATATAACTAGGTGGAATCCATTGGGTTCAAGCGCATTCCAGCGAACATTTACAAATCAGAAAAAATACTTATTATGTAGACGTCATGATATGGTCAGAAAATGCTTAAAATGATATGCACATGATTAAAAACTATGGTCCCTATTTAGGAAGGTATCTGTCATAGATGTTTACCCCGATGCTATAACCTTTTTAATTCACTTCATGACTATCCTTACCTTATATGTTCCAAAAGAAAATTCCCAAGTAATTTTAATAATTGAAAAGGTTAGTAGAGCAGCTATGCAACCAATATTTTAGGCAAACTAGAACCTGTACCTAATCCCCAATTCCAGAGAGAACCTACCACCAACTAAGTGTGTTTGAATTCTCATCCCTGATTCACATCCCACGAATTATCACACCAAAATGCATACAAAAGCAAGTAATAGTTGCTTCAGTGGTTAGAGATCCACTGATGGGGATCCAAACACACAGTAAGAGCATAAACATTTATAAACAGAGGGACCTCCTAAATCTGAAGCACTTATTGCAGAAAAATCACATGTGAAGAGTCCTTGGCGCCAAGTCTAAAAATTGGACACAATCTCACGTTGTAACAAACTAATTTACAAAGTCCCCAGTCCAACATAAAAGATCATACTTGTCCCATTACTTCACAAATTCAAATCTACTTCACTGATATGATGCCTAAGAATTTCTTTAAAGGTGAATTACATGATCACTTATAAGCAAAAATAATACCATATAAAGACACGATTTGACGAGTAGAAGTACTGGAAAACTGGTAAATAAACTGAACAAAATAGATTCACATACCAGAAGTGTCCAACTGGTCCAACAAAACCAAATCCAAACATACTTGTAACAGCCAAGCGGTTCCAGTTGGCCATAAACTTAGCATCGGAATCCTACCAAATCAGCATATAATTTTTGATAGACAAGAAACTTTATCATTAGTCAATAAATTAAAACCATCCAAGTACAAAAAAAAAAAAAAAAAAAAAAAAAAAAAAAACAAAAAAAAAAACAAAAAAAAAAAAAAAA
>Ga0099825_1005462_pt1 | contig 16272 bp, 9 predicted proteins | sample SiratroredBW_FD_76838 | JGI IMG/M metagenome (GOLD analysis project Ga0099825, IMG submission 76838) | Root nodule microbial communities of legume samples collected from California, USA - Siratro red BW | ecosystem: Host-associated > Plants > Roots > Nodule | place: USA: California | collected...
ATATATTTTTTTAAAAAAAAAAAAATATATATATATATATATATATATATATATATATATATATATATATATATATATATATATATAAAGTATTTGGGATATTCTAACTTATTACACAATTAAACAAAATGAAACAATAAGTACACATGAATGATCTATTAGTCCTCTCCCACATTATATTACATGAGATTCCTACCTACTATAATTTCTGCAATACATAAAGCTGCATAGTCCCTTCTTAGTTACTATATACATAATATAACAGACTTGTAAATCATAGCCTCTGTTGTACTGATTTTGTCTGTATCCTGTAAACCTGCAACACAGTCAAGTATATATCCATCTCAATTGAATGGGTTAGCCATACTCTTACTTTCTCATGTTACTCTTGAAGCTTACATTAGATATAGCTCATCATGTTCATGTTGTACCTGAGTTGATGTTATATTGTCTAAACTTATCTACATGCAAGCTCACATCTAAAACTTCACCAACGTTTTAGGCCTATCTCAAATTAAAGTGAGTTTTCAAAGATTAAAGTTTTTATAACATTTTGTGCTCATTCTGCTTTTCATAGCCACAATTCCTATCTCGTGGGCTACTCCAATTTTCCTTAAACCCTATTCTAATTACCCTGTTATGTTCATTTATCCGCCAGCAAGTTAGAATCCATGTTGCCCTTATTACTGAAAAGTTAAAGCCCTATCATGTTTCTGATTATGATACTAATTATAACTACTTCAACAATTTTATACATATCACACGATTAAAATACCAATCAACATGTGTTGATTTGTGCTTTGGAAAAAATATTTCTTAACCAGGACCAAACCTTCATTTGTGCTATCATGTAGAAGACCTATTCTGCATTAGCCCTATCATTTATGAAAAACTATTGAGTTCCTTTGATTATGTCCATAGAAAAGCTATCCACATACCTATCATTGTTGAAGGTGATTGATTTATCATACCTATCATTGTTGAAGGTGATTGATTTATCATGTAAGAGGAGATTTTAACTCCTACCAAGAAAGACTTTGTCACTTTGTTACTCTTACTATACTCAGCATAACTTTTTTGTTTTATCTAGAAAAGTTTTGTTCATTCGTTCTGCAACACCATCCTGCTGAGGTGTACGAGGAATAGAAAATTGTTTTATAATACTCTCTTACTTGTTGAATGCCAAAAAATATCCATCTACATATTCTCTTCTATTATCTACCTCAAACACTTAATGCTTTTCCCATATTCAAGCCCTACCCTTGCTTTGAATTCTTTGAATACTGAAAACACGTCTAACTTTCTCTTGTAATACAGGGCACATCCACAATCTCCTAGAATAATCATTAATGAATGATACCAAAAATTTTGCTCCTCCAGGAGATGATACTAACGATTCCCACACATCAGAATGAATCAAGTATAATATTTGTTTGCTTCTGGTGGTAGCTCTAGCATACTTCAATCTATGGTGTTTACTTATCACACAATGCTCATAAAAAGGTAAAGCAACCTCTCTGAGTCCGGTAAGACATTATGTTCCGCAAGAATTTTGAGATCTTGCTCTGACATATGGCCAAAGTCTACAATGTCACATCATCACCACTTCTTGATTTGTCGATACAACTATTGCATCTGCTTCTTGCAACATATCTCCCAAAAGCACATACAAATTTGTCATGATCTTCTCTACTTTCATCCCTACTAGATTCCCCCTCATCGTTTTTAAGATTCCACCTTCAGTATAGATCTTACACTTGAGGTCATCTAATTGCCCAATGAACAATAGATTGTCGTACCCTTTGAATTGTGCAAATAGTGCAATCACACATTTTTATTTTGATAGTATTGACTCATGTAATATCTAAAGCATGATCATTACCCTTGAACACGGAACCACCTGAGATAGGTTCATAAGTGTAAAACCAATCTCGGTGTGAAGTTAAGTTGCACTTGAATCCACTATTTACCTATCATGTAAGTGTTGTCCACCATTAGAGCTAATTACTGCTTCGCTCACCAGAATATCTCTATTTTCTGAGGTACTTGCAACACAACCTTGTAAGGTTAGTACTTCAGAGTTCTTTCCTTCATTCTTCCTAAGCCAACAATCTCCTTTTACATGCTCTCTTTTGTCACAATAGTAGCATTTGAGATGCTTCATATTTTGAGACTTTGATCTACCATGAATTTGACTCCCACTAGAGCTAAGTTATATTGATCTACCTCTCATCATCATTAAATTCTTTGCTTGCTTTGAACTTTTCACCCTTTTTAACTTGCTTTTCACTTATATTCTTCTTCAATAATAGCTTTGGCAACATCCTCAAAGTTCAAGTGTCAATATTGTTATTTGTTATATTGATGATGAGTTGACTATACGAATCAGGTAAACTATGAAATAGAAGCTTTGCACATTCATTTAACTATGTTGAAATTTGCTCCTAAAAGTTGGATAAATAATGTATGTAGATTGTTGATGTAGTTCGTCATTAATGTGGACTCACATTCGAAGAGTATAGAGCTTTTTCTTCAAAAATATTTTTGTATGAAGTGACTTAACCTCGTACAATTTGATAAGAGTGTCCAAAATCTCCTTCATAATAATCTTCTCTACAATGCTGGATAAAACAACATCTACCATTAATAAGTGAAAATTTGAAATAGCATTGTAATTATTTTCTTTCCACCTTTGATTTGTGATTTCCACAGGTCTTACTCCAATTACATATACATAATTGTCTTTTCTCAAAATTGCCTTCATCTTCGATTTTTCCTATTGAACCTTTTTTATCTCATATTTTTCTGTCATGACTTCAAAATTCTTTAAAACCATGTATTTTAATGGGCTGAGCCCATGCTAATAAATGGACATCAAAGGTGAGCCTATGTTAAAAAATTGGAGATCAAAGGTGATAAATATAAAAAAATAGGTGAAGTATGAATAAGATAGAATATCAACCAAAAGACAATCTCTCCTATTTTTGCATTTGTTATGTGACTAGTAACTAATGTATATATTTGACGGTAGATAATTCATAAATGTTTTGATCAATGTTGTATTCAATATAACCTTAATCAGGCTACAAATAGTCAAGAGTATGTGTAGCTTGGAGGTCATTAACAGAGGGCACAACACAACCTGATCATACATAGGTGGGTTTTATGAAGTTGATAGCTTTAGAAAAGGATTGATGGAAAAATTTGTCATAGAATCTATTATGGCTCTCTTAAAGGAATAAAATTCCAGATAGTCAATGCTGAGTTGGAAAGGGTGACAATCTGGTATATTCTGCATCTTTATGCTATCTAAGTTTGAAACCTGTAGTAATTTTCAGCATTCATGGACTTTTGCTAATCTAGAGAGTTTGCCAAGAGGATAAGACTGCAATCATGGGACCTATGTGGCACTTAAATTAGCTCAATTTGTATAGAATAGAAAAAAAAAATGGATTTTGAGAAGTGTGAAAGAAGTAGTAGGAAGGGTCTATGAGGTTTATATTGCAATACAAAAACTATGAATTTATAGTTATCGATACTGATTGAACATACTTTGTACTTATTATATGTAATACAATTTTTAGTTGTTGATAAAAAGAATGTGTCTGTAAAAATATTGTTCTTTAGATGCCATGTTTTTGGGTTTTGCTCTGACATGATTGCACATTATATTATGGATGAAACAACATAATTCCCATTTAGTAAACAAAATCTATTAGTTTAAGTTATATTTACATAAAACATTATATTTTTTTTATTATGTAAATATTTTTTTAGAAAAAAGTTTATGCACTTTTCTATTAGGAGATTAGTATTAAAATAATTTTTAAGATTATATTAATGAAATTTAAAAACAATTTGAAAGAATTTTCATGAAAGAAAAATTAAATAAGCTATAAATAAACTAAACAATTCATGTTCAAACTTAGTATTTGTTTTAACAAGTAAACTCAAATTTTTAACTATATTTAATCAAATAAAATGAGTCAAATTTGAGTAATTAATTTTTGTAAATCAAGTTCAAAGTTTAAGATTCTGGCTATGTTCAAATTATTTACACGCCTAGTTCTAATCAAACCATTGGAATATATGGTTCAACTTAGTTAAACTTAAAATAAAAATTTCTAAAATAAGAAATTTCTAAATAATCATTTATTTAAGAATCAGATAGAATCTTTATTAAAAAAATAAAAAAATAATTTATTTTTAAAATAAACACTTTAGACAAATAGATAAAAGAATGAAAATTATTAATTAATTAATTATATATATATATATATATATATTGAATGCATGCATTTTAAAATAGTAATAAATTTTACAAATAAAAAAATAGCATATTTATTATTATTATTATTATTAGTATTACTTTATTTTATAAAATAATAAACTAAAAGGATGGTATGTGTGTGTATTGATTGCATGTATTTTAAAATGTAAATAAATTTAAAAAAATAATAGCATATATTATTGTTAGTATTATTTATTGAATAAAATAATACTAAATGATAAGGATGTATAAGATTTTTAAAATTGATGAGAATCTGTAAAAATCACCTTTGTCAATAAATAAAATAAATATATAGAGAGATATCAGTGAACTAATTAAGAAAGTAGGTTAGTTAGTGTGAAATAACTTTCAGTTAATAGATAAAAATACAATTCACATTGTTTAAACTATTCAGTTCATCTGAAAAAAATTGCTTAAAAGTAGACTTTAACTGCAACTGACCAATCAAAAGATATGAGATAAATGAATTTATTAAGAATGAAAATAAAGAGACGTTTTTATAAAAAATTTAGGAGGAGAGAAAGTAAATCTATTTCAGCCAAAGAGAAGTTGATTCTACAACTAAAAATTTCAATAAAATATGGACTACATATTTTTATAAAGAAATTGAAAGAATTAAGTTGTCTACAAATTTTTCAGTAGATATTAGGAAGTCTCATAAAATATTTATAAAAAAATAACCATACTAAATATTAAAAATCCTAATAATATCTTATTTATATTTACATGAGATTATAAAATGATATTTTAATTAGTGCAAGGATTTAACTTTTAATTTGCAATAAAGGATGGTTTCATATACTTATTTATTAATTAGTGTCGGATTTTATTGTAATTATAACCTTTTAAATTTTCAATTTATACTAATAAGAATAAGAGTGTGTGCATCTTTTTGCATATATGAAATGTAATATAATTGCACAATATGAAACATGTTTGTGTGTAATTTTTTAATAAAAGTTTTATTTAAGTTATCATAAAAGTGATAACAAAGAAGGATAAAACTCAAATTTCTTCTCAATATCTGCAAGGAATTAACCTGGTAAGTAAAGATTCTTTTAGTACATGATTTATATTGAAAACATTGAAACTAGTAAAAGAAAATTAAAAAAATCATTATGATAATACTAGTAAGTAAACCTGAAGGTAAAGAAGAAATTATGCAACATTCTTTTCATAAAAATATACATTTAGAAAAAAGCCATTTGATTCAGTGCTGACAAATTAGTCTGAAGTTGGTAACTTTTATGATGACGTGTATCAGTTTTCGGTCCAAATCAATCACCTACCTAAGTAACACGAGATCATCATGACTGCCTACGTGTCGGTCACCATCCACGTGGCACAACATCACAACATCATGCACGTTCCTTACATACACTAGCATGAGGTGGTAACTTCCAAATTCAGCCATTCTCCTCAGACATTAACTTGCTTACACGCGTTCGGCTACATTTCTTTTGTTTTCTTTAGTGATGATTCAAATAGCCAAAAAGCACATAATGACATCATCAATTCCAAAACACCACAACAATATTCATATTATATTATTATATATATAAATAAAAAGTAATAGCTCTAGTATTTACTAGGTAACTAGTTGTTTCTCTACAGCCACTGTCTCATATCTCTACTGCATCTATCTTTCTTTTGGTGTTCAATCTCAATTCTGAAGGTTAAAGGGTATTTTCATTTACTTATTTTGGAGTTCTTTTTGTTGGTTTTATTTTATGACTTGGATTGTGCTATTACATATTTCAGCACATAAACTTGTCTAGTTAAATATCAATGAATTATGTGTTTACTCTGAGGCTGAAAACATACATCATTTTCTAAGATTTTATAACTATAATACCATCACCATGTACTTGTGTGTTTGAATATGAAATCATTTTACATTGAACTGTACTACCTGCAACTGTTTGCAATCAGATCTTTATTTTATGCTACTGTGTGACAGTCACTCGAAGTATAAATTTGAATTCAACTTATACCAGAGTGTCTATCTGGAACAATTGTTTTTTGCAATCAAAATGTCATGTAGTAGTGAAGATAATTTAGTTTAAGAGGACGAATCTAATTAGTGCAGGGTGTTCTGTCATGAACTCACTCAGATCTATGATTAGTCTTTCTTATTTTTGTTGTTTATATATTATCATATCAAACAATGTATTGAATTGAGTTTGATGCTTCTGTGCTTTTCAGACTGGCTACATTCTCAGAGAAAATCATTCCCAAAATTTTCAGTACACTGCTGAAGTTCGCTCACCTATCTGTGGCACACATCTAGGTATATATTCTTCAGCTCTGCATGACAGACACAGATGCAGAAAAATGTGCTCTGTCTCAGGAGACTCATAAGGTTACGTTCTTGCTATTACTGCCCAGCTTAATGGTAACAGTGGAGCAAAAATCTCTGGCTCATTCTTTCATTGTTCCTTGATGTGTAATTGGAACATAAGTTATTTTGATGTGCCTGTTGTGTTAGTACATCACCTTCGTGAAGAAGGTTGAATAGCTTATTTGCTATTGTATAATCTCTATACTCAGTATATGATATAGATATTTTTATTGGCTGAGGGAGTGAAATGTTATTTTGCCCAACTTCAATCTCTTCTATGGAGAACAAATCAAACATCTTGATGCAAAAATATGAAGTAGGAAGGTTACTAGGCAAAGGAACGTTTGGAAAGGTTTACTATGGCCGTAGTACAATCACTAACCAAAGTGTGGCCATTAAAGTGATTGACAAGAATAAGGTTCTAAAAACTGGGCAGGTTGATCACATTAAAAGGGAAATATCTATTATGAGAATGGTCAAACACCCAAATGTTATTGAGCTTTTTGAGGTCATGGCCACGAAGAGTAAGATTTACTTTGTTATGGAATATGCTAAAGGAGGAGAACTGTTTAATAAGGTGTCCAAAGGAAAGCTCAAAGAAGATGTTGCACACAAATATTTTCGGCAGCTAGTGAATGCAGTGGATTTTTGTCACAGTAGAGGTGTATACCATAGAGATATAAAGCCAGAGAACATTTTGTTGGATGAGAATGATAATTTGAAGATCTCGGATTTCGGGTTAAGTGCCCTGGCTGAATCCAAGCACCAAGACGGCTTGTTGCACACAGCTTGTGGAACACCTGCCTATGTTGCTCCTGAGGTCATCAAAAGGAAAGGCTATGATGGTGCCAAATCTGACATTTGGTCATGTGGGGTGGTTTTGTTTGTCTTACTAGCAGGTTACATTCCTTTTCAAGATCCTAATTTGATGGTGATGTATAGGAAGATAAGCAAGGCTGAGTTTACATGTCCTAGCTGGTTCCCAGGAAGAGTTCGGAGGCTATTGAGCAAGATGTTGGATCCAAATCCAAACACTAGGATTTCCATAGATAAGGTTAAGCAATGTTCTTGGTTTAGGAAATGGCCAAATGGTAGACAGACAACACAAGAAGGCGAAAACAGGAGTGTCTCTCCTTCAATCACAAATCATTCTGAACAATGTGGTGATGGAAGTAATGGTTTAGCAGCAGAAGCAAGGGAAGAGTCAGTTGTGCCAGTGAGTATAAATGCCTTCGACATAATCTCCCTTTCACCTGGGTTTAATCTTTGTGGATTCTTTGAAGACAGCTTTCAGAAAAGGGAAGCAAGATTTACTTCAAGACAACCAGCATCTCTCATCATCTTCAGGCTGGAAGAAATTGCAAATGGGCTGAAGATGAAAATAAAGAAAAGGGCTGCCGGTTTGTTGAAGTTGGAGGGCCGTCATGAAGGTAGGAAGGGGATCTTATCCATTGATGCAGAGATCTTTGAGGTTACTCCACTTCTGCACTTGGTGGAGGTGAAGAAATCAAATGGAGATACGTTGGAATATGAGAAAATACTAAAAGAAGCCATAAGGCCTGCTCTTAAAGATATTGTTTGGGTATGGCAAGGTGACCAACAACAGTTGGAGCAACCGCAGCAACAATAATCTCAGTCTCAAACACAAAATTTTCTTAGTTGTGCATCAATGATATGAAATGCCATTTTAAATGATGCTGTGTCTGTATATTTTTCTTCTGTTTTAGAATGCCACGACCTTATTGTAATACATAGTCTCAAATTCAGGTGGCAGAAGTTTGGTTTGAATGTTTAAGCATGTTCACTGGTTAAAAACAGGTTTGTAGTGGTAGTGGATCCAAATGTTGTAAGGACATGAGTGAATAATGAGAGTCATACATTTTGTCCTAAGAGAAATTCAATCAATTGTGTAGTTTCTTATCTATTCCTTTTACACAAAGACCTGCTTCTGCTTCTGATACAGGCGAAGGCAATTTTGTCACTGATCATACATAATCAATCTCAACACATTAACCCAAAAGCATACCTCATTACTTTTCTATGTCTAGAACTGATTTTCACAATCAATTGATTTCAATAATGTTGATATAAATTAATCTTCATCACAGATTATAAATTTTTTTCTTTTATAAAAATCAGACAGATCCCTAACTTGAAATGAGGTTATATATTGTATACAACCAGCAATCTAGATTATATTCTTCCAAAATCAATTGCAAAATAAAGACAATACTCGGCAGAGAAAATTTTCCTTGTATCATTTAAAATCAGTTCCAAATTATTGGACTAAGGTTCAAAAGCCAGAATCTTTGAAGGCCAAGATATTTTCTTCGGAGTAAGTGAAGCATGTTGCATTATCAATTGGTCATCTGTGGGTTATCCTTGTAGAACCCCTTTATAGTCTCGTAAGAATAGATCACTTTAGTCTTCTACTCTATAAAATTCTCATTTCAGTCTCTAATTTATTAAAAAAAAAAAAAAAATAAAAAAAAAAAGAAAACAATTTTTATTTCAATCTCTAATTTAATAAAAAAAAAAAAAAAATCACAAGAAAAAGAAGACCAATTTCTAAGGAAGGAAAACAGTATTTAATTCACAACATTTTCGTGAACTGAGATATTTTCATTCCAAAAACCCAAACTAATCTGTAAAATACTCTTTTGTTGAAATATCTGTTCTCCTACGGTTTATTTGCCAATCACAAACGATTAATCTCAAATCACATGTGTTAGACATAGTGAGTAAGAAACATGGTTATTTGCCAATCAACTAGACCATATTGGTATTCACATTTACAGCTACACACATAAAAGCAACAAGCAATCACTGGCATATAAGTCTAAACCACGTGTTAAGGAAGTGGACAGTACTATTATTGCAGCTAAGTTATGATTATTATTCACATTAAAAGCTATATACCATAGGAACCGTTCATTCAGGCTTTGGAAAAGAGGAAGAGACTAAGTGCCTCCAAAGATAGCGACCGCTAGCCATGTCAAGGAAGGTCCAGAACCCAGATTGCAATGCATCACGAACCTGTAGACTCACCAATCCACGATATGAAAAGACAACAATTTTGTAAAATCTAAAGCATAAACAGAAAGATGTGGAAAAGGGTGCTCTTTGTACCTTGGAAGTTGCATTGTTTAAGGTTAGGGTGTGTTGTTCGTTGTTTTCTTTGTTTGCATCCAAGTCAGTGTCAATGGTGTGAGGATGAGATCTGAGGTTTCTGAGGACAAAGAAACCGGCTAGAGTTGCCGACAAGAATACAAGAATGAACCTGAGCGGACACATAGTTTTCTGGGATTCACAAACGTTTGCCCTGTGTATATCAGAGGAATCAGGGTTTGACTCTGTTATTGTGCGATGCAAGGTGTTGCTGTTTTGAGAAGACACTAAATAAGTTGAAAGTTGAAAATAAATAAAGCACATGGTTGTTGTTGGCTTGGTCTCAGTCAACTTTTGTCCTATTATCAAGTTATTTATATCTCAGCCTCTCTATTTATAATGGGTGAACAGTAGTAAAAATGGAAAAGTTTTTCACATTAATTTTTCTCATTTTTTATTAGTTTCTTTTGAAATTTAAATGTGAATTTCACAATATAGACTCCTATAAAAATAAATAACTTGACTAATATTTAACTAAGAAAAATCTATCAATTTAAGGTTTTGAAGATTTAATAATATGAGTACTAAAATTTTTCTCATCTCTTATTTGCTTTCTATCAAAAAGGAAAATCATGCTAAATTTGATTTGGTATTTTACTAAATTTATATGAGAAGTTAGTAGTTAGTAATTTTATTTTACAAGTCTGTCCTTTTGAGCATAAGAAACAAATTATGTATATATATGTATATATATATATATGTATATATATATATATATGAAAGGAATGAGAGACATTTCTTTTTTTTATTTATATATTTAAACATATAAATAACTTTCATTTTAGAAAAAAAAAATTGAAGTTTTAAATGAAAACATTAAGGAAATTTGATGTTATGGGAGGGACTTCGAGTATCTAATTATATTTCTTCATTTTGATTTGAAAATTTTTGAGCTTGGTTTGTTTACTTGTATTATCTTTTGCGATTTGGATGAAATCTCATTTTTTTCACTCTCATTCTTTTGAGCTGGTGTCGGCTAATATTTGTAAAGGGACTCCAACAATCAAGTTTGTATAAATACAAATGAAAAGATATATGAAAAGTACTATCATACATATGGCATATGTGGAGTGTCCCCTTATTTATAGGAATGATGTTGGGTCAGTCCATTGTTTATCAGGCCCATTACCATGTGTATAGTAAATGTCACCAATGACTTTAATTTACGCTTAATCTCGATAATCATATTTATTGGTTTTGTTCCTTGGATGAAACGATGAACTTAGTTGATTCATCTATATCCTATAAAAATAACTTTTAAATCGACTTCTCATAAATCAATTATTCTCGATTTGCAATACACTTTTCATAAAAAAAAAGAAAGTCATGCTCAATTTGATGTGGTATTTTACTACATCTATATGAGAAGCTAATAATTCTATTTTATAAGTCTAACCTTTTTAGCAAAGAAAACAAAAGTCTAACCTTTTTAGCAAAGAAAACAAATTACGCACAAATAGAGTCTATTCATATATGATGAGATTTTGACATTTCTCGTTTTCTATTCTCATAGAAATAAATTTGAAAAACTAAATTGATATAACACCTACCATCCATTAGCCTTAACATGAAAAGACATACTTAATTAAAAAAAACAACTCATCAATTAGATTTAAAATCGTTGCTCATACTTTAATCTAAGAAAACATAATCCTGAAAAGCAATATAATTCAATGAAAGGTATGCAGTTACTGATATGCAACGAAATATACTGTAATAACTAAGATTAATAATAAAGGAATCATTGTGAACAAATTTTAGTTAACTAAATGTACTATCCACAACCAGAGGACGGTCGGCCAGCCCAGGAACTAGGCCAACGGTACACGGCCGGCTGACATTTACCAAGAGCGAATAATTAAGCTACCGAGTAATGTAGATTATCTTAATCTAGTGTCATAAGTCAAAACCCAAAGAGAAGGCCCATTAGTGAAGCCTATTTAATAGAGAAGTCAATGCACACTAAAAGTTAATAATTTTAATTCTGAAATTTTTTATTTTACTAGATCGTTTATTGACTTAAAAGTTGGAATGTTTGTGGAACCTTCTTTTTCTTTTTGAGATTAATTTATTGTCGATTCGAGAAGACTTGAACACCCAAAACACATAATAGAGAAGTGTAACTAACACTTTGTTTAGTTGGAAGAGTGGATTTGAGGAGATGGATTTAAAGGAATTTAAGTGGATTGTGTGTGGATAATAAGGTTGTTAGGATTAATCAATAGATGATAAGATTTGAAAGGATTTAAAAAGAATATTTCTAAGAGTTTTGGAATGATTTGATAGATGTTATAGATTTTTTCAATTTTTAATTAATATATTTGTAAAATTATTAATTGACACATAAAAAGAGTGTTTTCTAATTTCTAACTCATTTATAAGTAATGTTTTGTAATTTCTAATTTAATTTCTTCAAATCTTTTTCCATGAGGAAGGATCCTGTAAATCTTTTTCAATCCATCCTCCCAAATTAATACAACCAAATAAATTTTATTTACAATAATTCATCCTCTTAAAAAATATATCCATATAAATTGGTTTAACCAAACACATAATAAAATACTATATGCTGGGAGGGTAACCAACCTTGTAACGACACTAAAGATTTAAATATTGTATAATACCAATATTTGAAGATCTAATTAATAAAAATATAAAAGAATAGATTACTTTGTCGTATATTAGGTTAAAAGTTATCACATATTATATACGATTTAATTCAAAAGTTGCACTTTAGAAAGTAAAACTAATAATCGAGAGAAAAAAAAATCTGCAATGATTATTTGGTAAATTGATTATGTTTGTTGGACAGGAACACAAGGAAAAGTAGGACAAAATTTGGTGTCTAAATGGGCTTCTTTAGGAGGACTTTTTCAATTTATGAACTAGTCTATATAATATATTTTAGGTTCTGGTCCACATATTTTATTTATTATTGTTTTATATATATTTCATATCAACGTATTTTTTAAAAGTTTTTCTCTCTCTTTTATTAAATTAGTTTTTAATAATTTTTAATTTTAATTATTTTATCCAAATATTTGTAATTATTTTAGTTCATATAAGGGAAATTGTAAAGTTGTTTATTTGTTTCGCTAGTGCGAATTGGAATTGGAATTGGAGAATTAATTCTTTTAATTTTAAAAATTAAAATTTTACTAATATTATTTACTATATATGAACTATTTAGATGAAAATTAATCAAGTAAAAGAAATTTCCTCTTTCGGACTTATATGCATTTGAAATTTATCATAAGAATTAAATACATATAACACAATTAAAACAACTTTATTTAAGATCAAAAGTATATATCAATAGTAACTTGATATATTCCATAATGAATGCAATCAAATTAATTATTATTTATTAAAATGTACACCCCTGACCTATGATAAAATGTTTTATGAAAATAATTAATTATATTTTAGTTTTTCAAACGATTCCATTTATGTAAAATGTATTCAAGTAAATGTCCTCTTTAAAATACTTAAGCCTGATTATTTTAAAATATCATGTGTTTAATTAAAATAATGAAGTTCATTCCTTTTCTAAGAAAATAATGATAAGATTATATTTAATATTTAACTATTACAAATAAAATAATTAAAAGTGGCAAATATAAATAAAAATGTATTATTATTATATATTACATAAAAAAACATTTACAATTTCAATCAAATAAAACAACAAACGTCAAAAATACATTTAATAAATTGATATTTTAACTAACGAATTTAATAATATGTTATATTTCATATATTTAATAATGAACACTAAATAGTATATCTACTTATATATTCATAAAAAAATAACAAATTAACAATATTAAACGTTACATTAATTTTGATGTAACAAATATGATCAGTGTGAAATGTTTAATTTTTTTATTAAATATAATTTAAATCTATTAAATTTTATTAGGTTCAATAATTGTGTTGAAGGTTTCTAACTTCAGTGTGTGTGAATTGTTGTAATTATATTCATTCAATTATGTTGAGAAGATAACAAAAATATAGGTAAAACTCAAATTAACTCTTTTATGTAAAAATAATGAGTAGTCTCGAAAAAATATCAAATATCAAACAATGAGATGTACCAAATAGAAAAGGGAGAAATCAACGGACATTAAAATTTGTTAACATAGAAAAACCATTATATATAAAAAAAGCATTGTATCAAAAAAGACATTGTCTATGTGCAGATTCCAAAAGAAACGTATTTAGAGGGTGTTTTGAAGAGTCTAAGAATCACTTGCATGATAGAATTGTGCTTGCCCAAGGAGACAAGTCTTTAATGTACCGGGACGTGTGCAAGAAGTTGTAACTTGCCTAGAAATCTCTTGGTTTTTGAAAGGCGATACTCTTGGCAAGAGACTCTATGAGTTTGCATTCACGTTTTTGAAAGACATGAGGCGTGTGCTGGCAGTTGGCTCTTGGAATTTCTTTCTAGTAATTTTGTGGGTTTTTTACTAGATTAAGGATTTTGTTTCAACAATTATGAAGCTTTAAAAAGTGCAATGCTAGGTCAAAATTCATGGCCTCCTTGCAGAGTATTGACAACCTGGTGTTATTCTCTATAGCAAGAGGGATTGATATCCCTCTTGCTTTAGATGATTGTACTATAAAGAAAATCCTTGGCTTTTATGTTTTGGTGTTTGGTGATATGAATATGCTCTTTTCTTTGTAGTAAAAACTTTTAGTGGAGTGTCCAAGCATTGTCTCTGTTGTTGATGTAGAATATGAACATCTTCCACCTTTTTTCTCTTGTAATATGATTAGTCACATGTTATTTGTTTGCAGGCATTACCTTCAAAGTAATAGGTATGATCAACATGTAAAGTATAAATAGTATTATGTTTCTAAGTCCAACTTGGTGACAAAGGAGGAAAATGTGAATCTTCATACTGAAGCAGTTATAATCTTCTTTAGGAGATGATATTGTTGATTCTAATAATGGCTCTAATCAGGAGAATAATTTACATGGGATGTAAAGTCTTGTTAATAATTCTTAGAAAGTCTCTCTGATGTAAAATGTTGAGTAGATACAACATGTTTCTCCTAAGGATCATCATGAAAATGTGAATATTGTGGATTCTAATCTCCCCTTGATTGCTCTTGTTGTAGTTGTACCAGGAACAAATAATGATAATTCTAAACCTGTTGGTTTCTGAAGATAATTCCTTGTAAGATACTAGTATGCAAAGTTTGATTTCTAAGAGGTGGGTGGATATATTGGAGAATGAAACTTTTAACTCTAACTCGTATGGTTATTATGATCTGCTCCAATCACTCCATAGGCCTGGTAAACCACCTAAAATGCTTCTACGAAAAGTCATTGAAATAGCTTCTTGTGGTTTTGTTGGGCTTAGGCTTGATGACATGGTGGTTGTTGGTTTAGAAGTCTAGGGATTTCGTTTTAGCCCTTTTAGTTTGCATTTAACTATTATTGATTCATGTCCTGTGGGGCTGCAACCGAATGTTGGAGAATTGCAAGCTCTTTCTTCTAACTTTAAAGAGGAGTGTAAGTTGGTTTCTATATATTGGACCAGTTGAGTGATGCAAGGGTTTTCTAGTGATTTAGATAAGTTGGAAGGACATATTCAAACTTCTATGAAACTTAGAAGACCGATGAATTGTATTTCTAAGGCTGTTAAAAAACTTGTTAGAGTAAGGAGTACTATAAAGAAGAAATGATGGAAGGGTTTGTGCACCTCAATTTTAGTTTTCTTTCTTTGTTATTTTTGTTTTGAATATAAACGATAGACTTATTTTGACTCTTTTTGTAGTTTTCTTTAGTTTATTATTTTGTTTTTTTTCATATTACTCTTGTATATTAGTTTGATGATCATTACAAAAAGGTTCTTGATTTACCAATGGATTATTACATACGAATTTTCATCCCTATGTAAATTTAGTATTACCTATGAATTATTACATACGGATTTTCATATGTAGATAAATTTAGCATTACTAACGAATTTTACCTACAAAGTTTTTACATATGAATTTTAGATACAGATTTTACATATAGATCTTAATCCGTACATAAATTTGACATTACCTACGAATTTTACATACCACATACAAAAAATTCATAGATAATTATTCTACGGATCCAAATCTGTATATAATTATATACAGATCCAAATCCGTATGTAATTACCTACGAATTTTTCCGTAGATAACATTAATAATTATTTTTATTAAAATTATAATTATTATTATTATTAACATTATTATATTTTTAATATTAATAATAATATAATATTATTATTAATTACATTATTATTATTATTAACAATATTAACATTCTTATTATTAATAAAAATTAGTAATATTATTAAAATTAATCAAAAATTATATTATTATTATTAACTTATATAATTAATATTATATTTAATAATATTTTATTAGTTTGATTATTACTTTTACTATAATAATTATAATAATAATATAATTAGTAATATTAATA
>Ga0099825_1005464_pt1 | contig 16270 bp, 8 predicted proteins | sample SiratroredBW_FD_76838 | JGI IMG/M metagenome (GOLD analysis project Ga0099825, IMG submission 76838) | Root nodule microbial communities of legume samples collected from California, USA - Siratro red BW | ecosystem: Host-associated > Plants > Roots > Nodule | place: USA: California | collected...
ATAATATTTTAAAAGTTTGTTGGTACATGTCATAATTTATATAATATAACAAGCAATTATTTTAAATTATATATATAAATATAATGTGAATATTTTCTTTTAACCAACCAATTAATTTTATAAGTATTCATGATTTAAATTATAATTATTATGATATTATTACATATCAGTATCACTAGAACAAAATAACATAAAATTTATAATAACTTAAATTACGATTTTTTTAATTAATCAATATTAATATTCTATAACTATGATATAGAATTAAAAAAAAAAAAGGATAATCTAGTTAGCTTGTTTCACCAAATTGACGGTAAACCGGTATATCAAACCTTGCATGTTTAACTTAAAACTATATCACTAAAATACCTATATCATATTTGAAAAGATAAGACAGACTTGAAAAATGATTGAAAATTTATCCATTATAAAAATATTTGTGATGAGATACCATTCTTAAGTTTTCAATAAATTTTTATTTTGTCAAGATATTTGTAAATAATGAAATTTGTAAGTTCAGTAATTAATTATATATATTAAATAATTATTTCACCAATAAATAAAGGAGGTGAATTATTCCCTTAATTTACAATATTAATAGGTGATGAGGAAGGCACAAGGCATGCCTACAACTTGATAGTATGATTTAATGTGGTCCAGAAAAGTTAAACAAAGTCTCATATTGGTAAATATTTCTATAAAAACATCTTTCAGTTTATCTCACTGTGAGATTATATCTCTTAGTCACATATGTGAATCATAATAAAAGTTGAACCCAGTCTCAAATGCAAATATACTTATAAATGACTTAATATGTAAATAAGAGAATAATTAAAAAAATATCGAGAGTTGAATATGAAGAGAGTTTTTGTTTTGAATATACTAAGTTCATATATTTTTATCTTTTAGTCTGTTATTATCCATTATATTAAATTATATCGAGTTGTTGTGAATAATTACATGGATATATAAATATTATTTTATTTTATTTTCACCATCTTAATTTTTTATGAATAACAATAATTCTATAAAATATAATATATTTATAAAATAATATTTTTTTAAATGTGCACAGACAAAGATAAAATTCTTTACTAGCACCAATGACAATTTTGACGTTGAATAATAAAAAAATAAATAAAGAGTAACATATTTTGAAGGGACGAAATAAAAAATATAGGTGAGAAGTATACAAGAAATATGTGTTTATTAAAATCTCTTAAACAAAAGCATTGCTGGCACGCACGCAACCCAACAGCATTCTCACCTTCTTGGCCCTGAAAATATTGCTGGAGAAATAATATTATTTTGTTAATTTGTACAGTTTAAGACTAATTATTTTTCTAATACTATCATGAGATAAACAAAAAGTTCTTTTAATTGCAAAGATAAAAAAATAATCAGTAACTTTTTTTCTTTCATTCATATACATAACTATTGGAATTTCAAATAAGAAGGTTGTTGATTACTCTCTTCCCTATATCTACGTTGGAATCGATGAAAAAAAATTGGACTTTTCAACTGGAGGACTTGAAAGTTGTAACATAGTTTTTATTATGACCACCACCCATAGTAAACGAAGACTTTTCAGCTTTTTTTTAGTGATTTATTTTAAAGATTAAGGAAAGTGCGGATTATTTCTTTTTGAATTTACCCTTTTTTACTATTTTTTATATTTTTTATTTTCAGAAAAAAAATAATATCTACAAAAGTGCAAAACTATAAAGAACCAATAACTTTTGTATTCACATGTACCAATAATCATACCTTAATAATGTTCCCTTATTTTAATTTTGAGAGGATAATTTGTCTAAAAGAGTTAAAATATACAATTACTTTTTAATGCTCTACATTCCAAAAGCATTAAAAAAGTCCAGTCAATCTCAAAAATATTAGGATTCAGAAGAGACAAGAGAATAATGGTTCTAAGAAATGGGAGTATTTAATCTAAAATTCGGATTCATTTATTTATTTTTTAAATTTTTTATATAAATATCAATTAAAACAAGTGACCAAGATTATTTATAATAATAAAATAACATCATGGTTGATTTATCTGAATTTTTTAAAGATTGTATTAATTCATAATATATTTATGACTTCTAGAAAGGACTATTGAATGGTTACTAAAGACATCATGAATCAAAATGACTTTCTAAAATGTAGAACGTAAGTAGCATCCAACTTCGGGGATTTATATAAGTTGTTATGCTTATATTTTTTGTTAATTTAAGTTAATTTTTCTGTGCCTTGAATATATTGTATTTTTGAATTTGGTTTGGATTATATTTAAATTATCTTATCCTGTTTTATGTTTTAAAAAAATACAGTAGTTTTATTAATTATAAAATTTAAAAGATTTCACCTATTATTTGTATTAATTATAAGGGAGAGAGAGACATATATGCAAACAAGGAAGAGTAGTTCGCGGCTATGCTAGCAAGGCGTGCCAGAATGCACTCTTCAAAAAATCAAAATCGCCACTGTCAGATAACTCAGACTTTACATTTACATCTCTCCTAACAAAAATAATAGGTAATTTCATACATAATTATTACTACTATATTATAAGTATACGTTCTTATGACAAAATAAATTATTTATCACTTTATTTTACACAGCATAATAAATACAGAACATATTCTTAGCTGTTCAAAAGGAAAAAAAAATACAGAACAGATCGCCTGAAACTAACACAAAGTTTACGCAAACCGTTGTTAAAACATATTCCTTCTGACACAAATAATTAAAATGCATGACAGGTTCAAGTATAAATAAATCTAATTAGTTTTGCAATATATAATAATATTATGTTTAAAAATTCTTCATTCTTTTTAACTTATTATTTTTTAATGAAAATATTTTACAAATGTTTTAACCAAGATTGATAAAGTTAAGTTATGTTAAGTATTTTTATTAATGTGATATTAAAAGGTTTTGCTTAAATTTACTTTGTTTAAAAAAAGTTCATTGTAATCATTTATATTTCCAAATGTAACCAACAACAAGCCATTCAGATTTAGAAAAGGATTTACATAACTAATAGGGAAAATCTAGGAAAAGGAAAGTGAGGGACAGTTCAACAAAAAAAGAACTAGTATCACAATTAAAAAATGCATTTAAGAGAATCCCAAATCTGACACAAATAATTAATAAAGTAGCAGAGCAAGGGGTAGGGGGTGTGTGAAGTGTGAAGTGTGAAGTGGAACTTCTTTCCAGTAGTAGCATCCATGGTTGCTGGTGGTGGAGAGTGTTTCAGACCATAGCTTACACAGAAGAAGAGAACCTCAACCAACGGCTAAACCTTGCTCTTTTTATAACATTTCCCTCCACTCAGCTAGCTAAAGCTTAAGCCTCAAGACATGGAAACCATTACCAATTCAGTTTCCAAGTTACTAACATTGTTTTTCACTCTCTTGTTTGTGGGTTCTCAGCTGATACACTGCAATGTCACCTATGATAGAAAGTCTCTTCTCATCAATGGCCAAAGGAGAATCCTCATTTCTGGCTCCATTCACTATCCCAGAAGCACCCCTGAGGTATCTATGTCTCCCATTTTCTTTACTCTTTTTGTGTTTCAGATGTTTTGTTTGCTTCAAATGTATGTGGTTTCAGATGTGGGAGGATCTAATTAGGAAGGCCAAACATGGAGGCCTTGATGTCATAGACACTTATGTCTTCTGGGATGTCCATGAACCATCTCCTGGCAATGTACTACCCTGGATCTTCCTTTCTCCCCATGAATCAACCTTAATTTTAAAAAAATAACATTTTTCTGGTTCTTTGTGATTTTTTTGTGTTGGGTTGCAGTATAATTTTGAAGGAAGGTATGATCTAGTACGGTTCATTAAGACGGTGCAGAAGGTGGGACTTTATGCCAACCTTCGAATTGGACCTTATGTGTGCGCTGAGTGGAACTTTGGGTACATTTTGTTTCCATAATCCATATCTCTCTATCTATCTGTTAATGTGAGATTTGGTTGTGATTCATAATCTCGTTCTTTAATGGTGTGCTTTAGAGGAATTCCTGTATGGTTGAAGTATGTTCCTGGTATAAGCTTTAGAACGGATAACGAGCCTTTCAAGGTTGGATTTGCATTTCATTGATATGACTTCTCTCCGTTGATTCATGTCTTGGCTAATCTGACTTTGCCGTTTTTCATGCTTAGGCAGCAATGCAAGGTTTCACGCAGAAAATTGTCCAGATGATGAAGAGTGAGAAGTTGTTTCAGTCTCAGGGTGGTCCAATAATTCTCTCTCAGGTATGTGATTCACTTCATTGTGTATAAGTGAAGAAATACTCAAAAAAGCAAGAAACTGACCTGGCACTCAAGTGCATTCATACCAATGAATTGCTATTTCAGGAGACATCTTAAACTGTGTTTTTTTTTTCTCCAATTCTCTCGTGTTTTCTAGATTGAGAATGAGTACGGACCAGAGAGCAGGGCAATGGGAGCTGCTGGTCGTGCATACTTAAACTGGGCTGCAAGCATGGCTGTTGGATTGGGCACAGGAGTGCCCTGGGTGATGTGCAAGCAAAATGATGCCCCAGATCCTGTGGTAAGTCCTCTCCCTCTCTTGCTTGTCTCGTTTGCTTCATTGTTAATTTGTTTGAGGGTTGAATATGATCTATCCAATTCTCCGTTACAGATCAATTCATGTAATGGTTTTTACTGTGATGATTTCACTCCGAATAAACCTTACAAACCTAGCATGTGGACCGAGTCTTGGAGTGGCTGGTAAGCTGTACAGTGTAATTTGAAGTTGGTTCTGTAACTTTAGTTTCGGTTGGGTGATTTTTTCCTATGATCACAAGGTTTACAGATTTTGGTGGCCCAATTCACCAGCGACCAGTTCAGGATCTATCTTTTGCAGTTGCTCGTTTCATTCAAAAGGGTGGCTCATATGTGAATTATTACATGGTTGGCCACCATCTATCTTTTTCTTATTATTTTTATAAGAAAAATCCCTCAATTTCAGGCTCAGTTCTATTTCCCTCTTGTGATGAAACATTGGCTGCCTTACTTTAAAATCTGAATTTCGCCTATGCTCTTGATGAAAAATGATAGTATCACGGAGGAACTAACTTTGGACGATCAGCTGGAGGCCCATTCATTACTACAAGCTATGACTATGACGCTCCAATTGATGAATATGGTGAGAAAACTAAGCTTTTAATGAGTAATTTTTTTTATTATTTGCTTGCTCCGTGATTCATTGCCACTTATAGATATAGTTACTGCTGGGCTGTGAATCATAGTTCTTCTGTTGAAGTGTATTTTATAAGGCATCCCAGCCTATGAAGTAATGTTCCATAAGTTGCGGTCACAGGTAGTTCAATATTATATTTTGTTGCATCCTCTAACCCAATGTACCTTGTTGTGGTTAGGTTTGATCAGGCAACCAAAATATAGTCATTTGAAGGAGCTTCATAGAGCTATCAAGCGGTGTGAACATGCTTTGGTTTCTTCGGATCCCACAGTTTCTTCGTTAGGCAATCTACAGCAGGCAAGTTGCTTCTGTTGTGAAGCAATTGTTCTCTTGACATTTTGTGCTTGTTTATGATAAGTTGACCCTGTCTCTCTATGTGCTTGGAAATTTTCCAGGCTCATGTATACTCTTCAGGTACTGGAACATGTGCAGCTTTTCTAGCAAACTATAATGCAAAGTCTGCTGCCACGGTGACTTTCAATAACAGGAACTATGATTTACCTCCTTGGTCCATAAGCATCCTTCCAGATTGCAAAACTGATGTATTTAATACTGCAAGAGTAAGAATACTTCACGAGACCTTTTAAAGCTATGAAGTGTGATGAAAACATCTGTTGCCCGTACTATTTCTTGTCAGCCTTTCCCTATCTGTATAAAGAAATTGACTGGATTGTTATGTCTTCATGAAGGTGAGAGTTCAAACTTCACAGGTAAAAATGCTTCCTGTCAATACTAAGTTGTTCTCATGGGAGAGCTACGATGAAGATCTATCTTCTCTGGCTGAGAGTTCAAGGATTACATCTCCTGGACTCTTAGAACAACTCAATGTTACCAGGGACACCAGTGACTACCTATGGTACATAACCAGGTAAGTTGCTCGATTTTCGAAAAGCTACCAAATGAATTGAATTTTGTGGTTGTCTGCATAATGACAAAATAATTTATGCAATGCCTATTGTAACAAAATGCTGGTTTATGACGAAGAAATTGCTTCTTTTATTTTTCAAGAAATTCCTGAACTTAGCCACTTTTGGCACATTTCAGATTTAAATTCTTTATCAGATAGATTCTGTTATCCTACCTTGTCAGCTTCAGCATTTAATCTTACTGCTTTTCTGGCTGGCATGCTGCAGCATTGACATAAGTTCATCAGAAACCTTTCTTCGAGATGGAAAAAAACCCAGCATTAATGTGCATTCTGCAGGACATGCTGTTCATGTGTTCGTTAATGGACAATTTTCAGGTTTTTGCGATCGTAGTTGAACGTGCTGTTCTTTTGTTTGCAAATCGCAGCTTTGCATATTGAATGATTCCCAGTTAAACTATAGGTGAACGGTTTCTTTTACAGGGTCGGCTTTTGGGACAAGGGAGCAGAGAAGTTGCACATTTGATGGACCTGTAGATCTTCACGCTGGAACAAATAAAATTGCTCTTCTCAGCGTGACTGTTGGATTACCTGTTAGTACTTAGTACCATGCTTGTAAATCCAACTTGAAATGGACTATTTTTTCTAGTTAGTATTGTTTTGCTTGATCATCATCTTACTGGTCATTGATTGATTTTCCGGTTTTCACTGGAAGAATGTTGGTCGGCATTATGAAACATGGGAGACAGGGATCACTGGTCCAGTTCTGCTACATGGTCTTGACCAGGGACAGAAAGATTTAACATGGAATAAGTGGTCATATAAGGTCTGATGCACTCAAATTTGTTAGTCTGACATGTGTATTGGTAAGTTTCAATTAATGGGACCAGCAAATGTTTTCTAATTACAATATAGGTTGGCCTAAGAGGAGAGGACTTGAATCTGGTTTCTCCCAATGGGGTCTCGTCTGTTGATTGGGTCCAAGAATCACTAGTTACACAAAGTCGGTCGCAATTGAAATGGTACAAGGTGAGAGAACAGTTACTGATTTACATAATAAGATTTGTGTTATTCATGTGTATCTCTTTTTATCACATCATCTATTACATTTCTCTCTATCTTAGTTGTAAGATTTGTTCTTTTAATTTTTTATAAAAGTAAAAACTGTTATATAATATGTGCTATGGTCTTCAACTAGAAGCTTACTATTAACTTGGGACCTCCACCTGCAGGCGTATTTTGATGCACCCGGCGGGAAGGAACCACTGGCTTTGGACCTAGAAAGCATGGGTAAGGGTCAAGTATGGATCAACAATCAGAGCATAGGGAGATATTGGATGGCTTATGCAAAGGGTGATTGCAATTCTTGCACCTATTCTGGGGCCTTTCGCCCTGTAAAGTGCCAACTTGGTTGTGGCCAACCCACTCAACGATGGTACTGCTTTTCTGTAAAGGTGTCTTTAGCATTTTGTTACTGTTTAGAGCCGTTGAACTTGTACAGTCTGACAAATAAATGTCACGTGCAGAGTGAAAGAATAGTGCGGGGCCTTTATCATTTTGTGTGTTTACCTTTGGTCGTGTCAGTATCATTACCCTCCAATACGAGTAATGATAATGGCACAACCTTTTTTTTGTAGTGTGCCAGATCCAATGCTACTAAATGTTATTTTATGCAAGAGGTTAATGATGGAAGAATGGGGATTTTACCAGTTTTGTGTTTGGAATTTCGCAGGTATCACGTTCCAAGGTCCTGGCTAAAGCCAACGAAGAACTTGATAGTAGTGTTTGAAGAATTAGGCGGAAATCCTTGGAAAATATCTTTGGTGAAGAGAATGGTACATACTCCAAAAGTTCGTGGGCAGTGAACCCAATTCAGAGAATTAAAGAACCTGAATAAGAACGTTTTTCCGCTGTGAATTCTATGGTTTCGTTGGGATTGGTTGAAACAAAGGTAGGTTTGACACAATAAGTAATTGACTTGGCAATAAATCAGCTTCTGTTGGCAATGGCTTGGTTCAACCGTTTAGGGCTACAAGTGTTTATCGTTAGTTCTATGGTTCCCAACACCCACTTTTCTTGATCTTGCGTTGAAAAGGGACCACCGTGATCGGTGCAAAAGATGTACTCAGATTATCTGTAATTTATTCTTTTCAACTACTACTTGTGAAAGAAGTGATTGTATTTAGGAAGCACTTCCCATATGGAATACCATCGCTTCATAGGTTTGCGCACTCCCCTTGAACACTAATTAAATAAAATAAACAAACCTTGAATAACAACGCATCCAAGCATTGATTTCAGAGGTTTTGATTTGTGATATGGTATAATTATCCACCATGTGCCATTAAACAATCAACTCAAGGGTCCTTATAGATATCAATTATTAAATATTTATCGTTAAGTTTGAATATATTTTTAGTGTTTGAAGTTGAGCTAAATTAATTTTTTATTTTTAAATTTAGAATTGTTTCTTTTAATTTCAATAATATGGAAAAACTTGTTAACTTTAATTTTGTATTTTTATTTTCCAATACTTAACTATTGTTTATTTTCTTTCTAAATCGTTTAGTTATCCTTGTTCATGCCATTTAAATCCTTTATGAACATTTAAGTCATTAATTTCTATTATTCTGACAAGTTTCAAATACCATCTCTCTTATTCATATAATTTTCACTAAGTTACTTATTTTTTTCCATCCATAAATCTCTACGAACTAATTTATTTACATGATCTTGAATTTATATAATACTTTCATTAACTTTAAACTTTTAGCTACTAGTTTTGTGGAAGACATTGTTAAATATTCTAATAAATAATGCTAGTTGAACACACCCATTAGGGTTTAAATACATGTTGAAATCATGCAAACAAACTCAAGAACATTAAAGATCAAACTGACAGGGAGATAATAGTCTATTATTCTCAACATACTCATATAAGGCACCTCAAGCAGTAGAAGTTGCATGTGTTAGCCTTAATTTTATATTCCTCGGAAATAGTCTGAAGAAACCAAAATCATAAAATCATAGAGATCATAAGATTATTAGTTAAGGAAATAGTCCCCAAGGGAATTAGGATAAAAAAAAACATAGTCACCTCATATTGACTTTTATTGTGTGAGATCCACGTCAAAGTTGTTGACTTCTTTATTTGACAGTTGTTACACACAATACATACATGTTTAACTCCTTTTTCATGACACATATATTTTGACAGTGTCGGTTGTGCCCAATTCTACGATATGTTGACCTATTCTCGAAAATAGTCAACACATAATTGGTGGTAGAATTTAACTTTGAGTTTTTGTGTACTCAATGCTCCCAAATAGAGTTTAAGATTTGATGGTGACGCGTCCCATTTTCCTATCAATTTGATCTCATTTAAAATGAAAATTAAAAATAAAAACTGTGAAACAAAATTGAAAAAACCATCGCAATGATGCTTGTAATGATTCTGTTTCTTTGAATTATAAGATGTTCAAATAAAGATCGGAACAGTGCTTTCATACTTTTTATTTGTCTTATTGAAATCTGTTTTTGTACTTAATAAGAACATCCTTTGAGTTGTATAAATATTAAGAAGTTAGAGTCATTCAAACATGCTTGTCTTTGTGTGCTTCGATGGTGAAATCATTGGCGGAAATACGGTTTCTCATGAAATAAACTTTAACTAGTGATTCAAGTTTAAGAAAACAGGTTATAGATTTCCCAAAATTGTAATGTACTGCACATAAATTTTATTTTATTTTTTTATAAACTAAACATTATTAATGACTGTGTTTAAGATTTTGACAGTTATTGGATCCATGGAAGAATTTATTCTTGAGTTATTGTTTGAAAGTCCACAGCTTTATATTCAATCCTATCAATTCAATAAGGAAGTAAAGAAGTTTATGATGAAAACAATATATTTATGGTACCAAATTTTTTAAATTTGTTTGGCTACAGTACCAAAAAATTTGAACATCTCAAGAGGCAATTGCTTCCTGCACCGCATCAATTCTTCAAAATTTCAATTATGTCCTCGACATTTTTATTGGGTCATGGAACAGAGTTTTCAGAAGGTTAAGTTTTCATTTTTTTTCGAAAGTTATTTAAAAGGGGTGTGCATTGTGTCTCAGAATATGTATTCTAGAAGCTTAATTTTTGATTCTAGAAAGAATTTTTCGGAAGTCATTTCAGACAAATATGTGTTGTGTTCAGATCATGTATTTCAAAAACTTAATCTATCCATAGCAAAGTTTTATCACCAAAGTTAATCCAAGTCAATCTTAAATCAAATTCAAATTTAATTTTACAGCTTGCAATAAGAGGAGACTAAATGAGATGTAGAAACAATCACAAATGCCACCCTGCACCATGTCCAACCAGCCAAGGGGTTGTCCAAAACTCAACCCTTTTATATCAATTTAAAAGGACACTTATGTTCTTTCCTCTCATTGATGGGGCAGGAAGCAAATGGAGGTGGGAAAAGCAATTATGGGGTGATTATACGGAGGATAACCATTTCAATGAAACATAAAATTAAGATAGGGTTGAATTTGAATATAACATCAAAATTAAACCAAACAAAACAAATATTCTATATATAGTTTGGTTAGATTTTACTTAAGTATATTTTTAAAAAACTATTAACACAATCCAGATTTTAATATTAAATTTAAATAAATATTTTGCTACACTGTTTTAAAAATAAAGTCATTTTTATTAACTTTTGTTGAAAAAATAAATGTTTTTTCACTTCTATTTAACTTTCTTGTTTAAAATTATAAACAACTCTGTGTAACATGGAAGTATATTATACACTATTTGATATTTAAAAAATATCGCTGTTACCCAGTTGATGCATAACATTATTATTGTTAATGATAAATAACTTTATAACTACTAAAATTTACTTACAGTAATACTACACATAAACATCTATTAAGAAAATAATAACTTTATTATGTGCAATACCAAAAGTTCAAAGTTTATGTTTAATCTTTTAACTTCTTTGTGGATTTTTATATTAACATAACAGTTAGCAGTATCAAACAACAGACTTGTAGAACAGAATAGACTTGTATGAAGGCACCGAATAAACATACTTGTATTCAACGTTTATGTTTAATCTTTTAACTTCTTTGGATTTTTATGTTAACATGACAGTTAGCAGTATCAAACAACAGACTTGTATAACAGAATAGACTTGTAAAAAGGCACCGAATAAACAGACTTGTAAAACAGAATAGATTTGTAAAAGAGAACCCTAACTATTATGTTAATTTTGAGTTAGTAATTTGAATCCATACAAAGGATATGTAGATATTAAATAATTAGACAAGTGAGAACAATGCAAGTTGGTATAAAAAGTTCCATCCAAAATATTCTTACAATTATTGTCTATAGGAGTATTCATCTAACTCTTTTTTAGATTGGTCCGCTTTAGTTTTGCTTAGAACACAAGTTTGCTCTAAAGAAAAAATCCTTATGGTTGGAAGAATCATACTGTAACAATTTCTACCTAACACACTGATTTGTTGGTTCAGTATAGTTCAGTGTAATATGTAATTCTTTTAGTTATAAGTTGCATTGCATCACAATCTAATCTTTCACATATTAACATCTAAAATTAAAATTATTACTATTAATGGTGACATTTACTAATCTTTGTTCTCTATTAGCTAAAAGAGTTTCAGATGGGACACAACAACAATTTGATTTACTCATAACCAAATCCATGTTTTGCTAACTCCATATCCAAGCGGAAATCATCCAAACAGACTCAAAAACAGTAAAAGCAAACTGACTCATAAATAGTTATTATTCTTCTCAACACATTCATTCATATGGAACTTTCAGCACCACCGCCAACGGTTGCATGTTTGTGTATTGTGGCTTGCAGCTCATCTTTCTTGGCCCCCACAATCTTATCCACCAACTTGCCTTCTTTCAAGAACAGGAAGGTTGGCATAGCCTCAACCTTCCACTCTGTTGAAACAGACTGAAGAAACCAAAGTGATTGCAAAAGTTAAGGAAATTCCTCAAAGTACTTCAGATCCAGGAAAAAGAAAGAGTAAAATCATGTTTTGTGAAAAATTTAGATATTCATATTCACCTCCAGTTCATCCACATCCACCTTGAGAAAGATGACATGGGGCAGCTTTTTAGCAATCTCCGCTAGAATTGGAGCAATGAACCGGCATGGACCGCACCAAGAAGCAGTAAAATCCACCACAATCTATTAACCAAATATCCTTTCAGTATTTTCAATAGTTTAAAATTGCTTATGAAAAGATAAACCATTTCAAAGAATCAGAAATCATGCTAAAAATGACACAGATCAAAGATAAACCATTTTAAAGAATCACAAATCATGCTAATGAGACAGATCTTCAACAACCAGCTAAAAATTTAACTAAAAAAGGCACCTTCAGGGGATCACCATCCTCTGCAGCTACTTTTAAACAGCAACACCCCAGACTTACAAAGTACATGCAATTCAAATTTCAATTACAGACATTTCATTTGATTAAACACATCAAACAAAAATTTTAAAGAATACAAAATTCAAAAAAATCTGTTCCAAGGTTGCAACAAAGTTACAAAACAAAAGCTAATAAACAACAAAATGTGATTATATTTCTAAAAGCACACTCATGACGAGAATTCAAACAAAGGAGGTAATATGACAAAATCAAAAGAAAGGGTGAAATACAAGTATAACAGATCTCACAAAAACAGGACAGATGTATAGTACTTTAAACAAGAAATACAAAGGAATTCTCTTACTGAAAAACCCTAATGTTCATTATACCTATGCAAATTATCACATAACAAGGGGAAATTGAAACTAGAGAAGAAGTTAAGAGTAAAAAATAACCAGTTTTTTGGACTCCTCTCCCTTCTTGAGATGCTCATTCCACTCGTTTACTGTGTGGACTCCAATAACTTGTCCTTCTTCAGCCATTCTTCTTTTTCTCTCTTCCTCTTTCTTCACAATCACAACACTTTGGATTTTTTGTTTTTCTCAATAGAGAAGAAGTCCCTGCATCTTTATATATAATAGTTTATTATCTTATTATTAAAATGCTAGTAAAACTTTGCATTCAAACGCGGAGTTCACATTTGAGTGACGCAAGTCCCTATGTCAAGGGCTACCTAGTAATTTACGTCGTGACTCAGAGGTGACGTCATTGGTGAAGACAGAAACAAAGAGAGAGTACAGAAGACCAACTAAAACTCTCACACGTATTTCTTTGATACACAATTTTCTATTCATATCATTGTTGATTAATGGAATGAAGGTCAAATTTTAATCCAAAACTATTTCTATGTAGAATGATCCTTCCAAAATAAATATAAAAAATATTATTTTAATTTTAATATAATACTTATTTACTTTTATTATATCTTTATCATGTTATAAACTTTCTTCTTATATCTCTTGAGAACTTTGTGTAAAAACATTTTAGTATCTCTTCTTTTAACAATAGTTTCTTAGTTTGAATAACTATAACCATATGCTTGTACATAACTAACAACAACCTACTTAAAAAAAATAAAGTCAAATGGTAGTTGAATATAAATAAAGGATAACATAAATAAAACATAACAACTAAATGAAAATAAATATTCTTTAAAGTTTAAGTTAGGGGTTGTTTTAAATAGAAAATAAACACTAACTTTTTTTTCTTCCTTCTCAAACTACATGCTATGAAACAGATAGTATATGTTTTATAAATATCACAAAGTTTTAACAATCTTAGAAACTTCTGAAAAAATTTAATTTTCAATGACTTTGTGGTTTTATTTTTTTACTTCATATTCATGTTATAATTTTACAAGTTTACAATTTTATATTTTTTATAGTTTTATAACTTCCTTTACAATTTTGTAATCTTATAATTAGACAATTTTACAATTCTAGAACTTTACAATTTTAGATTTCTATAAGTATATGATTTTATAATTTTATAACTTTATTTTATAGTTTTATAGTTTTATAGTTTCAGGTTGTATAGTTTTATAGTTTTATAGTTATAAATTCATTTTATATTTTATAATTTTATTTTATAATTTTATATTTTATCATTTTATATTATAATATTATAGTTTTACAATTTTATAATTTTAAAATTTAAAGTTTACCATGTTTTTAATTTTACAGTTTTATGCATATATTGTAATAGAAACTTAATAGCAATAATTAAATAAAAACAAATATATTTTAAATATAAAAAAATATCTTTCAAACATAATAAACATTAAACAGAAAGTATGTTGATTGTCATTAGTTTTTATTAATAATTAGAGAAAAAAGAGTCATGATTTTTTCCTGATGTAAAGATCTTTTTCTCCATTCTTGAATTATTAAATTAACATGTATTTTCTTAGGTAAAGATAAAAGTAGCATATCAAACCTTGCAAATTCAAGTTAATAATGATTATTTAGGTAGAAAGAGACACAAAATAAACTTTTCTAGAGTTTAAATCCTAATTAAGAAAAATTCAAGCATGGAAGTAAAAGGAAAATTCAAAGAAAACAAAGTTGAGTCTGGTTATAAAGATGAACTTGATTGTTCTTCTCAATTCAAACAGAGAAATAAAGATAGGAATGACATCATTGTTTTATGTGTGACAAATTTGGACATATTTTTCCACTTTCAGAGAAAAAGGAGGAAACAAAATTAATATATTATTTAGACAAAACTTCACTCCCTCGTAAAGAAAATAAATCATTAAAAGATTGAAATTGTTTATTGTAAAACTGATTTGTAAGCTAAAAACTTAATTGGAAATATTAGTTTTATAATTCAAAAATAATTTTTTTATTATAAAGCACTATTAAATATATAATATACACAATTTATTTTTTATACATTTACATACATTTTTACTTACCTAACATCTTGAAGTGTTTTTATTTTTTTATTTAATTCATTTTTTTTCACTTGTTTATCTTTTTAATTTCATTCTTTTCTATCAAATATATTTGTTTGTATTGAACATATTGAGTTGAACAAAAATATAGACTAAATTATAGTTTTTGTAAGGATGTAGAGTAAATGTGATAGTTGAAAAGGGATACATGAACGTTTTATCGATAAAACTAAAGTCAAAGTTTATATACATATAAATATCAAGTTATCTGCCTCATATACCTTCTTTCTAACTCTATAGCTTATACTGTCATTAGATTGACAATCGGAGTTTTGCTTTAGATTCATGATAAAGAATAGAACACTTTTACCCGATCAGATTTTTAGTTTGAGTAAGTTCAATTTTATCTTTTTTTAGAGTCAACTTTTGAGTAATATTTTTCTTGAAAAATTTGGATTTGCATGTGGGGCTTCAGAGTGAATGTCTCTTAGTTCAGTGTCTTTGTAGTGTAGTTTGATTGTTAATCAGACTTCTGTGGTACAGGTTAGAGTTTCCTCTATGATTCTTAGGCTTGGAGTTCATTTGTTAGAGTCTTGACTTCTAATTGGTTAAAGGAAGTTAAATTTAAAACTTTTATACCTCAGTGTTTTAAATGTTGGTAGAAATCTATGTTAGAATATTTGATTGTGAAAAATGATATATTCATCATTATTAAAAGATTTCAATTGTAGGGCTGATTTGGTCTTTGATTGTAAATTGATTGGGTTAGAATGTTATAACGATAATCAATAGTAGAAATTGATGAATTGGATAATTTATCCATAGAACTTTATGTGAATGAGACTTAATTCTTCTGTTATAGTTGTGAAAGATGCCCAAATTGTGATTGAATAAATGATAGGTTGATATTGTGTGCTATTGATATAGGAGACTACATAAATATGTGAATTGATTAGTGAATATGAACATATTAAAGGCATGTATGAGTATATGTTATTTGAATAGAGGATGAAACTTGAACATGATAAGTATGTAACTATTTGATATAGCAAAAATTGAGAAAATGTTTATGAAGTACATGTTAATTGGGATAAATTGAATAATTGAAATTGAGGTTGTGATCAAGTTTAGAATAAGAAATTGTATGTTCTTTGAGGATGATTGGTAATGTTTGAGGTAGTGAAATAATTTTGAAAATTATAAATGTAGTTATTTTTCTTATACATTTTGCTTAAGCGAGAAGATTTTTTCTCAAGCGAGGCTAGTGAAAATATGGATTGGACCTACTCTCGAGTTTATTTTTGCTCAATCAAAAAGATTTTTCGTTAA
>Ga0099825_1005465_pt1 | contig 16267 bp, 6 predicted proteins | sample SiratroredBW_FD_76838 | JGI IMG/M metagenome (GOLD analysis project Ga0099825, IMG submission 76838) | Root nodule microbial communities of legume samples collected from California, USA - Siratro red BW | ecosystem: Host-associated > Plants > Roots > Nodule | place: USA: California | collected...
AAAAAAAAAAAAAAAAAAAAAAAAAAAAAAAAAAAAAAAAAAAAAAAAAAAAAAAAAATAAAAAAGAAAAAAAAAAAAAAAAAAAAAAGTCAAGAAAGACTAATGTTCTGACTAAAAAAAATCACCAATCACCTTATTTGACTAGATTTTAAAAGAACTGAGTTATAAGTACAATAGTGTGTTGTTGTGATGGGAAACCTATCAATACTGTAGTGACAACTGCATGATTGGAGATACAGCGTCTGCATTGTCAAAAACAATCATTATGTCCAAAACAACAATTTAACGACTCTTTATTAAATTCAATTAAATAATTATTTATTAACTAAATAATTAGTGAAATCAATATTCTTTACTAAAATATTTAGTAATTAAGGTGTATTGAGATCTTGCATACTAAAACTATAGTTTATCCTATTGGTAAATAAAATTGAAAAGACAAAAGAATTGAATTATTTTTTTCTAAAATAAATTTTTCCTATTTGTAAATGATATTAATCTATTCCGAAATCAAAACGATCACCTATCATTATACTGAATATATTGTTCCAGAGTCTAATCAACATGATTTAAACGTGCTAAACTAATTTAATAGAATATATACGATGATATTTAAATCTATTTAATGAAATTTTTTTGATAATATTATTAAGATATTTAAATATTTAAATTACTTTAATACGAATTAAAAGATATAATTAATAATAAATAAAAACTAATATTGAAGACGAAAATAGAAAACAGGAAAAATCGAATATGTAAAAATAATAACTTAAAAGAAAAGAAAAAAAAGTAGTAACAAACAACTGATATCACCTTATTTGAGCATAATATTAGATTTTAAAATAATTGAGTTGCCACTAAAATAGTTTTATTGGTGATGGTAAACCTATCAACACTGGTGACAACAATAAAGAGATAAAAAAGAATGAATGTAGACGGGTTTTTGGAGATACAGAGTTTGCATTGTCAAAAGCAATCATTATGTCAAAACAACAATTTAATGACTCTATTAAATTAATTAAAATATTGATTTATTAACTAAATAATTAGTGAAATCAATATTCTTAACTAAAATATACTGTAAACTTGTGAACAGATATCGGGTATTAAATATTTATTAATTAAAAAATAAAAAACCGAAAATATGTGATGATGTAAGAATGTTTGGGAAGATCATAGCCAAGTCTTTAGGTCAAACAAAGCCGACACATCTACGCAATGGCACACGTCACCTCTAACTCTCTGCGATCCTTCTCCTTCCTCTGCTCATTCCATTCTCTATATAACCACGCCTCCGCCACCAACCTCCGCCACTTCAATTTCAAACCCATTCAAATTCAAGCCACACACCCTCCACACATGGCTGCTCCCGCCACTCCCCACCAATCAAATCCTCTCATCACTCCCTACAAGATGGGAAAATTCAGTCTTTCTCATAGAGTTGTGTTGGCCCCGCTCACCAGACAGAGGTCCTACAACAACGTTCCACAGCCCCACGCCGTTCTCTACTACTCTCAGAGAGCCTCCAACGGAGGCCTTCTCATCGCCGAAGCCACCGGAGTTTCCGACACCGCTCAGGGGTACCCGGACACGCCCGGCATATGGACCAAAGAGCAAGTCGAAGCATGGAAACCCATCGTCGATGCCGTTCACGCCAAAGGCGGCGTCTTCTTTTGTCAGATTTGGCACGTGGGAAGAGTTTCAAATTCAGCTTATCAGCCAAATGGGCAAGCTCCGGTATCATCCACGGACAAGCCACTCTCACCGCAAATTCGAAGCAACGGCATTGATCAAGTGCATTTCACGCCGCCGCGGCGCTTGCGCGCCGATGAAATTCCTGAAATTGTGAACGATTTCAGACTTGCTGCGAGGAATGCCATCGAAGCTGGGTTTGACGGGGTTGAGATCCACGGGGCACATGGGTATTTACTTGAGCAGTTTATGAAAGACAAGGTGAATGACCGAACTGATGAATACGGTGGATCACTGGAGAACAGGTGCAGGTTTCCTTTGGAGGTTGTTGAAGCTGTTGTTGATGAGATAGGGGCGGAGAGAGTTGGGATTAGGTTATCACCTTTTGCAGAGTATGCAGAATGTGCAGACTCAGATCCCAAACAACTGGGGCTTTACATGGTAAATGCCCTCAACAAGTATGATATTGTGTACTGTCACATGGTGGAACCCAGAATCAGAAATGCTGCACAGAGAGTTGAATGCCCTCACAGCCTGGTGCCTATGAGAAAGGCCTTCAATGGTACTTTTATAGCTGCTGGAGGCTATGACCGTGAAGATGGGATCAAGTCCATTTCTGAAAACAGAGCTGATCTTGTTGCTTATGGTCGCTGGTTCTTGGCTAATCCAGATTTGCCTAAGAGATTTGCTCTCAATGCTCCTCTAAACCAGTATCACCGTGAAACATTCTACGTTAGTGATCCTGTTCTTGGCTACAGTGACTACCCTTTTCTTGATGAGGAATCCAACGGTGTAGCATCCTAGGCCTTTTACTAACCTCTTCTTCCACTGCAAATTCTTTGCTATTTGCAATCTGCTTTATCAGATTTTCTTCTCAGTTGTAAGGGCGGGTAGCATGTAGAACCGTTATTTTTGTAATGTGTTTCTACTGCACCATACTAGCTTTGTGCTAATAAGAGGATTGTTTCTGTAAAATAAAAGGTTTTCTGTTCATTATGAAAATTCCATCGCTACATTTATACTGTACTTTCACAATATCTGTGGTTTTCACTTACCACCTCGAGCTAACGAATTACGGTAAAAGGAACCAAGCGTGTCGGAAACTGATGATTGAACAACGTTGAAGGAGGGAATTTCTATGTAGAGTAACATTTACTAGTTTTCTAAAAAAAGGAGATGCCCAAAATGTTTAACCAAGTTTCACGTTAAGTGTCAAAGAACTGACAGGTTAATTTTATAAGTCTTAATTGTTATGTTGTATTTTTTCGATTCTTAATTAATATTATTTAATTGTTAAAATTTGAATTTTTCTTGAATCATGTTAAGTATCTTGAGTGAATATTTTTATGATTTAAATATTAAATTTTTGGTAATTTTATTTGATATTAATAATTAATAAACTCTGTAATTAACTTTTTAGATAAGTTGTATTTTTTTTAATAGAACAAGACTAACTATTAATACAATTGTCATTTGTAATAACTTATAATTTACTAAAAAAAAATTAATCACAAGTCATCACAATGTGCACTACTCTCTTTTCAACCTTTTTATAAAAAGAATTAATTACATTTCAACAATATATTCTAACTTGAAAGTGATGTTCTAAAAAACTTATAATGGACACATTTGGATTGGTTCATAAGTCACTAGTTGGTCCCATGAGTCACTAAGAATATGATATTTACTTATAGTATATGTTACATGTTAAATTGAGTGATTTAGTCACCAGTATTGATGTTACTCAAGAATTTATAAAGCACGTGAGCAGGAGAGAGAAAATGAATAAAGAAGACTATGAATAGTAAAACATTATTATGTATGTGTTATTCATGTATGTAAAGTACTAATGAGAGAATATATACACTAAACTAAAATAGGTTAAAAAAAAACTAACAAAAAACTCAGTAGTATCTCTCAAGTTGGATAATGAAGTTTATCATTCCAAACTTAGAAATGATGGTGTTGAATGCAATTTGATTGAGATCCTGATGAAGACATCTACAGGTTATTCTAACATTTTGATAAAAATAAGATGAAAAACTAACTTTTGATAAAAAGAAGATGAAAAACTTAACTTGTAGTTTTTTTTTTTTTTTCTAATACGTAGCTGTCCATATCAATATGTTTCGTATCTTCATGAAAAACCGGGTTCAAAGTTACGTGGCAAGGAACTTGATTGTCTCATAACATATTGGTAGGATGAATGATGTTGATTTGAAGATCATGTAGAAGAAACGTGAGGCATTGTAGCTCACATATAGCGGTAGCCAATGCTTGATATTTTGATTAAGATAAAGAGCGTGAAATTGTGCTTTATTTTTTTGCTTTTCAGGAAACCAAAGATTATCCTAGACATACATAATAGTCTATGGTTGATCTTCGTGTAAGAGTGCAAAGGGCTCAATCTGAGTCATTTAACATCTTCAACTGCATATCAAAATCACATGGCAAAAAAAAAAACACTTTGTATAAGAAATTTCTTTATGTATTCCAAAATACAATAATGACTTTGTGATAATGAACAGGTGACTGCATAAACTAACTTATAAACTGACAAAGAAATTTATATTAGGTCTAATGCTGGTGAGTAGAGTAATATTTTAACAAATCTGCGATAAGACTCTATTTCATGTGTGCATTCATCTTGCTTGAGAACAAGGTTTCACAGCAAACATTTCTGGATTTACTAAAATATCCAGAGGATATTTTCTCTTACATATGTATATACTCATATTTCATTGCATCACCTCTAAGTCAAAGAAGAAACTTAATTGTCCAAGGTTTTTTTATTTTGAAATTTTTCATTTGAACAATTTTTAAATTCATTCATGTGACTTAAATTATCTCCTATAAGGATGATATCATCAACGTAAATCAATAAAGAGATGGAAGAAGTAGCAGTTTTCTTATTAAAGAAGGAATGATTTGATGGAGACTAAATGAAGTTGAAACTGTGTAAAGATGAGGTCAATTTGGCATACCACTACCTGTTGACTTGATTTAAGACATACAAAAATTTGGTGAGACAACATACTTGGTTAGGTATTTCAAAATGCTAACCTTGAGGCAAAATCATGTCAACTTTTTTATTCAAATCACTATGCTGAAACATATTATTCAGGTCAAGTTAATTAAGAAACCAGTTTTGAGTAACAATAATTGCAATGAACAAATGAACTATGGTCATTTTGACAATTAGGAAGTAAGTATCAAGATAGTCAATACCTTCAAGTTGAGGGTAATCCTTAGCTACGAGATACTTTGTGACATTGAATATTACCGTTGACATTGAATTTCAACTTATAAATCTACTTACATATTCTATGAGAGTTTTTCCTAATGATGGAAGGTTATTGATACATCAAGTTTTATTAGTCTCGAGAGTACTAATATTAACTTTCATGACATTTTTCATTATGATATATTGACAATTTCTTCATATGACTGAGGCTCAGTATGAGATAGAATGGATTAAATGAAACGTATGTAATTTCAAGACAAAAAAACTATATGAAAAAATACTATATGAAAAAACTTGAAGAACTTAACTGGTTATGATAAATTTAAGTGAAGTTGGATATTTGATTATAATAATTCTTCAAATAAGAACCTTACACAAGGTGACTAATCTTTTTAAATTGCCATTTTCATGAGGATATTTATTCGGTTAGCTCACCAACATACTCATATCCAAAATCATAATATAAATGTTCTGCAAAAAATCATTATCAAGTTATTTATCATTATTATGCATACAAATAGTTCATGAAAAATACATTTCGAAAAATGAAAATTTTCCTAATTTTAGCATCCATAACAATATAGTCTGTTAACTCTAGTTTTAAAGAATGCATAACTTAAGAAAATGCATTTTCTAGTTGTAGAATCAAATTTGTTTATATTGCTTAGTAGAAACAAGCACAGATAGACAAATCAGGTATTTATAAAACAATTCATATGAAATATAGAATTTTAAAACTGATAGGAGAAGATGGTAACCTATTAATTGTATATACAACAAACGATGAAAACCTGCTTGAACAGATTAGAAAGAGACATGATATTCCTACCAAACGTTAAGTATGATCTTTCCTCTCCACTTTGCTGAGGAGTGTTCATAAAAAAAAAAAAAAAATAATAAAAATTAAACTTAAAAAAATTAAAAAAAAAAAAAAAAAAAAAAAAAAAAAAAAAAAAAAAAAAAAAATAAAAATCAAAATAAAAAAAAATAAAAAAAAAAAAAAAAAAAACTAAACCATAAATTAGAGAAAAAAAGTACAATAAAAATAATGCATAGAAATATACTAATTAAGCCTGCACTATGTGAACTTTTTTATTATTTTAAGTACAAATACTATTCAAAAATCTTAAATAAATATATTACATTTAAAATCAAAATAATACTGTGGAAAATAAATATATTAACGAAGGAGAAAGTAGATAAAAATGGCCCCTCTCCCGTTCTGAGAAAAACAAAAATCTGCAATGGACAACACAGCGAACGACAAAGCTTCCTCTTTGAGATGGAAAATCCTTCGTCGCGCGCTTCTCTCACGCTCCTCTCCGCCAGACTCAGGTAATTTCATTTTTACAGGTATTCAATTTCCACCATTTCATGCTCCTAATTTTCTTTTTTATTTCTTTGAAGAAGAACAATCTCAAATGATCATTAAGCGCATTTCAAGAAGGACCAGCCATGGATTCAACTTCATACCCTCGCATGTGATCGACGACGAACGTGACTCGACCCAACGCGACGGTTCTTCCACCAGAGACGCTCGCGTTTGTTACACTCTACCCATCCCTGACGCTCCTCAACTCTTTTTGACGTCAGTTTGCTGTTTTCTTTTTTCCACTTTGGTTTCAATCTCTCGTTTATCTTCCAATTGGGAAATTCTTCTGTGTTTATTTATTTTTCTTAAAAACTATAATGTTTAGCAAAAGAAGCTGAAGTAAATTGCAATTGTACTTTTCGTAAACTTTCGGCAGTTTCCGCTAATCAGAATGCTTGTTTTCCATGCATTGCTTCAGGACCAATATCTTAGCAATTAGGAAAAAAATAGTTTCAGTTAGTAAATTCTGTCGAAAGGGATCTGCTTTGAACTGAATTGATTTTGGTTTTCCTATCACCATACCTTGCATGAGAAATGTTAGCAAGACCTCTATTATGGACTGAAATTGGTTGCAAATCTGAAAATATAGTGGGTCTTGCTCCCTATTTAGTGTGCGTAACTCATGATTTTGTGGTTTTGAATAAATTTTTACTAATAAAAGAAAATGTGTTTGAAGGAGTGTGATAGAAAGTGTTTGCTAACTTACATCTAGTATCTATAGAAGTAAATGGGAATCTCATTTCATGATTTACGGGTTCAAAAACTTATTCGCCTTTGAATGATTGTGTTTGCATGATTATCTGTTTGTATTTTGTTTATGCAGACAAAGAGTGGACAGCCGCGCTGACCTTGGTGATTTTGAAATATGTAACAGATACAACATTGACAATACTGGGCTTGTTTGTAAGTTTCTTTTATCATCCTCCTTACAACTCACAAGCATTGCTTCTCAGGTTTGAGAGATTGGTGATATTTGTTTGTATAAAATATTGTCATCAATGTCAACTATGATTTTGAGAATAATTCACACTCTTCTATTGCCAGTGCTGAAAGCAATGTTTTGAATTCCGGTTGCAGTTGCAATTTTGTTAAGTGATATAGTAGAAAATTATGGACAAATGTGTCCGCATTTGCAGATGCAGAGACTGCAAAATCCTAGATGTTGAGGCTGAAATCATAGTCGCAACCTGCTTTTTATAACCTTGATTAAACGTGTAAGGTTTAATAACACATTTCAGAATAAAGTGAAACATGAGTCACAAGCTCAATGTCAAAGTTTTGTATATTCTATGTTGAAGGGAAGTTTTTCTTTTAGGACATGAACTGGTTTAATTTGGTACTAAAATTTGTTTGGAGGCTCAGAGCATAATCTTGTAACTTTAAATAGGTCCCTTTGTCTTGTTAGCTGAGTTGGGAAGATTGGGTGATCAGCTTGCATGTGGTTAGCACGTGATCTTTTTAAGGCTGTCAGCAATGTTTTCTCTTTTCCTTTGTTTTTGTTTTTGTTTTTTTTATTCTGGTTCTGGGGGACGGGTGGATATCCTATTAGTTACTTATCAAACAGAACTTTGCATGTAGAGATGCAGATAACTTGAGTTTTCATTTCATTCATTAGAAGAATTCTAGGGACGACGGGAAAGAAGTAGTTAGTTATGACAGTTAAGATACTGATTATTTTAGTTCAGGGGTTAATGAGTTAAATAAATAGGAGGGTATAAGGGAATGAGTACTCAGATGTATTGTCATTTATCAATTGACCATTATCTTTGTGAAAGTGAAATCCCTTGGAGAGTTTCTCTTCTAGTCATGTTCTTTTCATCCTTTTTAATAAAAAACGTTATTTTCTTTCTCATTTCAATTCTCGGTTCCTAACAAGAAGCACTATAATTTTCCCAAATGTTTTTATGTAAAAATAAAGCTTTTTTTAAGTACAGCCTTGGTAAAATGGTAATGTTCCAACCTTGTGACCTGCTAGTGTCACTACTTACAAGTTCAAATCCTACAAATAGCCTCTCTACTTTCAGGGTAAGACTGCATATGTTTACCCACCCTAAACATCACTAGGTGGGAGCCTTGTGCACAGAGTCACCCTTTTTATTAGAAGATATTGACATGATTTTTATTATCTTCTAAATATTAATTCTGTACATTTTCTTTTCACATGCTTATAGATTCGTGATGTATTCTGCAGGTAATTGGCCTTCAGAAGATGTTCTTGCTTACTATTGTTTGTCACATGCAGACACATTCAGGTTTGAAAATTGCATTATTTTCTTGAAGATTTCATTGTGTATTGCTTAGCGTATTTTAACTGTTATTTTTGTTACTTTTTGCTGGTATAATGTTTTTTTGTTGTTGTTTGGTATGCATTTAAATTCTTTTAGGTCTAAAAAAGTTATTGAGCTTGGTTCTGGCTATGGCTTGGCTGGATTTGTTATTGCAGCTGCTACAGGGGCATCCGAGGTTGTAATCTCAGATGGAAATCCACAAGTGGTTGATTGTATCCTTTTTGTATAGTTTTGAAGGAGAATTAATTGTATTATTTAAAAGTTCAATATCTTTGTCGAAAATGGATGTGAAGAAGGGTAACATAGTGCCTTCTGGGTACTAATTTAAACAAATTTCTTCTTTCCTTTTAAACTTTTCTTCATAAATTAAGGGTCAGATGTCTTATATATGTAAATTGAATTTGATAATACCTTTGATGTGATTATTAGTTGATATGTTTCTTTCCTAAACCTAGTTTAAACTCATTTTGTAAGTGTTTATTGACTGCAGTGTGACGTCTGCAATTATCATGGTAAGAGGCTTTAATGCTGTACCAGAGAGTGAAAGTTGACTAGTTAGGTGACTTTGTATTTTGTTGTGCTCTTCCTACTCATGACAATGGACGTAATTGTCCAAGGATATGCATAGTTATTGTAAATCTGAATTGTCATCTGTCAGTTGTTTATGCTTTCGCGTGTAAAGGAAAAGGATTTCTTAAATTAGATATGGCAAAAGCAAAGCCAGTATGTGACAACCTGGACAAACTGGTTCCAATAGTGATAGGAAACTTGGTGAGAGTTTTCTCATTCCTGCAGTTAATAGCTAGCTTATTTTTCTGTGGGTAATACTTTGGTTAAGATATCTTTGGATTGTTCTGAGGTGGGAACATAACTAATACAAATTTGTCCCTTTCCTATCTTCTCCCTGAAGAAGTGCTTGTCAACTTCCATATGTATGACCCCATCATGTAGGACTGGGTTGTGTGTAATAGATATTGCAGATTTGTTGTCACATTATAACTTTACCAGTAGAGAATTGAAAACCTTCAATTCTTGAAGAACCTTTTCAACCCACAACTCCTCACAAATTTTGAGTCACTGCCCTAAATTCAGCTTCTGCACTACTCCTTGCTACAACTCTTTGTTTCTTGCTATTCCTCAGCCAGAGAATTGAAACAAAGTGTTGTGGCAAGAAACAGTGCAAAAGCTGAATTTAGAGCAGTGACTCATGGAATGTGAGGGGTTGTGGGTGGAAACAGTTCTACAAGAATTGAAGGTTTTCAAGTCTCCACTGGTACAATTATATTGTGACAACAAATCTGCAATATCTATTGCCCACAACCTAGTCCTACATTATAGGACCAAACTTGGCATCAAAATGGAGTTTTCAGCATCCTAGATGGCATACTGAGATCATCATTGTTGAGCATGGGTCTCTCATTAGTGAGGTATCGAAGCTTTCTGCCATGATTTTACATTTGAACACAGAGATAGTTCTACCAATTAAGCTGAAAGGAGGTGATTGGGAAAGAATGATGATATCCAAAGGGACCCTTTGCTCCATTTTGGAGGCTATGGATTTTTATCATTGCTGATGGCTAAGGTCATGGCTGGAAATCAGAGGTGCAAATATCGTGCTCTGGTACCAAGTTGAAAATATGAAATATTATTGACATATAATATGTGTAGGATTTCCTCATTTTTATAGAGAAGAATTACATCTGGTAAAAGAAAGAAACTAAATCCTTGGAAAGAAAATATGCTTAATGAATTACCTAAAAGTAAGCTAAACACAAATGGTAACAGTGATCTTACAAAAAATAGTTTAATCATTAGCTATATAGGGAAACAAATTATCTACCCTATCAATCTGTATTAATAGAAATATTTCAGTGGATCAAATAGAGATTTAGTCCTCTTGTCACCCAGTCCACAGTAATCAAACCCTAAATGAATTTTGATTCGAATCAGTGAACTGACTTATCATATTATCTTGTACGGTGTTGGAAAAGTTCCCTGCCACATACCTAATCATACCACGAACCATTTAACACTGATAAAAGTCTGAAATTCATAATTGATGCACACTAAAATATAGTTCAGGTTTTTAAAATTATACTGTGTTTGAGAAATTTAAGTGTTGCAAGAAATTACCGCAATATATATAATGAAACTATGAACCATTTTAAGTGACTTGAAATTGGATGTTGGTTTGAGTGTTTGTTATTAGGTCAAGAATTATAGTTGATAGTCAACGTAGTAGCCTAGTCCATGGGACAATTGATGTCACTTGCAACAATCTCTTTCTCAACAATTGTCCTGTTGGGGGGACTTAAACTTGTGATCTTTAGTCTGATACAATTATTGATTCAGCGCTTATCACTAGGTCAAAAGTTATAGTTAATAATCAATGTGCAACTCTTTATATTTAAGAGTGTAGTAGTCCAAATACCACAATTCATTTGTGACTTGTTTCCTTGACCGCTGGATAATTAATGCCACCTGCAATATATCATATATGTTTGAAAGATTTGTTCCTTTGCAATCAATATTTGAATGCATTGTTATACTGGTCTCATCATGCATCAACATAAGATTGAAAACTACTTGTGGGATTGTATCATTGCATTTAAGGATTTTTTTTCAATATCTTGTTCTATTGAGAGATGCATGAAGGAAGAAGCTTGATTACACTCTAGGATTATGCATTCAGGGGAAAGCTTGATGACAGTCTACTATTATACTTCTAGGGGTGTAGTGTTCTAGTTAAGATGATCAAAATGATCATTCCTTCAGGCCCTGGAGGGGGGAGGTATTTAACAAGTGATTAAACTGGTTATTCAAATATACGTTATTCTGGCACATTGCACTTAAGGATCAATAAATAAATGCAACTGTAAAAACATTTATTGACCCTATTTGGAAAAAATTTTCAATAAATAGTTATAGGAAAGGAAAATAAGAAGATAAAACACTTGTAAGAAAGTCAGTTAAAATGAAGTATGTGTCTTCAGCAAGAGGACTAAAGTTATTTTAATTTCTTCTAAAGTTATTTTATATCATGCATGCATAATTTTAATTGTGGGAGAAACTTAATTCATTATTATATTCTGTTTTTGAGAACAAATAGTATCGACAACAATGAACTTCTAGATTTTTTTCTCGAAGAACCAATTAAGTCTCTCGGTTCTACTCCCTGTTATGTTTCAGCGTCCTTTACTCTGCTTTTGGGTTGAACACTGATTATTTAACGTTTCCCACTTTGTATTTAATGTGAAGCTTTCTTCATTGTAATCAGCACAATATCTAATGGTCTTTCTCTAAATAAATTTGCTTGCAGCAATATCCCTTTTTAGAATGTACTGATATATTTTCTAGTTGAATGGCATTGCTCTTCCATGACCATCAGATACTCAGCGTAATATTGAAGCCAACTCTGGAGCATTTGGGGATACAGTTGTAAAGTCTATGACTCTTCACTGGAATCAGGAGGATACTACTAATTTGGCGGACACATTTGATATCATCATTGCAAGTGATTGGTAAGATGTTTAATATTTGGTCTGTTTCATATTTGGTTTGAATGCATTTTCCATCCTTAAGATGAAAATATTATTTGCGGTTCTTGTGATATAGCTGTCAGCCCATAACTGCCTATTGGAAACTGTCATTTCATGTCAATAGCATTTTTCTTTCTCTATATAATTTGGATAAAGATCAGAATCGGACAAAGGATTCATCGTGAGCTAGTAGTCATATGACAATCTATTATTTATCTGGTTGAAGCTTTTATTTATATATGCAATCAAATTTTTGCATTCATGTATGTCAGTTGGGAAATGCTGTTACTTTTCTTTGTTTTCTTTTTGCTAGCTTTTTATCAGTTTCAATTTTTAAAGTTGGATATATGTTTAGATATCTATATTTATTGTTCAAGTGGGGGCAAAAGACAGTTATATCTTGTACGACATGCATCAGCAGATTCTCATGCATGCAGCTTGACTCGCCTTTTCTTTTGGTCTATATATGCTAGTCTTATCTTTATATTACGACATTGATTGTGTCATTTTGACAGCACTTTCTTTAAGGATTTCCACAGAGACCTAGCTCGTATTGTCAAACATTTATTATCAAAAGCAGGATCTTCTGAGGCTATATTTTTAAGTCCAAAAAGAGGCAACTCGTTGGACCTGTTCTTGGAGGTGGCCAAGGAAAATGGCTTACGTTTCAGTGTAACCGAGAACTATGACCAAGAAGTCTGGAAACGTCATGAGGCATTCTTGAGTGAACACAGGGACTCTTGGCCCAGTTATGAGAAAGGTCACAGCTATCCCCTCTTAATCAGAATTACCCTTTGAGCTTTCTTTTAGGTATTCTCCTGGGGCCTCTTTCTATTGTTGGTTGACTCTTAGACAACGTTCGAACCAATTGCGAGACAGGAATTGTCCTGATTCAGACACTGACCGATTGCTTGCTTTCATTGCGTAATATATTATTTTGTTGGTTGGGTCACATCTCTAGTAGACAGCACTATTCTCATCCACGAAGCTCAGATGAATTTGTATACGTGATTCACCTCTAAAGTGCAGATTAAATTTTCGGTCCTAAAAGTATCCAAGATATTTAAAACCTTTTCTTTTTGGGCTAATCCGCCTAGTCATTGCTACGAAAAGATGAAAAAAAAAAAAAAGTAATTGAAAGTTCTGCGCCTGATAGATAATAGCGTGTTAGTAATAGTAGTGATTAAAATGTTTGCTAGACTGTGTCCCATTAATGATTAAAAAATGGCAGGTTAGATGAATCGTGTGTGGATTTGTTATGGTTTTATTATCTGTAATGGTATCTAGGATTTGCTATTGGTTTCTGCCTGCGACTTTTGACAGAAAAAAGCTTCCTTATCTTGGTTGAAGCATCATCCTGTGTAAAGCTTTACGATGAGCAGTCCATTTGAGTGAACAAAGCAACTCCACCAGTTGAATGAAGCTGCACTGTGTGAAAAGCTAGCAATTGGTTCAATTAAACTAGAATTTAATCTAAGTGGATTCGTGGTTACTTTTCTCTTGTAACAGTAATGGGACGTGCTTTGTCTTTGTAGTGAGATTATGTATGTACACCACACCGGATTCTTAGCCATTACGGAAGCAACAATTAGTTTTAATTTCCATTTATTGCGTTGTTGATTGGACCTGACTGAATGTCTCCTTGGACCCTTCTCAATTTCCTTCTGCTTCTTAAAAAGGAATGATCTTGTACAAAACAAAGGGTGGGGCAAGAGACAAGCTCAAGACAGTTCAGAGTCGGTTAGAACAGTTTATCGTAGATAAGTCCTATATTTTAATCAAGGTTATTTTCTTTTTGTTTCTGTAATACAAAGATGTTTCAATTTTTATTTTTGTAAAAAAAATAAATTACAAATTATTGTCCTTTTTATTTCTTATATTACGGGAGAGTCTTTAACTTTTCATACCTTAAACCAGAACTTAAGTAATCCAAAAAATGAAGTTAGAGGAATAAAACACATTTTCTTTTAAAAATCTGCTAAAATCTTAAAAATATAAGTTATTTAAACCTGAATTAAAATTAGTAATTTCAAACTTTAAAAGAATGAAAAAAAAAAAAAAAAAAAAATAAAAAAAAAAAAAATATTTTTTTTAAAAAATCAAAAAAAAATTTAAAAAAAAAAATTATTTAAAACTAAATAAAAATAAAAAATTTAAAACTTAAAAAGAAAAAAAAAAAAAAAAAAAAAAACATTCTACTGGAATGAAAAGTCTTCAATCAATATAAAAAGGTTTCCAAATTATTAGACTTGCTTTTGGACTCTTATACTTAGTACTAGATTATAAAAAAATGAGTTCACAGTATAATTTAAATCCACGTGAATGAACTGTTTTAAGTCTCTCAAAGGTTACATTTAGTTTGGATATATCTTTAGTTCAATACATTCCTTCACATATTTAATCTGGATGATTCAGTAATTTAAATGTAAGTATAAATTTCAATCATTCAAGTATAAGTATAAGTCTTATATTGAATAAAAATAAGAAAATGTATTTGACTCTTATATTTTTTTTGAGATTTTTCCAATATTTCTCCCTATTAACAACCTTTTCTTGTTTAAGAAATTTCACATCCCACTTTTAAAGTTACACATTGAACACAAACCTCCATGAACACTTATCAGATATCCTTTATATTTTGAGAAGATATTAAACAAATTCTCTATTAAATTACTTTATAATTTTATTAAATTTCTAAATTGGAATTTTTTAATTTATAAATTTTTCAATGGAGTTTGTACATTTATAAAATCTTTGAAACAGGTTCTTACTTGATGCCATTTCAACTCCAGAAAATTCTTACCCTAAAGACGGTTATGTTTGATTTTATAGGTTTTGTGATGAAGCCCTGAAACTATAAGAAAAAGTGAAAGTTGGGAAAAAAGTATCACTTAAAAAGGGTCTAATTTCACCTCTAACTTCAATGGGGCGCATGTGAAAGACTATTCGATATAAAAAAAAATTGAATTTCAAACACTACACAAAAATAACATGACTTACTAGAATTTTTTAAAGATTTCAATTATTAAAATTTTATACTTTGGATTTTAATTAATTTATACAGTAAGAACTTAAAAAATATTTGAAAATATTTTATCAATTTATAAGATTTGATGAACTTTTAGGACAAATCCAAAAGTACAAACAGCAAAGAGTCAATGAAAATGATAATAAAAAGATATAAATTTTATAATAAGAAGAGTAAAATCATTATTTTTTTAATATTTTAATAGCTAATTGATTCTTGATTCCAAATTCATCTCAATAGCATTTGTTCACATATTTGTAATTATATCAATTGTTTTGGTTTAAAGGAGTGACTTTAAACCACCAAATTTAAGTATATGTGAGAGCTACATTTATAAGTTTTAAGTTTTATAACCATAAATTTTTTAGATTGGTGTAATTTTTATGTGAAATTCTTGAAGTAGTGTATTTTTTTTTTGGTATGGGTATATTGTGAATAGGGGATATAATATTATTGTGAAGAAATTGTTTTCCTATTGCACAATGTAATTTAATATTAAGTGAAATGGTGGAAATGGAAACAATTTTAGTTGACTAGATGAAATCTTGCAGCCAAGAAACTATCTCAATTAATGAATTAATTAAAATAGTGAGAATACTGCAGGATTTCTCCATCCATACCTTTTTGTTTGTTCTTACTTATGGTGTGTTGTGTTGTTACTATGCAACTAAAATAAATGCAAAGTTACAAAGGAGTTACAAAGCCCCCATTTTATTTTGTTTATTGATTGATAAATATGTAATGGTTGAAATTAATTGTGATGAAGTAATTGAAATAAATGTGAATTTAATTTGAATGAAAAAAATAGTTATAAGTTGTGTGACGAAGAGTACTTGCTGTGAATAAAATTTAATTTGAATGATCCTTATACTCTTAACGACCCTAAAATCATGTAGTATTCTCACTAATTTTAGAATTATCATGATCCTTATACTCTTAATTGGATATTATTAGATTTTGTTTCCCATAACATTTTAAAAAATTTAGTTAAAAAAATGATATATATATATATATATATATATATATATATATATATATATATATATATATATATATATATATATATATATATATATATATATATATATATAATTAAAATAT
>Ga0099825_1005468_pt1 | contig 16261 bp, 15 predicted proteins | sample SiratroredBW_FD_76838 | JGI IMG/M metagenome (GOLD analysis project Ga0099825, IMG submission 76838) | Root nodule microbial communities of legume samples collected from California, USA - Siratro red BW | ecosystem: Host-associated > Plants > Roots > Nodule | place: USA: California | collected...
GTTGATAATGTTTTATGTGATGTAGTACCCATGGAAGCTTGTCATGTTTTATTGGGAAGACCATGACAATTTGATAAACAAACTATTCATGATGGTCTTACCAACGAAATTACCTTTACTCATCACAAAAAGAAGTTTGTACTTCATCCTTTAACACCTACTCAAGTGTTGGAAGTTCAAGTACAAATGAAAAGTAAATTAAATAAAGAAAGGAAAAGCAAAATTCCAAGAGCTCAAAATCTTAGTATTAAAGATGCATCTGAGGTGTGGGAGTTTGGTGTTCCTTCCCACAAGGTTACTCAAAAGGAGTCTTTATTAACTAAAAATTCTTTAAAAACATGTCTCCTTGTTGAGCAACCTCTATACCTCTTATTATGTAAAGGAACACTCATGTGTGCACATTCTGATAAAATTGAAACTAAGGTTCTACCTCCTTCCATTGAAAAACTTTTGAAGGAATTTGGTGATGTATTTCCTAGTGATGGTCCCATGGGATTGCCACCTTTTCGGGGAATAGAACATCAAATTGATTTTGTTCCGGGTGCTAGTCTGCGAAACAAACCGGCATATAGGACAAATCATGAAGAAACCAAGGAGATAGAGTCTCAAGTTCAAGAGTTATTAGATAAAGGTTGGGTACAAAGAAGTCTTAGCCCGTGCGCCGTGGCAGTTTTGTGCCAAAAAAAGATGAGAAATGGAGAATGTGTTGTGATTGCCGTGCAGTTAACAATATCACTGTAAAATATAGGCACCTAATTCCTAGGCTTGATGATATGCTTGATGAATGCACGGGTCCACTATGTTTTCTAAAATTGATCTAAAAAGCGGATATCACCAAATTAGAATCAAAGAAGGTGATGAATGGAAAACTGCTTTTAAGACCAAATTTGGACTATACGAGTGGTCAGTGATGCCTTTTGGACTCACTAATGCACCTAACACTTTTATGAGGCTAATGAATCATGTACTTAGGGATGGCATAGGAAAGTTTGTAGTAGTTTATTTTGATGACATCCTTGTATATAGCACTAGTGTAGAATCTCATATTCACCATCTTAGGGAAGTTCTTAGGAAAAACCAACTTTTTGCCAATATAGATAAATGTACCTTTTGTGTAGATAGTGGTGTGTTCTTAGGGTTCATTGTCAATAAAAATGGGTTTCATGTGGATCCCTCAAAAATACAACCTATCCAAGAGTGGCTTACCCCAAAGAATGTATTAGAAGTAAGGAGTTTCCATGGATTGGCAAGCTTTTATAGAAGGTTTCTTCCTAACTTCCCTAGTCTAGCTTCACCTCTCAATGAGTTGGTGCAGAAAGATGTTACATTCTATTGGGGCGAGAAACAAGAAAATGCTTTTCAAAAGATAAAGTTCATACTCACTAATGCACCCATTCTGGCTTTACCTGATTTTACTAAACCTTTTGAGCTAGAATGTGATGCATCAGGAGTAGGTATAGGTGTTGTGTTAATTCAAGGTGGTCATCCCATTGCTTATTTTAGTGAAAAATTACATGGTGCCACTTTAAATTATCCCACCTATGACAAGGAACTTTATGCTTTGATAAGAGCCCTTCAAACATGGGAACACTATCTTGTGTCCCAAGAGTTTACCATTCATAGTGATCATGAGTCACTTAAATATTTGAAGGGTCAACATAAATTGAACAAGAGACATGCTAAGTGGGTGGAATTTCTAGAACAATTTCAATATGTAATCAAATACAAGAAGGGAAAAAGTAATATTGTGGCCGATGCTTTATCTCGGAAACAATTGTTGATTTCTACATTAGGAGCCCAAATTCTTGGATTTGATAACATTATTGAACTGTACTCACAAGTTCCTGAATTTTCATCCATTTACACCAAAAGTCAACATAAAATGCAAGGAGGGTACTATGTCAACCAAGGTTATCTTTTAAGAAAAGGAAAGTTATGCATACCTCATGGTTCACATAGGAAACTTCTTGTAAAAGAGTCACATGAAGGGGGACTTATGGGTCATTTTGGGGTAGAAAAGACTTCTAGCATCTTGAGAGAAAAGTTCTATTGGCACCATATGAGGAGAGATGTACAAAGGTATTATTATAAATTCATTGCTTGTTTACAAGAAAAATCTAGGACTATGCCTCATGGATTATATACTCTACTACTTGTTGCTTGTGCACCTTGGGAGGATATCAGTATGGACTTTGTCCTTGGACTACCTAGAACTCAAAGGGGGTTTGACTCTATTTTTGTGGTTGTGGATTGTTATAGTAAAATGGCACATTTCATTCCATGTCATAAAATAAATGATGCAAGTAATATTTCTAGGTTCTTAAGAGAAGTGGTTAGGCTTCATGGGTTACCTAAAACTATATTGTCTGATAAAGATCCTAAGTTCATTAGTCATTTTTGGAGAACTCTTTGGGGAAGACTAGGAACTAAACTCAATTTTTCTACCTCATGTCATCCCCAAACGGATGGACAAACCGAGGTTGTTAATAGGTCTTTATCCACTATGTTGAGGGCAATTCTGAAAGGTAATCACAAATCATGGGATGAGTATCTTCGTCATATTGAGTTTGCTTACAATAGGGTAGTTCATAAGACTACCCAACTTTCACCTTTTGAGGTTGTATATGGATTTAACCTTCTCACACCAAAAGATTTGATTCCTTTGCCCAATCCTATTGATTTTATTTATAAAGAATGGGCATTAAGGGCTGATTTTGTAAAAAAAATACATGAGAAGATTAAAATTCAAATACAACAACAAAGTGATAAGTAAGCTAGGCAAAACAATAAGGGGAAGAGAGCAATAAGTTTTGAAGAGGGAGATTGGGTTTGGCTTCACTTAAGAAAAGATAGATTCCCAAATCAACGAAAGTCAAAACTCAATCCTCGTGGTGATGGACCTTTTCAAATTTTAAAGAAAATAAATAATACTGCTTATCAATTGAATCTACTTGAAGATTATGGAGTACATACTACCCTTAATGTAATTGATCTCATTCCTTTTGTAGGTAGCAATGATGATAAAGTAGACGAGTCAGATCTAAGGACAGATCCTCTTCAATAGGGAGGGGATGATGGAGGAGGGGTCAGGCAAGGTCCAATCACCAGAGCCATGCTCAAACACCTTGAAGCAAGCAAAGAAGTAGAGGCACCTATGCAGATTAAAATGCTGACTATTTTGAGCTTTGAGGATTCTTGTAAAAATTGTAAAATGTAGAATAGGAAATTTTGGATGTTTGTAAACAACCCTAGGTGCCTTAACATTTATAGAAGACACCTAGGATAGGTTTTTAGACGCATAGGATTTGTACATGTGCGCTTATCCAATGGCGCCTAGTTTATGAAAGAGTAGCTTGCTCCACACACTAGGTTACCCTAACCCTAGCGTGTGGCACAAGTTAGAGTTCCCAACCCTAGCTTCTCCTATACACCACTTAGGTAGCTTGTAAGGCAAGTTAGGGTTTCTAACCCTAGCTTCTTGTATACGCTACCTTAGTTTGCTAGGGAAGCTACTAGCCTTTTCTTCTTCTATAAATAAGAGGTTTAGGAACCTCCATTGTAGACTTGATTTGAGTAATGATATGCTGTCATATTTTCAGCACATTACCTCAAGTTTTACATTGAGTTTCTTCTCTTAGAAGTTAGGAGCTCTTCTCTTGAAGGTTGGCCCAACCTCCTTCAGGGCTTTCACCACCTACTTCACCATAAACCTCCTTGCGCGCTTCCTTCCTCATACTTCCATGGCTTCCGCATCATGAGGAGTTTCATCCACTTCTTCTAATCGGTGCATCAAGGCTTCAACACGCTCAACTTCCATTGGATCTTGTGCAAGAAGCTAAAGCACCTAAGAGCTCCTCCATTATAGCTGATGACAAAGAATCTGGAAGGATTTCAGAAAGGCCGAGTTGTTTGAATGTTGTTGGCTGGAAGCCAAGTTCATAAACGTAAGCATTTGAGCTCGAAGTCAGAAAGGGGAAACATGACATCCATCTCTTTAAAAAGATAGTTGTATACAAAGTTATAGTCATCCGTGTCACAATTAGGTTTCACATGAACCCTATCCGAGGTGGAACAGTGCTCGCCCGAGACATAATCAATCACAGACTCATGGCAAACACAATAGGTATCAACAAACTCCCTAACCCAGTGTTTTGTGGTGTATTTAGACTCTTGCAAGGCCACCTCACTGTCGACCCATCAGTACTCAGGGTCGGTTATGGCCAGATACTGCCCCTTCTTATATTTTCTAAGGTTCAGAGCTGCTTCGTGGGAGGCTTTTCGCTTCCTAGAATGAGCGGGTTTGGCAACCTCTAACTCTGGCGTAGGAAATTGAAAAATACGATGGCCAAAGTTCAAGAGGGCAATGAATTAAACTATTAACTCTTTTTGAAAACTTGGAAGTATGACTGAGTATTTTTATTAAACTATGATTACAATGAAGAGAATACTCAAAACAACATGTTAAAAGCACGAACAACAATTAAGAATTCAGATTTATTATGCAGTGGCAGTGAACAATATGCAATAAAAGAATTATTCACACTGGAGCAGCACACAATATATCACTCAATTTAAATCACTTGTAGAATGAAACCCATATTTGAAATTTCAAACAATATGAACAGATTACAGTTTACTATATATTGAGTAAGTAATATCAAAACCTGTAAAGCAAAGAACCAGTAGTAGATTTAATGGATAATATCTTTGAATTAATTCAAACACAGCAATACCAAGAACTTAAGAATACAATATACTATATAAGATAATAGATTTAACAGTGAGCACAATTATACAAAGAAAATAGTACCAGTTTTAATTCTAAAATAGAAGTAAAAAATCAACAAATAAGATCAATCGATTATCTGTAATATTAATCCAGATACCTAGTAACTAGCACACTGTGTTCAGCTAGCAATTGCACCAATTTCTATCTAAGAGAACCACATAGAATAGCCAAACTGTTAATGATAGAACTTAAAAACAATTCCAATTCACATAATTATCAAAAATAGTAAAGACAATTTCATGATTAATTTCAAGGTTACAAGATAAACACCATAAAATCAATAAGTAGCTTATCGCATAAGAAACAAATCCAAATTATCCAAATACTCAATATAAACCAATTAAGAAATCAAGATAAATATTCTATAGTAAAATACTGGAATACAACAGGTTAAAATTAGATTTTAACATATTAAAAACGCTGCCATAAAGAATATTCTGAATTTGTCCAGAAAAATAACAGGTTGTTCTTGATTTTAACGGTTGTTCGTATCAGTAAAATGAAAACAACACCAATAAATTTTATGAATTCAAAGAGTTAGGGAAGGAGAGAACCACACACAACTTTTTATCCTGGTTCACTCTTCCACAAGAGCTACGTCCAGTCCTATGCACAACAATGCAAAGACTTCCACTATATCATTTAAGTTTACATACAAAACACATGCAAGAACCAATCTTGAACCCTACAAGATGTTCTCTTACCCTTGTGCAACACCCCACCACACAAGATGCACAACCATAGTGCAATTGTTGAACCCTACAGCTGTGTTTTCTACAAAGAATACAACAAAAACGAAAACATATAAGTTTACACAATTTATAATGCTTAGAAAAACCTATTCAAGCACTATACAATCAAGAAATGTTACAAGAACAAATTACAATCTGTAAAAGCAATCATGCAGTATCTAAACCAGTGAAAAACATAGAAGAGGAACACTTCTCTCTTCATGATGATAGCTGCCACACAAAAACCAATCAAATGGATGCTATGCTCTCTTCAAAAGTGAGAAACCATGATGAACTTTCTTAAAATTTGATGAATCTTTCTCACTAGAAGGTTTTCTCTCCAAGAAGAACTCAAGCACATCTTTAGAATGTTATTCAAAGTCTTTGTTCGAAGAGTTATTTAAAAACGCACGTTGCAACCTTTTTAAATTCGCGCTAATCAAAACTATTAAAAAAATAACATGTTGTTTTGAAAATTAACATGTTGATTTTACTCTACAACACTTCTATTTTAAAAATCATTTTAAGAATGTAATTTTCAATTATTTTTGAAAAAGAGTAATGCAGGCAAATGATTAAATGACACTAACAAATGCATGAGAGAATTAAACCAAGTTAAAACTACCCCAAACTTAGAATCTAAGGTCTTCCTTCATCCAAGCCAAGTTTCCAAGCAATTTCTTCATCAAATCACCAATCTAGGGGCTTCTCCACTAGCTCTAACAATCTCTCCCAATTTGATGAAGACAATTCTCGTAGTTTGGTGGTAGATGCATCTGTAACGATCAAGATTTTATCTCCCGCATACTGTGAGGCCTACTGTGAAACACTTAAACCAATTTCCAAAGCAAAACTAACATTGCAGTAGTAAACAACTTGTTAAAACAAAACATAACAGATTAATCTCACATAATAGTTCAATTCAGTTCACAATTCTCAGTGTAGGAAAGTGTGTAGGAAAGCATGAAAGTGTCAAGTTAGGTTACAGACCATAAAAACCACACATTTCTCCCCCAATTGAGTTCATCAAGTTGGGAGGAAACTTAAAACAACAAAGAAAAAAAAACAAACACACAGATAGTTCATAATGAAGATGCAGCAGATAAAGTGATGTATGATGCAGCAGACTTTAAAGATTTAAGTTGTTAAGAGTTTCATGGATGTCGTCCACTTGTCGGTGCAGTTGCTGGAAGTGAGTGACGCAATATTCATGATGCCTACGCTGCTCATCAGTCATGGTATCCAACCTCCCAATCATCAAACGTTCAAAGTTTGACATAGGCTCTTCTCTTAGAGCTTCAGACTCAAATGTAAGCATTTGTGCTACTGCTAGATTGGGAACTTCAACATCCTCTTGTCCTGCAACACCACTGGATCCAGTGCCTTCTCCATCTCCACCCTTATAGGTCCATGATCCATTCACCTTTTAAAGGCCAATATGGTTCAACATAGAGTGATTAATCTCACTCGTTTGTTTGAGGCTTTCTGCTAGCTCATCCACTAAATCCACCTTAAAGAATTCCAACATCCTGGAGACTAAGATGGCATAGGGAAGCTTGTAGCCGTTGAGATTTCGTGCCTTCATCATATGGTCCTTCATTGTGAAAACCCAGTTAACTCTCACCCTGTTCATCAAACAGTATAGTCGCATCAAGTCTTCTTTAGTAAGGGTTGCATGGTTGCAGCCTCTAGGTGTTAATATCCAAACTATGAGCAATTTAAGAATACTTGGAGTCATGGCTAGTTTTCCAACTCCAAATAATTTCACATCTTCACCTAGATTTCTCATACAAGCTTGTAAAATTGTGTCTTGTTGAAATCATCTAAGGCTCCCTTCTCGACTTGCCTTAGACCGGTTATAGCAAACCAAACTTTTGGTGTTATTTCCATGTCCACTCCTTTCATGTGGTTGTGCATATTTTCTCCATCGAAAGTGAGGTTGGTGTAGAACACCTTGAGTAAATCTGGGTAAATACAACCATTCAACCCGAGAAACTTCTTCCTCTTTTGGTGATTTATGATGTTTCTGACCTCTTCAAGTTATTGGTCTGTCAGCCATTCAGTGGTGACATATTTTAGAGCAATTAGATTTTTTCTTCTGTAATCATGGATATACTTCTGCATTTGGGTGGCTTCTCCATTGAACCAATTTTCCAAGTGACCATAATCCTCATCTTGGTTTGAGGATTGAGTTCTGGTGCGTTTTGTGGGAGTGAAGAAAGACATGGCTACTGGTTTTGAGAGAAAATTATGTAGAATGACAAGGGAAAGTATGCTTATGTAGTGAGCAAATGCAGTGTGTGGTTTCACGAGTTAAGTCCAGTTTTAAAAGGAAATTTCCAAGCCCATGAGCGTGATACTGTGTAGCATGTGATGGTGATACAACCCATGTGCAGTTTCAATAGAAAAATAAATTCATTCAAACCTGTCCAGTACAAGATTCTGTGTACAACAAAATCAGTTATTCTGAAGAGTTTCTTTTTTACTGGTTGAGTCACCAATGCCTATCTATAACTTGATTTGATCATTCTGCCATTCCCAGAGGTAGTCACGGGTTCTAAGGTGTAGTGTATAGCCTCTTGGTTTATTGAGTGTCACTGCAGTAGCTCCAATATACTTATCTGCACCAATATATCACTAAAATAGCAAAACTGTCAAGTCTGGAGTACTGTATTAACAGGTTAATTTCGAAAGATAACATGTTAAAAGCCTGTAATTAAGGTAATTAATAAATTGTTTTATGAAATTATTAGATTAATAGGTTCAGCTCTAGGAAAACAACATGTTGATTTCAAAAATAGCATGTTAAAAATAATGGAAGTTAACTCTTTCTAAATTGCACACAGTATAATAACACGTTTTCGAGAAACAATGTTAAAATTGCTGGAACATATACTACAGTAGATTTTCAGCAGATTAATAGAAAATTCAACAGATTAAAATACCACTTGCTTGAGCTTGCTAAAATTGTTCCATGGCACCCAATCAGTCAATAAAACACATAAACACAAAATTATTAAGGCAATATCAATTTAAAACATTAGAGGAGTCTAAGATACCCAATTCGGTTCTTAGAAAATTGAACCTATCTCTTGCCAATGGTTTGGTGAAGAAATCAGCTAGTTCTTTATCCGTTTCAGTAAACTGAACTTCACAATCTCCATTGCTCACAAGATCCTGAATAAAGTGATGACGAATCTCAATGTGTTTCGTCCTAGAATGCTGCACTGGATTTTTGGTTAGATTAATAACACTGGTATTATCACACTTAAGAGGTATATTTGAGACACTTAGACCGAAGTCACTTAGCTGTTGTTTAAGCCATAGTATCTGCGCACAACAACTCTCAGCTGTTATATACTCTACTTCAGCTGTTGAAAGGGCAACATAGGCTTATTTTTTGCTATGCCAAGAAATCAAGCTAACATCTAGTAAATGACACATCCCACTAGTACTTTTGCGATCTAGCTTGCAATCGGCAAAGTTTGAGTCAGAATAGCCTATCAAACTCAATGGGGCTCCTCTAGGATACCATAGTCCCATATTGATTGTTCCTTTCAAGTACTTTAAAATCCTCTTTCCAGCTTTAAAGTGTGATTCTTTTGGGTTAGATTGAAACCTGGAACACATACAAACACTAAACATGATATCAGGACGACTAGTTGTAAGATATAACAATGAACCAATTAACCCTCTATATTTTGTCTGATCTACAGAAACTCCCTTCTCATCCAAGTCAAGGTAGCAACTAGTAGATATTGGTGTTGAAGCTTCCTTGCATTTTTCCATCTCAAATTTCTTCAGAAGCTCTTTGCAGTACTTGGATTGACTCATAAATGTCCCATTCTTCATTTTCTTAACTTGCAATCCAAGGAAGAAATTTAACTCCCCCATCATGGACATCTCAAACTCCCCCTGCATAACTGACACAAAATCTTGACATAGAATTTCATTAGTAGACCCAAATATAATATCATCAACGTATACTTGAACTAACATGATAGCAAAATTCAGCTTTCTAATAAAAATGGTCTTGTCAACTTTGCCTCTTTCATAACCTTGAGAAGTTAGGAACTTGCTTAATCTTTGATACCACTGCCTCGGAGAATGCTTCAAACCATACAAAGCTTTTTGTAGTTTGTATACATGATATGGATGTTTGTGATCCTCAAAGCCTGACGACTGAGACACATATACTTCCTCATCTATAAAGTTGTTCAAGAAAGCACTTTTCACATCCATCTAAAAAAGTTTAAAACCACACAAACATGCATAGGCAAGTAACAATCTAACAGCTTCTAGTCTAGCAACAGGAGCATATGTTTCACCAAAATCAATTCCTTTTTCTTGATTATACCCCTTAGCTACCAGCCTAGCTTTGTTTTTAACAATAATGCCCTGTTCATCTAACTTGTTTCTAAAAACCCATGTAGTGCCAATAAGATACATATTAGGTGATCTAGGAACCAAAACCCAAACATTATTCTCAAAAAACTGGTTCAATTCATCATTCATAGCATCAATCCATTTCTCATCACTCAAAGCAATATTAATAGAAGTAGGTTCAATCTGAGAGACAAACGCTATATTCTCACAAAAGTAGTTAAGTTTGCACTTAGTAGAAACTCCCTGTTCAATTTGACCAATGATGTTGTCCAAAGATAAATCATGAGGGATCTTCCATTCTTATGGTAGATTTGCATTACTTTTAGGTGCAAGTGGTACTTGTTCATGAGTTGGTGCTTCTTGTTCAGCTGCCTCTACACTTGACTCTTTATCAGAAAAATTCAATCGGTTGAATTTCTGAATCAGTTAACTGTTTCTTTGCAGCAACTCACTACTATTTTCCTCATCATTTGCCCTATTCTTACAACCATCTCGCAAATCAAAGTTAGTCTCATCAAATACAATATGCACAGATTCTTCTACAGTCATAGTTCTTTTATTATAAACTCTATATGCATGACTATGAGAAGAGTAACCAAGAAAGATATCTTTATCAGCTTTTGCATCAAACTTGCAAAAGATTATCTTTGTCATTATTTAAAACAAAACATTTGCAACCAAACACTTTAATATTCTCTTGGTTTTCTTCCCTTATAAAGCTCATATGGGGTATTTTTCAAAATGGGCCTAATCAAAGCATAATTTAAAACATAACAAGTAGTATTCACAGCATCTACCCAAAAATACTTTGGAAGCTTAGAATCATTTAAAAAAGTTCAAGCTAGTTCTTCCAAAGAATGATTTTTCCTCTCCACAACTCCATTCTATTGCCGGGTTCTTGGAGAGGAAAAATTGTGTTTATGCCATGCTTATTACAAAATTTTTCAAAACTTTCATTTTGAAACTCACCCCATGATCAAACTTTATAAAAGAAATATAGCAGTTATTTTCATTTTCTAAAATTTTGCCAAGATGTTTAAAAGCTATGAATGCATGATCCTTGGAGACTATGAACAATGTCCAAGTAAATCTAGAGTAGTCATCAAAAATAACAAGTCCATAGTAGTTACCGCCTATGCTTAAGGTGTCTAGTAGTGGAAACAAAATTTTTAGATTTGAAAACATTTTTAGTTTGTTTCCCCTTCTGACATGCATCACATACTCTATCTTTCTCAACTTGAGTGTAGGTAGTCCCTCTACTAGATTCTTGGACAAAAGTTTATTAAGATGATGCATATGAATATGTGCTAACCTCCTAAGCCAGAGTCATGACTCATCATTCTTAGAGAGCAAACAAGTCATGCTAGATGCAATGTCACAAATGTTAAGCATGTAAATATTATTTACTCTTTTACCAATAAGCAAGGTTTAATGAGTTGATGGATTTGATATGAGGCACAAGTTTGGTTTGAATGTGACTTCATAGCCTTTACCACACAGCTGACTGATGCTCAACAAGTTATGCTTCAGTCCATCCACCAACAACACATCCTTGATTATTATCGAGTCATGACTCCCGACATCACCTCTACCAAAGATTCTTCCTTTGTTATTATCTCCATACATCACAAAGCCTTCTTGCCTGATCTTTAAATTAATAAAATTTGAAGCACCTCCTGTCATATGCTTTGAACAGCCACGTCAAGGTACTATAGCTGCTTCTTGGCTGTCCAAGGTCCCTACAAAACAAATTAAGTTGCAAGAGTTGGTCCCCTATTAAACTTGGGTCCATTCATGTTATAGGTATCCTTGGGAACCCACCTCACAAGGCCTTTAAGCAAATAATATAATCTAGTTCTACAATGTCTAATCGTATGCCCTTTTTCCAAACAATAGAAATAAGTGACAAATGGTGAAGATGATGTACTACCATCATTAAAAAAAGTTACTAAATTTCTTCACTTTTTTTGGAAAACCTTAGAAAGCGATGCCTTCTTTATTAAAAACACAATTTTCAGAAGCAAGCAACGCATTTAAATTTGCAGTTCCCATAGGGAGTTTAGAAACTACTTTAATCAAATAGTTCACCTTTCCTTGCAAAACTTCATAATTTTCACAATTGGTCACTTTATCACTTTCAGAACAACTACAAGAAGAACTTTTATAAATCATTTTAGTCGTTCAAAATCGGTTTTCAAGTTCAGAAGTTCTTCTAATTGTTTCACTATATTTTCCAATCAATTGTTTAGACCTTTGAGTCTATTATTGGGAAGAGCCAAACGGTTAGCCTCCTCATGAGTTTCTTTATAAGCATTTAGCAAAGTACTATAGTTCTCATGAGTTAAGGAGATACTAGAAATCACACTGCTTTCTGAGTCGTGTCCTGCCATCATACAGAGATTTGCTTCCTCTTCTTTATCTAATGAAGAGCTAGAGGAAGTGTCATTGTCCTCCCATGCAATGTATGCTCTTCTCTGCTTCTTATTCTTCCCATATTTCTTTTCAGGAGCTTTTTCTTTATTTGTCTGTTCGGACACTCCATCTTTATGTGACCCTGTTTCCCACAACCAAAGCAAGTAAAATTAGTAGAATTGTCAACCTTTTATTATTGTACCTCCTGAATGGTTAACTCTTCTCTTTTCCCTTTTTCGTCAGGAACTTGCTAAATTTTCGGGTCAGCAATGTTAATGTCTCAGTCTCACTCCAGCTGCTAGAGCACTCATCACCATTATCTTCTTTCTGAACTGCAAACTTGAGTATTATTCCTTCTGCTTTCTATCACCATGTTCCTACTTATTCAGTCTGATCATCTCTAGTTCATGCTCTCTTAGTTTTCCAAACAGTGATAGAGTTGTTAAGGTGGTCAAGTCTCTTGTTTCTGAAATGGCTACGACCATTGGTTGCCAGCTTCTTCTGTCCAGACACTTCAAAATTTTGATATTCAACTCCTCCTTATCGAACACCTTGCCCAGACCTATCAAGTGATTAACAATGTGGGTGAATCGCTTCTGTGCTTCTGTACTTCTGCTATCGTCTCCCCTGGCTTCATATAGAATAGCTCATATTCTTATATCAAAGCGTGCTTTCTTGTTCTTTTGACATCGCTCGTTCCCTCATGCGTAACTTCAAGGATGTCCCACATCTCTTTAACTGATGTACACTGTGAGACCCTGAAAAATTTATCAAGATTAAGCAATGAGGTTATTATACTTTTAGCAACGCTATCATACTGAGTTTTCTTACTTTCTTCACTAGTCCAATCACACCAAGGTTTATCAACATACACATTATCAACAAGTATTTTAGGAACATATGGTCCATTAACAATAACATCACAAACACCGCGATCAATAGATTCAATAAAAATCCTCATTCTGACTTTCCAGAATTGATAGTTCAACCCACAAAACATAGGTGGCCTATGAAAGGAAGCACCCTCAGCAAAAGGAAGTTTATTTTCGGCCATTTAGGATCAACTCGAATAACTTTCAAGAACCCGCTCTAGATACCAATTGTTGAAAAATATGATGGCCAAAGTTCAAGAAGGGGGTTAATTGAACTATTAACTCCTTTGGAAAACTTGGAAGTATGAATGAGTGTTTTTATTAAATTGTGATTACAATGAAGAGAATACTCAAAACAACAGGTTAAACGCACGAACAACAAGTTAAAATGAGACTAAGTATGCATAGAACAGTTAAACAACTTGTTAAAAACAAAATCAACTTGTTAATAGTTTTCTGACAGCTCTAGAGCACGCAGTTAACAGGTTCAAATTAAAAAATAGCTTGTTGTAAATCCTTTTCAGCACTTAAACAATTTTTCAACCAGCAGCAGAATTTAACAAGTTAAACTAGATTTCAACCAGTTGAAATTCCAGTACAGCAGCAGTGTATAAACCTATTAAGCAGAATGAGCTAAATCACGTTCAACAAATTAATCAAGATATAAGAAAGTTTAGGAACCCAACAGCAGTTAAGAATTCAGATTTATTATGCAGTGGCAGTGAACAGTATGTAATTACAGAATTATTCACACTGGAGCAACACCCAATATATCACTCAAAATTTAAATCACTTGTAGAATGAAAACCCAGATTTGAAATTTCAAACACTGTGAACAGATTACAACTTACTGTATATTGAGTACGTAATAACAAAACCTGTAAAGCAAAGAACCAGTAGCAGATTTAATGGATAATATCTCTAAATTAATTCAAACACAACAATACCAAGAACTTAACAATACAATATACTATATCAGATAACTAGATTTTACAGTGAGCACAACTATACAAAGAAAACAGTACCAGTTTTAATTCTAAAATAGAATTAAAAAATCAACAGATAAGATCAATCGATTATCTGTAATATTAATCCAGATACCCAGTAACTAGCACACTATGTTCAGCTAGCAATTACACCAAATCCTATCTAAGAGAACCACATAGAATAGTTAGAGTGTTAATGACAGGGAACTTAAAAATAGTTCCAATTCACAGAATTATCAAAAACAATAAACAATTTCAAGATTAATTTCAAGGTTACAAGATAAACACCACAATATCAGTAAGTAGTTTATCGCATAAGAAACAGATCCAAAGTATCCAAATACTCAATATAAACCAATTAAGAAATCAAGATACAAATTCTACAGTAAAATACTGGATTGCAACAGGTTAAAATTCGATTTTAACAAATTAAAAACACTGCCAGAATGAATATTTTAAATTTGTCCAAAAAAATAACAGGTTGTTTTGAAAATTAACATGTTGATTTTACTCGGCTGCACTTCTATTTCAAAAATCATTTTAAAAATGTAATTTTCACTTATTTTTGAAGAAGAGCAATGCAAGCAAATGATTGAATGACACTAACAAATGCATGAGAGAACTAAACCAAGTTAAAACTACCCTAAACTTAGAATCTAAGGTTTTCCTTCATCCAAGTCAAGTTTTCAAGCAATTTCTTCATCAAATAACCAATCTAGGGGCTTCTTCACTAGCTCTAACACTAAGAGACGCCATAGGAGCGCTGATAGTGGTAACAATGATAGAGAGGGGGAAAAAGAGATTTTGCCCCTCATTCCTGTCATTTTCACCAAATAGTAACTCAGTGCAACTGGAGGATAAATCCTCACCTACGGGGGTAATCTCTCTACTCACTAAGTGATCCTCAAGCTCGGAACTGGAAATAGAGGAGGAAGAAGCCATGCTTACCTACCAAAGATCGAGGGTGGATTTGAGGATGAAAGCACAAGCAGTATGTAATGACACAAGGATGCAACTCCCAGCATTAATAAACCTAGACCACAGTTGATGAGAGAGTTTAAATGACACCCAGATGAATCACTACTCTTAGATTTTACACTGTGTTGCAATTCAAGACAAAAGCAAGAACCATTTTTTTCAAGTGAGAAAAGTGAATCTTTAACCAAGAAATATTCAAGAAAGGGTTCTTGGTTTACATCATATTCAAAATTATGTTCACTGCATAATCATATTTAATTCAACTGGTTTCTTTTAGTATCTTGCACTATATAAACTGATATCAATTGAATGTGATTGATTTGTTTGACTCAGTTTTTTTTTTTAAATTTTAATTGATTAACTCTATAACTCAATCAATTGTTTTTCTTCTAGTGAAAATTTATATTCAGTGGTTTGTCTGGTTTGTCTAGTTTGTTTGTCAAATTGATTGTTTAATACTTACAAGTGATTGATATTTTGTATTAAAACTTCTTAATGTTATTTCAATAGATTAGTTGATAATTCAAGGACTATCCATATTTCTTGCTATAGATGTAGTGCTCACAAAACCTTAGAGCCTCCATTTAATTATTACTTAGTAACTAATGGTTACTGTTAAAATAAAGGAGAAAATAATTATGAATTAATCTCACTTATGTAAAATACACACATAGTTTATTTATAGATAAAAATAGTAATAGACTAACAGAAAATATAGGCTAAGCCCATTATATTAAACAGTTAGCTAGTAAGTAAATGTTACATGACATTTCCATCTCTCCTTACATGCCAGACATAGATGAAAAGACGGGTAACGTAAATGTCGATTCGTTGCTATAATTGCTCATGTCTCTCAAATTGACCATGTTCTTGCCATTTTTTTTCATTCTTTTCTGTCCTTTATGATGAAGGAGGGCTCAGGCAAGGCCCAATCACCAGAGCAATGTTCAAACACCGTGAAGCAAACAAAGAGTCAGAGGCACCTGTGCAAATTAAAATGCTGACTATTTTGAGCTTTGAGGATTATTGTAAAAATTGTGAAAAGTAGAATAGGAAAATTTGGTTTTTTGTAAATAACCCTAGGTGCCTTGGAAATTATAAAAGACA
>Ga0099825_1005471_pt1 | contig 16259 bp, 10 predicted proteins | sample SiratroredBW_FD_76838 | JGI IMG/M metagenome (GOLD analysis project Ga0099825, IMG submission 76838) | Root nodule microbial communities of legume samples collected from California, USA - Siratro red BW | ecosystem: Host-associated > Plants > Roots > Nodule | place: USA: California | collected...
ATATATTTTATTATGATATATTTATAATTTTTAAAAAAAAGATAAAAAATTTTGTTTTTTTTATAGAAAAAGTTTTTTTTTTTTTTTTTTTTTTTTGTTTCTCCAGTTCTCTAGACTTTCTCTAAAGAACATACTCAAGTGTAATTACATAACCTACATAGTCTGCATTAGTATATATCTCAAGGCCAAAGTGTCTTCTTTCCTAAAGAAACCTTTCATGGGCTTACTTCGAGTAATGAAGAATTGTATCAACTATTTGCATGTGTCTTTCACTTAGACAATGCATAAACTAGTTTACCACACTAACTGCACAACAAATGTCTGGTCATGTGTGAAGTTTTTCTACCGGAGAACTCTTCCCGCTTCCAATTTATGATTTCGTTCAATAGGAACTCCTAAGGTTCTACATCCTAGCATACATGTTTCTTTAAGGAGATCAAGTACATATTCCCCTTTTTAAATGCAATAGGTAAATCTTCAGTAACACTTACCTCCTCTCTATTGCCTTAGATAACCTCACCTCCAAGTCAGACAACTCTTCTTTCTCCAAAGTCAAAGTGGGTTGTCTTCTTTGATATTTTCTGCCAAAGAATTTGGTTTCTTCTTCCTCACTATGGGTTGGTTCGTTCTATTTGCGGTGGCATCATCACTCAAATCTTGAGCATCCTACAAAGATAAATATGGTAATGAAACTCCTTTACTTCAAGTGTTTTCTCCCTCTAAAGCGCAAGGCTGACATGAAAGGTGACATTTGTGGTGATATAAACACGACGACTCTCAAGATGATAACATTTGTATCCTTTTTTATTATAAGGATAATCAACAAAACACATTTAAGAGCTCTAAGATCTAATTTACTACGATTACGATTATGAGAGTAAACAAAAACAAAATATCCAAATACTTCACAAGGTAGACTTGACGCTAAAAGAGTAGAGGGGATAAAAGACAGAAAGACTCAATAGGACTAATATTATTTAAGATAAGAGTGGGTAACCTGTTGATGAGGTATTGCAGTTAACATAACTTCTCCCCAATAGGTTTTAGGAACAAACATCTAGAATAGGAGGGCTCTAGCTACTTCTAAAAGATGATGATTTATCCTTTACGCAACTTCGTTTCATTATGGAGTGTTAACACATTAGTTCATGAACAATGCCATTATGAGACAAAAAATTTGGATAATTCTTTATTCAAATACTCAGTACCACTATCAAACCTAATTCTTTTGATAGTTTTTTCCAAATTGATTTTGGACAAGACAAAAAAATTAACAAATTTGAAAGGCCTCATTTACTTTTCATAATGTATGTCCACATGACATGAGTACAATCATTAATAAAAGTAACAAAACATTTTGCACAAAAAATAAATTCTAAAGCAGGTCCCTAAATATCAAAGTGAATCACGTCTAATGGGAAATTACTCTTTTAGCAGATATGGGATAAGATGCAGTATGATGCTTTGACAATTGACAAATATCACATTTGAAAGACTCAACAAGCTTGATAGTGAACAAATAAGGGAGTAGAGATTTTAAGATGTTAAAGGAGGAATGCCCAAGTTTTCTATATTGAAGCCATATTTGGGAATTTGCCCATGTTTTTTATGTTACTTTTTGGCTTATGAGCTTTGTTTTATTTTGGCCCTTGGATTTCAATAGATACAACTCACTTTGCCCTTTGGCAACTATAATCGTCTTCCTCATGGTAAGGTCCTAAACAACACAATAAGGAGAAAAAAGTTATAGAACAATTCAAATCTTTTGTAAGCTTTGTATAAATATAAGGTTATTTGGTCAGTTATGGGACATATAAAACATACTTTAATACAATAGATGATTTTAAATAATATTTTTGGATCCACATATGGGTCCACTATCACCATTTGCAATTGTAATGATTTGTCCTATGGTGATTTTGGAATATGTATCGAAGAGCTTAGGAAAAGGAGTCACGTGATCAATTGCTCCTAAATCAACAATCCAAAGACGCTAATACAAATGAACAATAGTATTGAATGTACTCTTACCTTGCTTACCTTTCATGGGTAGTGTATACGATTCAAAGGACTTAAAATTCCTCTTTAAAAGTTTTCCATTGGACATTGAAACACAAGAGCAAAGAGATAATAAAGATTAAACCCTCATCACTTTAATTCGTAAGAAAAAAAACCTGTTTGGTTACAAAACCAAATCATAGTTAGTTAGAAGCATGGGTCAACAAAATAGAGAAAAAGAATGGTAGGTTTATTCTAGAAGAAGATTAAATGGAGAGAGATGGGGTTGGTTATTAGATTGAAACAGTTAAGGTGGTTATGGGAAGAGGAGAGTGTTGTTCGAAGGTTGGTCTACTTAATGACCAACCTCAGGGATTTTTGGAGGGGGATGTTTTGTATATTAACAGGACTAATCCTGTGTGAAAGGACTTTTGTTCCTTTGTAAAGAGTTGTATTCTTTTGTTTTCATCAATAAAGAGGTCATTCAAAATTATATTGATTTCTTTTTCCTTTCGAGTGGTCTGACGATGAGTTAATGGAGTAGGTGAAGGGGTTCTAGAAGTGCTCGTGGGGGTAGTTGGGAGTTTATTTTTTTTAGGAACTTATCAAATTGGTCTGACCTGCCAAATATTTAAGTGGAAATTGGAACATCGCATTAGTGCATCGGAGAAATGGGTTAGCAAGCATGGTTGCGTCATCTCGGATTTGATGGCTGACATAGCGAAGGTGAAAGCAGGTATTCTAGAGTTAAGGGAGATCAGAGAAATTCTGAAAGAATACAAGAAAAGTGACAAAAGCTCGGAGAAAGGGTAAAACTCCTTAAAGTTTGTGAAAAGTTTGTCCTTTCTGAATTGGGAGGAGTGGACATTATTCTTGGGGTAGCGTGGCTGGCAATGTTGGGAGACGTTAAGGTTAATTGGAGCTCTCTCATGATGAATTTTCACTATCAAGGCAAGCCGGTTCAAATTAAAGGAGAACCCTCTTTGACCAAAATGTTTGTGTCCCCTCGAGCCCTAAGAAAGGAGAAGGAAATTGAAGTTGTTTCGGTCTTTTGGGGAGGAGACAAGGGAAAGAACAGGAGTCTATGGGAGAGAAAACGAAAGAGCTAGAGAAAGTTTTGGAAGAGTGTAGGGAAATTTTTGAAGAACCCAGGGAATTGCCTCCTAATAGGAGAGTGGATCATAAAATTCCACTAAAGAGCGGTATTGAAGCGATAAACATACAACCTTATAGATATCCACACGTAATGAAATCAAAGATTGAAAGACAAGTGGTAGAGATGTTAAAGGCACGAATCATATGACCCAGTAATAGCCCCTTTACTAGCCCGGTTATACTTGTGAAGTTGAAGGTTTTATGTGGATTATAGGGCTTTGAACAAGGCGACCATCCCTATTCCTGTGATTGAAGAGTTGTTAGATGAACTACATGGAGCCATTACTTTCCGAAGGTGGACTTGGGTTAAGGATATCATCAAATACGAATGAATGACGAATATATACAGAAGATTGCACTCCATACTCACCTTTGGCATTATGAGTCTCTATTGATGCCCTTTGGCATTATGAGTCTCTATTGATGCCCTTTGGCTAACTAATGTGTCAACGACCTTTCAATGAGCCATGAACTCCATCATCCAAGAATTCTTGAGGAAATTCGTTTTCGATGACATTCTAATATGTAACAAAAATTGGGGAGAGCATATGGAGCATCTCAGGTTAGTATTAAAAACCCTTCAACAGTACCAATTTTTTGCTAATAAGAAGAAATGTGAGTTTGGTAGGAAGGAAATACATTACTTGGGACCCGTGATCTCAAAAGAAGGGGTACACATGGATCCTCAAAAAATAGTAGCAGTGGAACGATGGCGTATTCCCAGGAACATTAAATCTTTGAGAGGGCTTTTGGGATTAACTAGTTACAATAGGTGATTCATCTATAACTATGGAAAAATGACTGAGACCCCTAACTCAACTGCAAAAGAAAGGAAATTTTGTGCAGACCGAGGCGAGCACAGTGGCAATGCAACAGCTGAGAAGAGCACTAACTACTGCTCCAGTGTTGAGTCTGCTAAATTTGAGTCAAACCTTCTGTATTTGAATGTGATGCGTCAGGGAAGGGAGTGGGTGTGGTGTTGTCACAAAACAAGAAGCCCATTGCATTTTTCAGCAAGGCCCTAGCTGATTTATCCTTAACCAAATCCATATACAAGAAGGAATTAATGGCAGTAGTGTTGGCCATACAACATTGGAGGCCTTATTTGTTGGGAAGGAGGTCCAAGGTGTCACGGATAAAATAAGTTTGTGCTATCGATTGGAGCAAAGAATTACAACTCAACCAACAAAGCTGGTTGCCAAAGCTGTTGGGGCACGAGTTTGAGATAGAGTACAAACCAGGGACATCAAACAGGGTTGTTGACGCTTTGTCTAGATAATTTGGAGGTGAAGATGAAGGGGAGGCTAAAATCAACCTAATTTCCAAACCATTTTGGAAGGATTTTGAGGAAATTGAAAATGAGATTCAAAGAGATGAGGCCGTGCAGAAAATCATCCCAAAGTTGAGGAGTAATCCAAATTCCAATGGGCACTATACTTTGGAAAATGGAAAACTACACTATAAAGGCAAGCTAGTATTGTCGGCAGCAGCAGTTTGGGTTCCAAAATTAATGCAAGAATTCTGTGTGACATTGTTAGGGTACCACTTAGGAATTTTTCGCATATATAGACGATTTGCTTAATCTATATATTGGATTGGAATGAAAAGAACAATAATTAATTTTGTTGTTGCCCGTACGGTGTGTCAGCACAACAAATGTGACTAGTTCTCTACAAGGAGTGTTACAGCCCCTACCCATTCCAACAGCCATACGGGAGGGAAATAAGCATGGATTTTATTGTTAGCTTACCAAAGTTTAAGGGTGTGATGCCATTTTGGTAATGGTGGATCGATTAAGCAAGTATGGGCATTTCATCCCACTCAAACACCCTTATTCTGCAAGATCAGTAGTTGAATCATTCATGAAAGAAGTGGTGCAATTACACGGGATACCGATGTCTATAGTGAGTGATCGAGACTCTATTCATGAGTCTATTTTGGAAGGAGTTGTTTAGATGGGCAGACGAAAGTATTAAATTGGACACTAGAGACTTATGTGAGGTGTTTCTGTTCAGAGCAGCGAAAGACTTGGGTGCAAGGAGTTGCAAAATGCAACCCGTTTGAGGAAGTATATGGGAGATCACCGTCATCATTAACTCGATTTATTCCAGGAGGGACCGCTATAGAAGCAATTGCACAAAATTTATTAACCAGGGATGAAGCGTTAAGGCAGCTTAAGTTTCATTTATAGAGGGCTCAGGACCAAATGTCCAAGTTTGCCAACCGCCACAAAAAACCATCAACAATTGAGGTAATTGAGGTGGGAGATGAGGTTTATTTGAAAATTAGGCCACATAAGCAGCAACCCATGCCAACCAGACTACACCCTAAGCTATCAGCACGTTAGTACAGGCCTTTTGTGGTGATAGCTCGAATTGGAAACATAGTGTACAAACTACATCTACTTGAGGGTGCAAATATCCACCCTTTCTTTCATGCATCTCAGTTGAAAAAGGCTGAAGGCAATCACCAGGCGGAGTCCACATTACCATCAGAATTCCAAAATTTTGGAGGGAGAGTTTTTATCAGATAAGTGTTGTAGACCATAACAGAAGAAACACAAGGCATTTCAGTTCAGCAAGTGTTGATCCACAGTAAAGGAACATTTTCCAAAATTCCACCTTGGTGACAAGGTGGAGGTTTTGGAGGGGAGTAATGTTAGAAACATGGGTCAACAGAATAGAGAAAAAGAATGGCAGGTTTATTCTAGAAGAAAATTAAATAGAGAGAGATGGAGTTAGTTATTAGATTGAAACAGTTAAGGTGGTTATGGGAAGAGGGGAGTGTTGTACGAAGGTTGGTGTATTTAATGACCAACCTCTGGGATTTTTAGAGGGGGATGTTTTGTGTGCTAATAATAGGGCTAATCCTGTGTGAAAGGACTTTGGTTCCTTTGTAAAGAGCTATATTATTTTGTTTTCATCAATAAAGAGGTCATTCAAAATTATATTGATTTTTTTTTTCCTTTCAAGCGGTGAGACGGTGAGTTAGTGGAGTAGGTGCTAGTGGGGTAGTTGGGAGTTTATTCTTTTTAGGAACTTATCATAGTCAAACAAGATGTCATCCCTTGGTGCTCAAGAGGTCCTGATGACTTTGTCTGCACTGGCATTGGGTGGGGCACACATTTCTGGCCCACTACTAACCTCCACAACGATGGCGAACAATGACAATGATGACGGTTAACAAGGAAGTAGAAACAAGGCTCCCATGATTGAGAGCTCTGATACCAACTTGCACTATGTAAGAAAATAAAGAATTATTTTATTGATATCAATAATACCAATTACATTATCATCATCTTTATTTGTAATAACCAAAATCTTTATAAAAGGAAATAAAAATACGCTGAGATAAATAGGAAACTTCTTAAGATATTTTTTTCTAATTATTATGGAGATATTGAAATTTTTTTTTCTAATAATCTACTATTGACAACAAACAGTTGTGATAGCAAACATTTTGATCGTCCTTTGTAAGGAAATTGGGACCTTTGGGAAAAGGGAGGTGTAGAGGAGAAAAGTTCAGCAAGTTTGGCCTTGTATTAAAGGGACAAATCTCTCATTCTCTCTAAAATGATATCAGGTTTCTATCATGCTTATACCTTGATAAGCATTTTTAATATATAACAAAATAGGACTCAAAATACATATCTTGGATAGAGAGGGAAAAAAGAATAACTATATTTTTGCAAAACTATAATTATAAAATAATCATACTTCTTACAATGATATCCCAAATATTTTTACAGAATTTAATCTAATATAAAATTCCTTAACTAGACAAGTTGCTACCATAAAGTCACAATCAAACCAGTAGTAAATGCACAGATGAGAGTAGCAATGCTCTATTATAGGGAATGTGTATACTGGTATCATCATTGTAGAAGATAGCAACTCAGCATGTTGCATAGTGAGATGTTACGTAGATTCTCCTGAATCATTGATCACTTGAATGGTGTTTCACCTAGTTCTTGACCTAGTGAATGGTGATTTCACTCAAAATTGTAGGCATTGCATTTTTATACCAACTCGATGCAAATTGCCGCAATGGACTTGGAGAAGACCCAACTTGTCAGTCATCAAGGAACTCAAACCAGCTGACTGATCGATGAATTGAGCCAATATGCTCCTTCAACATAGAATTATGTGACCTGACCAATTAATCAGATGTGGAACACCAAAATATTTCCTATATATTTAGAGAGCACACAACAGCACCTACATGTGCATTAATGGCGCCATCTATTTGTAATGCCATTCAAGTTAGCATGCACTAACCAGAATCTCTTAAGACCTTTGAGTATAGAAAATATGGTAAATGTAAGAGAAAAGGTTCCCTAGCAAATGAATGGTATCCTATACCCCAAGCTATAACTGCAAACTACAAAAAGAAAATGTGAACTCCTATCAGAAAGTTGCTTTAATTGTGGTCACCCATGGTGTACCTTAGTTGTGGTTTCCTTGAGGCTACCTTAATTGCAGTCTCAATGATGGTGGTATTCTCACATTAATTAGAGATATATTTAAAATAGATATTATAAAAGGTAGACAGTCTTCGCCTTACAAGCTGGTCTTATGAATTGTGTTAGGCCTTAATCTCACAATGATACCATAGTCTATATTAAATCTGTATTTGAGCCACCTGAAGACATTGAGGAAAATGTTGGAAAATTGTCTTAATCCCACGTCAACTAGAGATATGTCTAAAAATAGAATCTTGGATGGGCCTCACCTTACAAGGAATTTTGTGTGATCGAGTTAAACTCTAATTCTAAATTCTACGAATTCATCTTTGAGAAGCATTCCCTTTAATCAGATCAAATTCATTTTCTCTCTCCAAAACTGATTTCCCTCCACACAGTAAATAACTACTTTGGTCAATTTCACAAACTCATCAGTTTGACCTGTGTACAATTTCAAGATTCTGTACGAAAAAAGGTGACATTGTTGGATTTGATATTTATAATAAATAATAAATGACAACATTCTACAAATACTCACCGATACCCATATTTAGGTTTCCTCTCATCACGCTTGGGATTTAAAATAAAAATATTGTATGCATTATCTAGCTGAAGGTATTCAACTAGGCTAGATAAAAGGCCATCTAACATGTCCACATCTACTTGCCAACTACCACCATTAGTGTCCCTGCAATAAAGAAATTAGAAGAATAAGAGAAAGCAAGAAATTCAAAAGCAAACCAAAAGAAGCCACATTAAGCTCCTAAAGTAACATTTGTCTTCACTTCTTTAGAGCTTCATAGCTACTTTTAAGTTAAAATTAAAAGAGCCTTGATTTAAAGTTATTTGGTAAGTCATTTTGGTCCTTAAAGTGAACACTGTATTAATTTAGTCCCTAAAAGTACAAAAATTCTAATTGAGTCTTTGAATGTGTATAAAGTGAGACGTAGTGTGACAATCACGTCTCGTTAAATTTTGTGAGACTATTGTCATTAAATTGTAACATTTAAGGGCAAATTTGCACTAAGTTTAGGGACCAATTTGTATCTTTACACATTTACGGCTAAATCAATTTTTTTTTTCTTTTAAACGGTACATAGCCCCTAGTTTACATATCCAAAAACCGAATTAGTCATTTACATTCAATAATTTTATTGTTAATTAAGATTGAAACTTACTTTCAAGTTAAAATTTCTTAGGTAAAGTATTCTTGGATCTTGACATTTGAATTAAAGAAGAAAATGGAGGAGTAGATGGATTTTTCCCTTAAAACTAGATTTGTAAAAGTTTTTTCTTCAAAGTTTCCATCCAAAAAAGGCTGAACTTTTAAAAGTTGTTTTTTCTTAAAACACTTCTTTGCCTAGCTTTTACTTTCCAAAAGAAAAGAAACTCAAATTAATTGGCTCCATCCCTACCTATGCGTGGAGAGGTGAGAAACAGAACTGCCGTAATAATAAAAATAAGGAGCAAATCTTATATAATCAAATAATATTTAAATTATATATGTATTATTTGAAACATTTTTGTTTATTCCTGTATCACATCTTTACTATTAGAGGATGTCAAATTTCCACTATTTATTGTGATATTCTTTTTTCTCAATATAAATAAAGCATGTTTTCGCAATATAAAAATTAGCTCAATGTCTCTATCTTCCTACAGCTTAATATGGAATCTAGAGCCTTTTCAAAAATTGTGTTAGCCTACTAGACCCACTATCTCCAAAGGATTTCTTGTGTGAATTTTTAACCCAATTTTTTTGATTTTCATTATTTTGTAACTTTCATTGATGAATTCTCTTGATGCAGTCGGATTTATTTAATGAAAGACAGATTTGAACTTCTATCCATTTTTAGGTCTTTCTTCAATGAAATTAAGAACCAATTTGGGAAGATAGTTAAAATTCTCATAAGTAATAACGCTAAGGAATATTTTTCTACTACATTTTTTCATTCTTATCTTCCCAGGGAATTTTGCATCAGTCAACCTGTTCTCACACTCCACAACAAAATGGTATAGCAAAGAAGAAGAATATACATCTTATTGAAATTGACACTCTCTAATGTAGAATATTAAGTGTCTTAAGCAATCATCTCGAGCTTTCTTTGGGTAAATTTAGTCATATTATGCAGATTTTTGCATTGAAATACAGCAAGGCAGATCATTCAATGTTTTATTGTCATATTTCTCTTGAGGAGTGTATTTATCTTATGGTTTATGTTGATAATATCATTGTTATTGGAAATGATATCACTAGAATTGCTCACTTAGAAAAGCATTTATCCAACCACTTTCCAACTAAAGATTTAGGCTATCTAAAATACTTTCTTGATATTGAAGTGGCACAATCAAAAGGTGTCATCATTTCACAAAGAAAATATGTTGGAGGAGACAAGCCTGACAGATTGCAAGCCCATTGATAGTCCTATGTACTCATATCAGAAGTTAATAAGAAACCATGGTGAACTTTTCTCAAACCCATATCAGAGAGAAATAAGAGGTTGGTGGAAAAACTCATTTATCTCACTATAACAAGACCTGATCTTTCTAATCCAAGTGGAGTTGTGAGCTAATTTATGCAAAACCCTCACATTGATCACATGAATGTTATAATTCACGTTCTCATATATGTAAAAGGGACCTCTGACAAGGATTGTATGAGAACAAGAGAAACACTCAAGTATTAGGGTATTGGGATGAAGATTGGGTTGGTTGTCCCACTGACAGAAGATCTACCATAGAACATTGTGTATTCCTTAGAGGGAATCTTATATCTTGAAAAATTGAGAAACAAAGTGTTGTTGCCTGATTTAGTGCAAAATTTGAATATAGATCTATGGCCCTATCTACATGCGAACTTGTGTGGATTAAACAACTCCTTCAGATGTTGAAATTTTGTGAAAATGACAGATGAAGTTGTGTTGTAACAATCACGCAGCCCTTCATATTGCCTCCAATCCAATGTTTCACGAGAACTAAACATATAGAAATTGATTGTCATTTTGTTAAATAGAAATTTCTGTCCAAAGATCTTACAACTCAAGCATTCTAACTAAATCTCTAAGAGAACCTAGGATTTCCAAGCTTGGTGCATATGACCTATATGCTCTAGCTTGAGAGGGAGTGTTAAAATGTAATGTTACTTTATTATTATTTCTTTGGTATGTATCCAGCTTTAGGGTTAGGTTTTATGTAAGTGTCTTGCCTTATTTTGTAACTCATTTATATACATCAATAAAAAAGCACAACAATGTAGGTTGAATACACTGTTTTTCTCCATCTTATTTATTCAAGTACATGTAATATTACGAACATTAGAAAAAATCAAATTAAATTTACCTGCTGCCAACTGGATCATCCTTGCGGCCAAACACATTTATGGCATGCTCAATTATAGAAGTAACCTTCTCCCCCATTTCAATAGCATGAACAGAATAGCTGGACCATAATATCCACTGTCAGAAACAAAAGATAGTACAAAATTTTCATACCAAAAGGAAATTCCAAGAATAAATGAGGAAAAACATTATCAGATCACTTCAGAGTGGTCATTCCAATCAACAGGGCTCGAAGAAAAGGATATACAAGTGCTGTTAACAGGGACTAGAAAATATTCCAGAACCAATATTCAAATTTTGTTTGATTAAGTTTATTAAGACAAATTGTTCATCCTTCTACCATGCACTTCTCTTCATTCTCCAAAATATATCCTTTATTTAACAATAAATAAATAAAAATAGACTGCTAAATTAAGTGAACGATAAAAGCACAATCAAATTTATCAGATGAAAAGGTTTAGTTTTAAATGTATCACGTCCAAGACACAATGAGTGCAGCCATCGTAGGCCCTGCTAGTTCTCTTCTAAGGGGGATTCTTTGTCTTTTGCTAAAGTCCAATTCTTATTCCTTCTCGTTTGTGTTGAAATATTCTTAGAATATCAATAAAATAATTGTTCTATTTTAATCCCTTCCTGAAAAATCCTATATCTTAGTGTCTATTTTTTCCAACTTAGAATCTTTTTGCCAGAATCTTTGATTTTATATAATATACAGAGAACAACAATAATGCAATGGATTTTTTTGAAACATCGAAAGAAGCAATCATTTATATTAAAAAAGATATTAGAATAGAATCATCAGTCAAAATCCCTACTGTATTCAAACTTAAAGCTGGTATCCATTTCAGAAATGTCGAGCATATAATTTATCATAAAAGCAAGATAATGTCAAGCACTAGTCAGTAAGTTCAATGCCAGATGAAAAGAAAAAAAAAAAGTTACTTGTAATTTATGTGACTGACAACAGGAAGGTGGTGCCATCGCATTTTATCCATACTGGTTTTGTAAAATGGAGCAAGAACTTCTTCATGTCGAATTCGAGTGTGTTCAAAGATATGATCAATTTTGGTAAACCAACGCTCAATTTCTTCTGGGAGAAGCTTGAATTCTGAGAGACACAAAAAAGCACTATAGAATCCACAATCCAATAATATGAAATAACCAAAAAAGTTAGTTTTCAGCTATGTACCATGGCTTCCCTTCCCTTCAAATCCTATAAATATAAAATTCATAGGAACTGGGAGGTGGATGGAATCAACTTCCTGAAGCTTTAGATAATTAGCAATGTTCCCTGAAATACAATAAAACTATTTTAAGATTAGATGCTTATTTTTCAAAGTAAATTGCAGAAGCTTTATCCAATCCATGCTTAAAGTACACTTATGACCACAGTGGTGATCAAAATATAACAGTATATGAAAACAAGATAAAAATGTAATTAGATCAATATAAGCTAGAACCATTAAAAGGTTTGGTGCTAACGGCATAACAATCGTCCTATATTGGACATGGAACAAATAATAACAGCAATGATAGTTTTTCAGCTTTAGAGTAACCAAGAATAGGGGTGAGACTAGCCAAAGGTTTATAATTACAAAACCTAGGTATTTCAGGGTCACAAAATCATTCATGTGTCATAAACTACAAAAGCTTTTGTGTTTAGACTAAATGATCATGATCTATTGGGCTATTGGACATATTCAATTCTATACACAAGAATAAGAAAGTATACCACAAATTTTTTTTCACAAGTATAATATAGCCTCCAACGGATGAGAAGGAAAACTCCACCTATTTAATCTTTGGTATGAGTTTCCACACAAGAGGCAAATAAAACAACTAGCAGCCTGGAAGCTCAGAATTTGACAATTCAAGTTAACTTTTATAGCAATAAACATAGCATAAAATTATCTAGGATAAATATTCATTAAATGGAAGAATACAAGATTGTACATTATCAAACAACAGTACTTCAGATAAACAAAGTTAATTTGCCAAGAACTTTAAAGAATTCATGCATACCTGCATTGGTATAATTAAATGAGCTTAATTTTCCATGGCTTGAAAACTTCAAATCATCAAAATCTGAAAAGCCAACAAATTAATTAATGAGATTAAAAAAAAATCTCTTACTGGACAGTGAAAAATGAAGTTTTGACTCATTGAACATGGTGTCAACAACATACCATTGTGTATAACATCCTCACTCCAAAAGGGACTCTTTTCTTTGAGGTTAAACAGTGAGAATACAGATGATCTGCCACTTTTGCGAGTTTCAATAGGAGATCCAAGTGAACTAACTATTAAGAACTGATAAAATCACAATAAGCGTTATGAATGTCTTTATTTGCAGAAAAACAAACTTATCACACGGATGTTAAGAGGCAACAAGCACTAGCTACTATTAAAAAGAAAATAAAACGAAACAATCAACAACAGAACAGTTATGCTTTCTATCACATCTCTGGACTAATTCTGTCATGGATCAAGAGGTAGGTTGAACTTAAAATGAATCACAGATTCATCTCCCAATCTGACTCGTGCTATACTATTTCGATCTGTCCCTAGGATAGTGGACAGGAGAATAACAAGTCTTCTAAATTTATAAGATACAATTTATACCAGATATATAAATAATAAAAACATAAACCAACAGCAGAGAAAGAAAAAAAGGTAGGAGTGTCCGAAACAGGGAACAAAGCACAATCACACGGTTGGCTAGAAATCCTGTGCTGCTGTGGAAAGTCATTGAAATAGACAAAAAAAAAGGTCGAGTTATAATATTACATGCAATAAAAATGCTCTCAAGTTAAAAAAAATATAGCCAGAATTGATGACTTGTTCATAATATATCGTCCAGATACCAAGGCCAGAGAAACAAAAAAAGTAGGAGCCTCAGAAACAGAGCACTGTCACAGGGTTGGCCAGAAACATGTGCCACACCGGAAATGTCTTTGGAGTAGAGAACAAAAGGGATAAGTACAGAACAAAGCAAGCAGGCAGAAATCATAACGAAAATCAAGCATCGTGGCTGTCCGTCCTGGATTATTAATCTACAACTTCATATCAGATTCATATATTAGAGATAAGTATTGAGTAGAAAAAAAAATAAAATAGGAGAGGGTGGGTGACGTCGTTGCTGTGGAAACAAAGAGCAGACGGAATAAACAAGAAGGACGAAACACAGTGGATAGCCGAGACAGGACGAACCAAGATGGGTAAGGCCACTGCAGAAGAACGAATCATGGTAGGCGATACCACTGCAAGAGGACGAACCAAGCGTCGTAGTAGTGTTCAAACCAGGTCACGGCAATTACACAGCAAGACGTGGGTAGGGTTGAGGCGCGGTGGAGCCGGGACGAACACGCATGGGAAAGAGATTTGAATTACTTAGAATAAACTTTCTAATTAGTATAATTCGTCTAACTACTAAAAAATAAGTGTTATATAAATAATTACTAATATTTTTTTAATAAAAAGCTTCTAAGAAAAACAAATGTTATGAAAAATATCATGGAAGAAAAATTAAAAAAGAAAAATCAAATAACAAAAAAATAAAAAATCACATCAAATTCATACAAAAAGAACGTACTCGTAAAAAATTAAAAAAAAATTAAGACATATTATAAAAAATTCATAACAATATTAGACAAATAGTACACATTCAATCACTTTTTCACTTTTTCATATTTAAATTAATCAATTTATCATTAATTATCTCTTTTAAAAACAATGACATAAATTACTTTAAAATTTATATCTCTAACCAAAATATAACTACTTAATAATATGTATTTGGTATATTTTATTAAAAATAAATATAAATTATATTTAAATAATAAATAATTATAAAAAATTATAACATAAAAGTATTTTAAAATATTTATTTAATTTTTTAAATTATATATATATATATAAATATAATAAATTGAAAATGAGATTGACATTTTCTTAACATAAGAAAATGAGAAGTGTATTAAAAATTTTGTAATATTTAAATTTTGATTTAAAAATAAATTATAAATGTTTTTGAGTTAATATATAAAATGAACTTATTATAACCGCCATCAAACTTAATTAAGCATAAACAAACTTAATTTATATATAAAAGAAATATATAAAATTATAGAAAACAATAACATACAAAAAAATAATTATTGAGACTATTAACTTGTTCATAAATTCTTAAATCACATTTTTTTTAGAAATTTGTATCTAATTTTTTATTTAACGTGTTTTACATCATTCCAGAATTTGTAGGATATATATTAAAACTTGGAATTTGTGCATACATCATACATAATATTATTCCATATTTAGTTCAACGTATTATCATATGTAACAACATGGTGTTCTTGAATCCTAAATCTTCATTTACACTTTTGAAAATTTATCATTTTCTTTTATCTTTATGTTTAAAGTTTTCTTTAAAGTTGGCATAGTTGATAACAAAGTCTTGGATTTGGTTTGGTTTAGTTAGGTTGAGTTTCATTTGGTTTGGTTTGGCTAGGTATGACTTGGTTAGGTTTAGTTTAGTTTGGTTCAATTTGGTTGGGCTCGGTTTAGCTCGGGTCGATTGGGTTTGGTTTGGTTGAGTTTGATTCAATTTAGTTGGGTTCAATTGATATCGGTTAAGTTTGGTTCATATGGGTTGGGTCTGATTTTGTTGGGTTCAGTTCGGTTCGGTTCGGTCCGGTGCAGTGTTGTTCTGTTCAGTCCGGTTCGATTTGGTTTAGTTCATTTTGACTAGGTTCGGTTCTATTTAGTTTCGTTTGGTCCGGTTGGGTTAAGTTTGGCTTTGTTCAGTTCGGTTTGATTTGGCTTGGTCCGCTTCGGTTCGGTTTGGTGTTGTTGGGTTTGGTTCAGTTCGGTTGGGTTTACTTTGGTTTGATTTGGTTCAGTTGGGTCTAGTTTGGTCCGGTTTGACTTGGTTTGGTTCAGTTCGGTTTGGTTCAGTTTAGTTCAATTTGGTGTGGTTGGGTTCGATTGGGTTGGGTTTCATTCAGTTTGGTTTGATTGGCCTCGGTTTGGTTTGGTTTGGTTCGGTTTGGTTTGGTTCAGTTCAGTCTAGCTCGGTTGGGTTGGGTCTAGTCCGGTTGGGTCTGATCCGATTCGGTTTGGTCCAGTAAGGTTTAGTTTAGTTCGGTCTGGTCCGCTCTATTCCGATTTGGTTCGGTTTGGTCCGGTTTGGTTGGTTCCGATTCGATTTGGCTTGGTTTGGTTGTGCTCAGTTTGGTTTGGTTCGGTTCTGTCTGGTTTGGTTTAGTTCATTTCGACGGGGTTCGATTCGATTTAGTTTCCTTCGG
>Ga0099825_1005476_pt1 | contig 16250 bp, 10 predicted proteins | sample SiratroredBW_FD_76838 | JGI IMG/M metagenome (GOLD analysis project Ga0099825, IMG submission 76838) | Root nodule microbial communities of legume samples collected from California, USA - Siratro red BW | ecosystem: Host-associated > Plants > Roots > Nodule | place: USA: California | collected...
AACTCAATTTTATTTTTGTCTTCAAATAATAAAATAAAAGTGTAGTCAATAAAATAAGTTAGATAATAGATAAAACGAATAGTTTCTCTTTAATTTAGTTATAAGAAAATAATATAAAAAAATAGAACTCAATTTTATTTTTGTTAAAAGGAGAGGTATTTTGGAATACCTCATTTTTTTGTGTGGTGTCTCTTTTCTTCCTGCACCTTTGTGCTGATTCGAACCAAGGACTTGTAGTGAAGGTTCTTAAGGCCAAACCACCAAGTCACTCGAGGAACCGGCATATACAAACCAATTGTTATTTGTTTTGTTTATTGAGTCATTGAAGTTGGCCGGATATATATTCACATTTACACCTTAAACTTTGATAAATATAATAGTCTGAACATCTTAAAGTCTATTTTTTATTCTCTATTTTTTTTTCTTTTTGATATTTAGTTTCTATAATTTTTTTTATTTGTTCTTATAACATGTACATTTGTTTTCTTTTGGTTTCTATTAAAAGAGAGTAATTCAGAATGAAAAAAAAATATTATAAGAACTGAAACAGAGCTAAATATTTTACAACAACGTAAAACAAGAACCAAAGTGCTTTTTTATAAGAATTAAAAGTCGAGTTTTTCTATTAGCAACAAAAAATAAAATATGTATTTCGGGAACTAAAAAATTATGAGTTTGATTTTTATCTTTATTATATAAGATTATTTTTTATTTTATTTTTAAAATTTATAATTATTTTATTTGCTGATGTTATTATTTTAGCTTGTATAAAATTGTAATACTTGTTGAGCTCCTTGTTTTCCAAAGTATATTAAACTGGGTTTTAAATTTTTGTTGGGACTAAAATGAATTTATATTTTAAAGAGAAGTAAAAAAGTTAAAAAAGAAGAAAATGAGATTTTTTGATAATATAAAAGCAAAAAAGAAAAATACGCCGTTGCCGGGGATCGAACCCGGGTCGTCCGCGTGACAGGCGGAAATACTTACCACTATACTACAACGACTTGATGTTAAATGTTTCAAACTAAATATACTAAAACAATAATCATTCTCTGGTATATGAACTGTGATTGCCATACAGTTGAAGGCGTTTGAAAGCTGTGAGCTAAATGGAGGCAACTTTCTCTTCAACGACGGCAAGAGGGTACTGGAATCAGGCTCGTGCTTCGCCAGGTATGCTTCTATGTAATCCTTATACGATTCTGATTTCGTAACGGAAATTTCGCATTACATTCCCTCCTCGTTTTACTCTAACCGCGCACTACTTCAATCTTCCTTCTTATTTCGCTTCACGCTGAACCTTTGCTACTGAGAGTAGTGGAGAATCGCGATCGGAATCTATGTTCACTGTCCATCACGCGCTCTAGCAAGTTTGTGCAGCTGTCACTTCCGACGAGGAAGAGTTCTCGTTTTAAGGTTCAGAATTCAGTTTTGTATTAGAAAACCTCAATTACACCACCGGAACGATTTACAAATGAGAATTGATTTTTGAAATCGAGTTTTCATGTCATTTCAACTTAATTTGTTTGTTTGTTGGAGATTTCAAACACGCAAGTTTTCATTAGAGTGTTGGCGCTGCATTCCTTGTTTAATATGTTTCGTACCGTTGTTTGCTCTGCCAGGTTTTATCCGCTGAAAAGCAACGCATTCATGTTGTAGAGGGAAGGTATAACGTCTTTCGTGTTATATACTTTGATGTTTTTTAATCTTCGTATTTATCAGTGCAAGCATGCACTAGAAATTCTCTTTGATACTGGCTTCTTGGTGCTAAACCTTTGAGCTCCCAAATTGAATATTGATGCATCAAGCTTCTGGCAGTGCTCTCGCTGATCCATCTCCATATTGTTGTATGATCGGAAAATTTGTTTTACCTTATCACTACTTGACCTGGCATTTCCTATATAGTGCAACATCTAAGTCATTTCATTGACTCCCCCATTTCTGCTCATCAACCAGCAGCGTTGCATATTATCGATATCTCAAGAATGCTACTGGTTTAGGTATATCTGTATTAACGACAATCATACTCAGTTCAAGTCTTTTAGAGATTTTGACTGGTCTGGGTGCCATGACACTCGTCAATCTGTGATTGGTTTCATGGTGTATCTAGGATCATCCCTCATTTCATGGAGGTCCAAGAAACAAGAACAGTTTATCGTAGTTCCTATGAGGCCAAATATTGTGCCCTTGCTACCACAACATGTGAATTTTTAGTGGCTGCTGTATTTGCTTGAGGATTTTAAAATCCCTTTTGACAGACCTGCTTTGCTTTATTGTGATAGTCATTCTGCTCCCCATATCACTGCCAATCTCATTTTCATGAAAGAACAAAGGACATTGAAACTGATTGTCATATTGTTCGCAAAAAGGTCAACTCGGGTTTACTCAAACTGTTATCAGTTTCTTCATATCTTCAGTTAACTGTTGTCCACACAAAGGCTTTATTACCTGCTGATTTTGCACATTTCACTCCAATCTGGGAATGTCAAACATCAATTCCCAGCTTGTGGGGGGATCTTAGCTCAAGTTAGTTTTCAATCATTGATAGTAAAACAGAATCAGTTAGTTTTTCTATTGTTAGTTCTCAATCATTGATAGCAAAACATACTCAGTTAGTTAGTCTTTCTCATTCTGTATTTTAGCTTTGTATATAAATGAACTTTCCATCTTTTATATAGCAGTTTTTGCTCATCAATAATAGCAGTTGTTTATTCATCAAGCTCTCTATCAAGTTCTCTTGCATATTCATCAAGCATGTTGAGCTTAATTACAATCTACAGAGTAGTTGATTTCTCAGGGAAAAACCCTTGGGTAGTGAACCTGTAAAAAGCAGTAAAAGAAGATGAACATAGCATTAAAATTTGGCTAGGTAGATTTTTTGTGGTAGAAAAAGCTATGGATAGATTGTCTTAATCGATTTGATTTTGTTACTTCTAGTTCTTGTACTGTGCAGTCGTGTTGATGAGTTATATGATGCATTGGTTGCACGACTTCTGCCTTCAGTGTTACTGTCACCAAATCCTAATCACAAGTAAGTTATTGTTTGTGGAATTACAAAAACAAAGGCTATTCTGAGTGATGCTGCGATTGTACAGAATGTAATTTTCCTTTACAGAATGATGTATATCCTTCACCATGTTGCATAGGCCCATTAAATGTGTACACTCCACCAATTTTTTGTCCTATCGTACTATTTTTGAAGTATTGTATGACTGTCGTACGTAGCTATACTGTCATTTATACCTTGACCTTTAGCTAGTGAATCACCAAATTCTGTCATTGTGAAAGCCTTGGTTAGGTTGTGCAAACTGCTATATTACTTATCTGCTTGCCATTCTGCACTAGATGTTATCTTCAATTAAATGTGTTTCTCCTACTATCCTATATTTGGCAATTTATTTATTATATTAAATCTATGAAGTGGTTACAGCTCCCTCCTCGACTCTTTTCTTTTTGGGGTTGCGGGGGTGGGAGTGGTGAGGTTCGTGAAGTAGATTATGCCATCCTTTTGTGTCCTCCTTTTTTTATCAATCATCAAATAATTATGCCATCCTTTCGTGTCCTCCTTTTTTAATCATGTTAGTCATGCTTTATGTGATACTTGCATAGGCTTTTAGTTGGCCTGGCTGGTCCTCCGGGTGCTGGAAAAAGCACTCTAGCACATGAAGTAGCCAGACGCATAAACAAAATTTGGCTAGAGAAAACTTCTTCCTTTGACTCTAAGGTGCAACCTCCTGATGTTGCGATTGTCGTTCCCATGGACGGTTTTCATCTTTATCGTTCTGAACTAGATGCAATGGAGGTTAGTGTCCTTCTGCTGCTCAACATTTTTTGTTGTTATCCATGTGAAATTTTATACCAGGTTCATTTCATTGTTCTTAGTGATGATCTAGAGTTGATTACTTAGAGCGTACAGTCAAATCAGTTATACTTGAAAGTGCGATAAGTGGGTGATCTGTTGTCATTTTCCATTTGACAAAGTATTCAAAAGGTTGGGATATGAACATGTCATGTATTTTTCTTATTGATCTCTTTCCTTTGGGACTGAATGATGCTACTTACACATTATTGGAAGATTAAACCATGAATTAGTCACCTTTCCAAGAAAATAAAAATAAAAGTTCTAGAGTTAACTACATGTAGGAGACTGTATAAATACCTGTGAAATGTGATTTTTATTTATTGTCGATAGAATGAGGAATCATAATTCTGACATTCTTAGTGATTTTTTGATAATAGAATCCTGAGGAAGCACATGCCAGAAGGGGAGGTACGATACTTTTTATTACTCATTAATTCCAGAAATTGTATTGATCAGAAAAACATTGATCTTTTCAATTGGTATATCAGCTCCCTGGACATTCAATCCATTGCGGCTACTCACATGTCTCAAGAATCTAAGAATTGATGTAAGATTTATTATTATTTTTTAAGATTTAGTGGTATTATTATGAGCAAGCTTGGAAACTTTAGAATTGATTCATGACCATAACCTTTTTCTAGCTCAAATTATGTGGATTATCTCTGTGGGAAAACTGGGATACATAGAAAGAACTGTTAGCATCAATTCATTGACATGATGGAGTTCTTATCTCCCTTGTTCTTTTGCATTTTGGTGAAACAAAATCTTCAGGGATCAGTTTATGTACCATCATTTGACCATGGTGTTGGGGACCCAGTGGAAGATGATATCTTTGTGAACCTTCAGTGAGTATTTTAATATTAAAATGTGGTAATTTTAATAATTTGACACATTATAATTATATATTGAACAAAAGCAAATGATGAAAGATAAATATTTTAAAGCTAACATTTACAGAGAAATTATCGTCATTAATGAGGTTAGAGGATAAAGTTTAACAGGGAATAGATTCTCCACCGGATTACGTAATTGTGTCTATGTTTGAATTTGTTACGAAATCCGTTGTCTTTAAAACTCCGTCCAAAATATAGTAAATATTTTTAAGCAGAAAATCCAGGTTATCACAATGAAAATCTACATATTCAAGAACTTTTGTTGAGTAAATGTACCAAATATAATTTAATTTTATGTTAGTGTAATACATGTATAACAATTCTGACAGATTAAGCCCTGGGCAGTCAATAGTTTCAATAGTTTTGTTGTTCATTATGTTATTGATAAATTGTAATATTAATGCTAAAGGCAATAATATTTTGTATTGTGAAGTTTCTCTGTAAGATTTGTATTCTTATTTCTTTGCTTATCCCCAAATCCCCAATTAGCTGTCTTTTCACAAATCAGGGTTATTTATTTAAAAAGTTGCTACTTTACATTGTCTGTTATTTCGGATATGTTGATATACACTGCATGAACATATTTCTTTATATTCTTCCTTTGTTTAGGCACAAGGTTGTTATTGTAGAAGGTAACTATTTGCTCTTGGAAGATGGGGTATGGAAGGAGATATCATCTTTGTTTGACGAGAAATGGCAAGTATTGATTTTACCAAGGCACATATGTCTTCGTATACTTCCTGTTCTTTATAATTTTGAAACTTGTATGTTAAGTTGATGAAAATTCAGCCGATCCTGTTAGACACTGCTTGAAATTTCTTCTATGAAAATTGTTCTTGTGGAAGACAATTGTATGTTACCGAACCGCAATATTCAGCCGATCATTAATTGTGCTTGTTTCATGCATGTCATTCTTGTTACTAGCTATATCTTTGGTTTCCGAAGCCCATGAAGATACAGATGCCTTGGGACAGAAATAAAGGCATCGATTCACTTCGAGGCTCATATCTCAATTATTTCTTCTATAAATCCAATATTTAGCCATAAGAGTCTATTCGCCTGATAAAAAACTATGTATTATTATACACTTTTGTGGTTTTGTTTGCTTTTTTCTCATTCTGCTGTACAGTATGTATTATTTACCAAATACATGTACATGTGTCTTTATACCTGCGCTGAAGGCAACGAATGTACAGCTTTGTTTGGAATCTAATGTATCCTGACATAGCTTAGTACAATTGTTTTGGCATGACTATTTGCCTTTCTAATTGCACCATTTGTTGAAAGAGTTCGCTAAAAACTTAAAAGTAGCGAATTCTAGTCCCTGTCACTGGTTTATGTTGTTCATTTTTCTGCATTTTGTTTCAGATCTACATAATCTATAAGACTGAGACTGGTGGTTTATGTTGTAGAATGACAGTTGGGCAATTTCAAGATCTGTAGAAAATGGCTTTACATGAATCAAGAAAGATGCAACCTAATCTGATATCAATTTCTGCTTTTGAACTTAAGAGAATTGTCAAGGATATACTTTTTTGTAATTTGTTTGTTCCTATTCTTTTCTAGGTTTATTGATATTGACATTGACAAAGCTATGCAGCGAGTTTTGAAGAGGCATATTTCAACTGGTATTTACCATGTACTTTTCCCCAATATACTATATCAGTTTCCTCCGTAAGGAAGGCATTTGAATATACTTGTGATTTATGTCTCCTTCTCCATCTATAGGCAAACCTCCAGACATTGCTAAACAACGGGTAAACTACTCTTCTTGTAACTTGTGATGTTAATTTTTCTGATTAAGTGCCCAGTGGCCGGTTGGCTGTTTATATTTGATCTATTTTGTTGGCATTGAGTGACACACTTGCATTCATCACTAAATCTCATGATGCAGATAGAGAACAACGACAGGCTCAATGCAGAACTTATAATGAAGTCCAAGAAAAATGCTGATATCGTTATCAAGGCAGTTGATTTCTGAGGAATGTGTTCTGCGCCAAGTCAAGCCCGAGGAGAGTATTAGAACCTTAGAAGGGATGTCTTTAATAAAAGAATTGATTGTGATTTTTCACAGTCAAACAAACTGATTTTTTTTTAATTATTTTTATACAACAGATTTTAGTGCATTTAATTTTTTCCCTCAGGCTTACTAAAATTATCTTCTTTACTGTTCCTATAAATTATCTATAGGTTACCTGACATATTTTGGCAGTGGGTCCAGGTACCTGCTAGACATGACATGAAAGCCACTGCTGGCTCTGATTTTGGGTGTGTCGGGGGATCTCAAATCACTGCTCTCGTTTTCTGTCCATTCGACTAAAAATATAACCTCTCAACAAATAAAAAAAATAAAAAATAAATAAAAATTGAGGAAGAATGACTGAGATGATCTCATGATTACCCCACTTAATACGGGATGTGGATAATCATGCATTACAAGTTACAGTTGTAGTTTGCAATAATATTTTTCTCAGAAGCAGCGTCCTTGAAAAACGGTCATGACCATGTCATTGCGGATGAGATTTTGGTGGTGGACTTTTCGTCCGCCGCCACAACGGTGGTGAATCAGAGCCGTGTTGGGCGTCGCAGAGTGGCGGATTGGAGTGACCATGGTGGAAGTCATGGAGTGGCCGCTTGGCGTTCTCAAATAATGCAAATTTAATTTTTTTCAACATAAATATTTTCAACACCACCACTGTCACCATAAACAATGATATTTGGATGGTCGTGTTGGAATAAGAATCATTTCAACAAACATTTGCATTGAAAGTAGTACAAGCACAACCAAGATGGTGAATTTTATTAGAAACATGTAGGAGACGAAGGTACCCTGTTCTTTTCAAAGAAAGAAATGGCGGTTCTGAACTAAAAAGAAGAAAGAAAAATGTTTATCAAAATACCAAATAATGAAGCACACACTTGCGAACAAACATGAGGATGGAGGGGCTTACTTGTTGTACACAAAGCAAAGATAATGGAACGAGAGTCGATTGGTGCACGATGACAAAGCAGGACATTGGACTAAAAAGAAACATGCATTGGCGAGACAGAAGAAAAAAAAGAAACTGAAAATTTGTGAAAGAGGAACGAAACACATTTGATTTGACCTGAAATAAGATTTACCATATTGGTTATTAATTGAAATAATATTGTAAGTACTTTGTATAATAGGTCAGTTTAATCATCATAATAAGTACTTACAATGTCAGTTTAGTTAATAATCAACCCAATAAGTCATCTTATATTTACAATTATGTCATCATCATCACTTATTATAATGAGTAAATTATAACACCACACTAAATCATCATTAAATGTGTATTTTTTCCACTAGTGTATGACAGATTTTTCTACAAATTAGACTATATACAAACTAATTTTAATTTATAAATAAATTTACTACATTTTTTTCTCATAAAAAAACTTGTAGTGAAGTTTGTCTAAATATACGACATATATACCTTACATAATATGGAAACTAATCATATGAATATGTAACTATTTTAAGTAAAGAAATAAATATCTAGTTTACTTAAACTTAAAACAATTACAATTGTGAGTTTTTTTCATTTAGATTAATAATATCTATATTTTCAATTTAAATAAATGAAATGCAACACTAACTAAATAATTTTATGCAAAAAATAGTAAAATTCAGTTTTGATGATCAATTTTAAAAAGAACATTTATATGCTTATTTTTAATCAATTTCGAAATTAAACATATAAAAGTAACAGTGATATATATATATATATATATGTTTATTTTTATTTTTAGATTTTAATTTCTAATAATTAAACTATTAATTGTATAAATTGGATAATAGTTAAATTTTAAGAAAACGAAGTAACGATTTAAAAATTGTAAAGTTTAATATCTCGAAAAGAAAGTTTTTGAACATATATATTAAACTTGCAATTTGAAATCTTAAAATTAGAAATGAAAGGAGTTAAAACAAATAAAAATAAGAAGAATTGATATAAAGACATATCACTAAAGAAAAGAATAATTAAAGAAACACTTAGAAGAGAGAAATAATAGATCTAAAAACTTGAAAACTTGATACAATTAGTTAAACATGGATCAGAAAAGAGTTTTTCGTTAGTTTTCTCCATTTGATGTTACAAAATTATCAGTGTTGTGTATTTTTTTTTTTCACACAAAAATGTTACTTTAAACTCTTCTTTGTAAACTTATTTACACAAAAGTTAATACATTTACACGGTACACGTTCTTTATGTTTATAAAAAAACTCACTAGTCTTTTATAAAGAAAATGTGTCTATAAAACGATTTCTTATATGTAACTTCTTATTTCTTTATAATTTGCTTCTTAAATAATGCAAATTTTACTTTGACGTTCAACAATAACTTTTTCTATTTTTATAATTCGATTAATATCAAAGTCCTTCATTCATTTTTGGAGTATAGCACTTTTTAACTTATTTTTTTTTTCTTTTAATTGACACACATTCCATGAATACACCAAACTCTTTTAGTTGATATTTACTTAAATCATTTAAAATATCTTAATTTTTTTTTCACTTTTCTCTATTTTTACCTTTCTAATGAGAGCATTAATACATACTAACAATTTGCATAATTTTTTATTAATAATAAAAAATATATATATGAATTGAAAGTATGAAAGGTATACATAAACCCTTATACAAAATAGGAAACAGAAAAAGCAGCACTACAACTAACTACTTGCATCCTACGTTAACAATGCAAATTTACACACAAAAGCATTAACAATTATATACTAAAAATAGTTATCTAAAACAAATAACTTTTTTATATGAATTTTTTTATCAGTAAAAATAATAATATAAAATAGGAAAAAGAAGTACCGTAGTTCAGCAACATGTAAAATACCTAATTATGGCACACCCTTATATCTTATACCCATACACACCAGAAAATATGTATTTAATATCAAAATTATAAGGTTATATGCATAACCTCTCCTCCTTTAACCTATAGAAACCAAATTATCTGCAAACTTGATGATAGGATATAAAAGTTGCGTCCTTCATCTCTAATGTTAATTTTATTTTGTTGTTCATAACTTTATCTATACATACACTTTTTTTATGCGTATTTCTCCAATTTAGCGACAAATCTAATCGCAGTGATTGAAGTGGCGTAACCAACTTGACTAGCTCTCAAGTGTTCCGGTGGAGACCACTGGAAAATGTTAGTTTCCAAACCATATGTGATAGTAATTAGTTGTCATCATCGGTTTCTTGCATTTGCATGTTAGTTTCATCAATCACCACAAAAAAAGAGGGACAACAAATAAATGGGAATAGCCAAACCCCCAACTACATTACCAACTTGTAAGGGAATGCAACAATCAATTGAGATCCCATGGACGAGGAACCTCCAATCTACTTCCCAATTCCGATCCAACCACATGCAGACATCGAATATTTTCAAAAGAAATTCGAAATATATGCTTATGATAATTTCACTCAAACTGAAAGCAACAATTTTACATATTAAAGATGCACCTACTTATTTGGTTGCATTGACTGAATATACAACTTATAATGTGAGATCACACTTTAGAACTCAGCCATGTCTCCAGAAAAAAGATGGTGTTCAAGAATATTTTTCTCAAGTTAATCATGGACTGCTATTATATGCTGAGTGTTAAATAAATTTCAGCTTCATGGTTGAAAAGTAAAATGTTAATTAAAGGTTTAGACCATAAAAACTATAGAAAATTTCACTACCTTGTGTAAGAATTAATCTTATGTTTAAGACGTGTAAAAAATAAATCATTAAAAACAAAATAAAAAATTTATGATTTTCTATCAATTTTAGTGAGAAATATTTATCAAAATTTTCCTTCTTGAGTTGTTGAATTTTCCAGTAAAATTTTTGGTAATTAAGGATACATAAAGAGATTTACGAATCTATTATTAAAACAAAAATAATCGTAAATTTGATATTAAATTTGAAATTCAATATCACCGAGTTGAACAAAAAAAAAAAAAAACATCACCAAAACATCCAAGGAAAAAGTACCACCAAATTAAATTCCATTTGTAAATGCTACGAAAAGTTGAACTAGGGATCATTTACGCGTATTGATGTTTTCCCCCTCTCGTCAATCTATAAAATTAAGTTTGACCAATATATATATATATATATAAATGGAAAATTAGACAGCAATATCTTGAAGGAATATAATAATAAATTAAAGAAGCAATTTCAAATGGGCATGCATAAATGCTCCATGCACACGCACATGTTGCTGTTTCCCATCCACTATGTTCAGGGAACATTTCCGGTACCATCTATTCGGCTCTTGATGATCAAAACAAAACTAACGTAAAAGCAATAAATACAGTTTTGTTATTATATGAAAAATGATTAATAGGAAGGAATCTCATAATGATAAGGGAAAACTTTACAAGACAATTTTAAATGTAAAGCATGATAATATGTCGCTATAGCTACAACAGACAAACACATCTTAAAATTATTATTAAGCAAGCACTCACACAACAGAAGCAAAGATATATAAGAAAACCAAGTCTAACAACAACATAATTGAGAGTCATTATGTTTCTGTTCATGATTAGTACTTAATTAGACATGCATCTCATTGTTTTGTTTGAAATATCATATAACAAACCATAATGATACACAAATTAACTATAATTCAACACCCTGCAATGTCCATCCCTGTCTGCTGCTGCTTATCTCCTTACTTTACTAACCCAACTTGGCACCACAATTACAAAGGATGGAGCAGGTCTTCAATGTGCCACTAGTCTAGCTCCTGTTCTTGCTTTTTGCCATGGCTCTTGGTGCTGAAATAATAAAATTAAAACAACTTTGTTTTAGAATGTGTATCTAAATAAGATCACTAGAATTCACATACATAAATTAGTTAAACACTTTCATGAGTGAATAGAAGGTTTATAAATGATATAGCTAAATTAATTATAGTAATTAATAGAACTCTCTCTTGCAAAGATAGTGGTTTAAAGACCAGACACTTACCAAGACCAAGGCCAATAGCCTCCTTCCCTTTCATAATGCGTAAACGCTTGCATGATTCAACAAACATCCTGGTTGACATCAACAAAATCCATGTTATACTATAAACCTGTGCTGGCTATATATATGCTCCACCATGGTTAATATTCATTAAATTGTCTAAGATTTTATACCAAAATGGCTTCATTGTCATCAAAATTCACATTCAATAGGTGCATCAATGATGATATAATAGTAATAATAATAATAATAATAATAATAATAATAATAATAATACAAATAATATAAATTGGCAGAACATGATATATAAGGAGGGATTTCTTCTAATGCACGAGGAGAAATGCTAAAAGATGATATGAAAAATCTTTTTAATTTCTACGTAAATTAGTTTAAGTAGAGTCTTCTTTGAAGTTATCATACGAAGTTCAATTATGGTGGTGAAATTGATTTGAAGTGACAGAGAGCAGAGGTGAAAGACTTACTCCCATGGGACATCACCGACAAGCATCCAGTCACCATCCTTGTCCTCATAGGTCGGGACATAATCAGAGCTGTTCAAAAGATCCATCAGTTTGCTCTCATTCATGAAATCCTTCATTCCTTGGGATTCACAATTCCCTGCCATGGCATACACATGCAGCATTAATTGATAATCATCACAACCCTAATCTAAATATTTACATGCATGCAAAGACTTGATGCCACTTTCCACTGAATATTATTTCAACTGGTGGTTTGTTTTTAGAAAATGAATTACTATATGTAAAAAAGATTGTGTTTATTTACCAATGGTGAAGGAGCTGAACATTGTGCCTAAAGAATCAGAGAGCTCGCGGTAACTCTTATACATCTTCAAGTCCACTTTGCGCAGATAAGGTGCTCCATCCATGCTTACTTTCACAAAGCTTGCATTAGGGCTGCTGCTATTCTTTTCACTCTCTTCTCCAACGCTCTTTTGCACAGCTAACATGTTCTTCCGGAAGGACCGCACAGGTGGCCAACCCACCACCTGTGCCCTACGCATTTCATTTCAATCCATCACTTTGTTATGATCAATACAATACAACTCATCATCAACACATAACCAAGTTATTAAATAATTCAATTCTACAGAGAAGCGTTTCAGGTTTCTTTGAAGATTTTGTAGAGTTGGTGATGACTGAGAGGCTGTGAGCCATATAACTTTGCGTAAAAAATAGATTAATATAAGCACGTAAAAATTTATGTTTCTGTTTTATTATACTATAATCCAACCCTCCTATATCCTTTGAATACGACTTAGCTATTTATATTTACTGGTGTAGTTTTACCTTTATTAACCCATACAGTATTTTACATCACTGCGTGAATGAATCGGCAGAAGAAGAAATTATGCTATGGCTGATCAGGACAAGAAAGGTGTAACTTTTTTCTGGTGTACTACATATCATCAAAACTTTCAGACATAATTGTAAATTATTGCACTTTTCTCCATAACTGGCTAGGCAAGTAGAACACGGTTTTGGCATGAACCCGTACGTGATTCCATATTTATGTTGTACGAGAGTTGAGAACGTCTTATTTTTTCCATTGCATATTATGTATACAGGAAATAAAAACATTTCTTTCGGACAAAACTCACAAAAGTATATTTTTTAATCACTCTCTCACCCCCTCTCTCTATCACAAGTCTATGTTTCAGTCTCTTTCATTTCTTTATTCCATCCTCCACGATCTCATCTCTTCCCACCGTTTCTATCTTTTCCACAGCAAGCGTCATATATATAAAAAATTACTTGCTTATTTAGCCCTAGACCATACCATGAATTAGTATATAAATACCATAAGCCTCGTTTACAAGCTTATTAACACTCTCTCTCTCTCTCTCTCTCTCTCTCTCTCTTTATACATATATATATATATATATATAATATATATATATATATATATATGCATATATAATATTGTATCATGAAAGGTACAACTAGCTAGAAAATAAAGGAGAAATTAAATAATCTCTTTTGTTATACAAATATAAAATAAAATCATGGAAATGTTTGAGGGTTGTGAAAATGAAAAACTTACTTGGCTGGAGGCTTAGCAGGATCTGCAGGCAGAAGGGTCTTCTCCTTAGGCAAGGTGTTGTGCTTATCAGTTGGATCTGGTCCAGTGGTTGGTTCCTTAGATGAAAGATTAAGCATCAAATCGACAGTGGCAGTGTCATCCTGAGTTTCAGTCTCAGAGAATCCTCTCTTCCTTAGCACTTCTTCAGTGGCTGAGGCAGCGTTTCCAGGCAGTCCAAGCCTTAGCTCAGTTTCCTCAAACCCCATGTTCTCCTTCTTCAGGCCAACCTCCATGAGTTTTCAGTCTCTTATATGGTGTATCACTTTATGACTCTTTCTCTCTCTAAGCATTCAGTTATTTGTTTGGTATGTGGCAATAATAGTGAAAGATAGGAGGTGGGGGTACTAATGTACTATGGTATAGGGGCAGGGGCAGGACAAGGGGACGTTTAAGGAGGGTAGCGTTTGGGCGTGGTGGGCATTAATACAAGGACGCATGGTGCGTCCCGTCTTTTTAATCGAAAATTTTTAGAGGGAATGGGTTTGTGACACGTGGAGGAATGTGTGAGCTGGACTTTTCTGTGCATGCTGGCCTTGGTGACGACAAGGTGATGTTATCTTCCTATGATTGTTCAGTGGAAGAAGCGGAAGTGGACACCCCATGTTGCTTGCTTACACCACTTCATTTCTTTATTCATCCTAGGGTTTCGTCATTTCACACAAGGGTAACTCAGTCACACTTTTTCATTCTAAATTATTCTTCTGCTTTTATTCCTGTTTCCCTTCTCAACTCATGTCTACTATCACATAACTATAGCTTTTATAATACACTTCTTTGCATGCACACGCAAGATGGATTATTCCATACTCCAGTAACTGGTTCATGTTATGGTCCAAAGCAAAATTTTTTAAAACTGTACCTTTTGCGACTTTTATGTAATGATAAATATAAATTCAATAGCATTCATTGAACTGTGATGCCCTTTATTAAGCAAAGATCATCGTTAGAGGTGAACACCACTATTCATCTTTGGGTTTAGCCACCATTATTATTGGTCTTAGATAGATAATCCACCTAGGATCGATAAAAAAGATTCCAAACTCAAGAAGTACTCGCTTCCCAAGTGGACTCTTACGTGGATGCATGCGTGAGAAAAAGGACTTATAATATATTTTACCATTAACAATCAGGAATAGACATATACTAACTCCATAGTAAACTCCTTAGTTTTGTACATCAATTGTCTCTATGCAGTTAATTCATACAGTGTGTAATTAATAATTTAGAAAAATGTTTCACCGTAACAGAAAGTTGTTCACTATTTAGCTAGAGTTGTCAATCAGAGTAGCCATAAATAATTAACACATATAGTACGTGTTAAATCAACATATACATTACTGAAAGTGACGATACTTGACCTCTGGTGACAAGAAGATTTTTTGTTTCTAACGTTTTGCTCAACATGCGTGTATGCATGACTATAAACTAAACCCTTTCATTTCTGTCCATCAATATCTATAGCTCGGTAATTGTCAAACTTAACCCGTTGGTTCTCTGTGAGGCAGGCATGTTGCCTATTATGAGAACCATACTGTTCAGTGGCACAGAAACAAATAAAGCATAAAATCAATATCAATAAAAAAAAATGAAAGACATGAGTGTGGTTATATTCTTTGACATCAATTAATTAGCATGCTAAAAGTATTTTACACTTAGGGTTTAGGTAATGCTTACTTAATACGTTATTTACTGTACGTAATTATTACAAATAAAAGTACTGAGCGCACTTTATAGACAGACTAAATTTTTGTTGGGATGTGCCCTTATGTATGTGCTAAAGGAGGTTCACAGTGGTGAAAAAAAGCATATATAGATGTGCAATTATTTGATAGGAACACTTAACTGTGTGTTGTTACTGTGTACATACATAAAGATTTGAGGTTTGATCCGTGAGGCGTTACTTGAGAATTGCACGCACACATGGTGGCCACGACCATGTTGCCCCAATTGTCCTCTCCCTTCAACATCTGGGATTGTCAAACTAGACAGTGAGAAAAGAAACTTAAAAGATTGTGTCCAAGATTATGTTAAGACCCTCTCATCGTGGTTGATATTCGAGTCAGGTTAAGTTTGAGACACCAAATCTTGTTTTGGCAATGGCTTTTAATTTGTGGGATGACTGTGATCCTCATTCACGCAAGTTGAGAGACATCATCTCAAAGAAAATCCATTTTCTTATCAAGAGTCTTCCAGCTTATCATGTAGAACCAATATATTTAAGTTCATAATTGTCATTTCAAAATTTATTCCTTCGTACAGAAACTTTTCTTCATTAGGTGCAACCTAACATGTTACTATATACTCTTAAAATGGTAAGAAATTATATATATATATATATATATATATATATATATATATATATATATATATATATAT
>Ga0099825_1005482_pt1 | contig 16244 bp, 6 predicted proteins | sample SiratroredBW_FD_76838 | JGI IMG/M metagenome (GOLD analysis project Ga0099825, IMG submission 76838) | Root nodule microbial communities of legume samples collected from California, USA - Siratro red BW | ecosystem: Host-associated > Plants > Roots > Nodule | place: USA: California | collected...
AATTAAAAATATTTTAAAAAAAATAAATTATTTCTTTGTTTTTTTTTTTAATTAAAAAAAAAAAAAAAAAAAAAAAAAAAAAAAAAAAAAATAAAAAAAAAAAAAAAAAAAAAAAAAAAAAAAAAAACTCCTCAAAAATCACCCCACTATTTCTTACTATAAATCTTAGAAAACCTGAAACACTATGCTTAATTATAGCAATCATATTCAATCTAATCATAATTTTTATTTCAAACATCCTTAAAATTTTCAACATCCTTAACAAAATCAAAATCTAACATAGTGGTTAGAGGGTTTGGTGTTAATGCATGTGCAAGTTTGTTCTGGTGAGGAGATTAAGTTTATCTGTATAAGTAGTGAATTTGATGTTCAAGAATTTAGTATTTAAGAAAAAGAAATGCAGTGGAGTTAATTTTAAACTAAATAAAGAACCATTATAGATCATTTCAAAAGCATAAACATAAATCTTATCCTTTTTAATAAAATAACATATAAAATCAAACAAGATAATTAAAAAAATGAAAGAATCATTTATAACCACATATCTAATGCATGGCCTTTACATGTATTGCTTAATATAAAGTATTATTAAAGCAAAATGAGGTGTCATTAATCATTAAATCATGGTTGTTTATACAAACAATGATATTAATAATTTCTTAAAATACATAATTGAAATAAGACCAAATAACCACTACAAGGTGTTATTAAAAATATATTTTTATTAATATAAAAAAGTAACTTCAAGTCTTATCCAAAATAACACACAGGACCTACCTAATATTAAATAAGTAACTTTTATTGGATATAGCAATGTGAATGCCCCAAACCTATTTATGGAATGAGGACAATTTGGGATAACCATTTTTTTCCATCAAAACTGTTGATACAATTGCAAAATATCAAATAAATAAATTAACAATAATATTTATATAAGGATTTGATTTATTTGCATGCATTCCATCTTGAATTAACATTCATAATTATCCATCAATAAAAACTCATAACTCTAACTCTCTCTCTCTCTATATATATATACACACACCATGATCACTATAATTATTTAAAAAGATGGAGAATAAACATTATAAAAAATACTGAACTATTTACACTCAAACTAAAATTCATGTAAAAATTTGAAGAAAATAGTAAGGTTTGTGATTTTAACTTGTAGTAAAAATCATAGCAAGGACAAGTGAGTAATTTGTTATATAAGGTTAATTGAATTTGATAATAAAAAAAGTGAGATATTTGTTGGTCTTGTACAAAAAAGGGTAGAGTGTGTGATGTATTAGCATTGATGACATAATGTTTATGCGTTTGAAGTGTAATGAGTAAGAAAGAAAGAAGAGAGAGAAAGAAAAGAGAGGGTGATGTCACGTGCGAGTGTCACGTGAGAGTGGGATTGGTCATTGTAGCAGGTAGCCACCTGCCGCAGTTTCCTTACCCGTGAGTTAGTGACGGAAATAAAATATATTATTTTATTTTTGGATAAAAAGGAAATTGAGAAAAAACATATCTTGCCCACAAAGTCATGCCATCCATCAACAAATTTAAAGTTACGTTTCATCAAATCTAAACTAGATCTTATTATTATTATATTGAAAATACATTCAAATCTAAAGTTACGATTCAAAGATTAGTCAGAATCCAACTATTCAAAATAAATAAAATAGAATGTTTGTTTAATATGTAGAAAATGAGATAAAGTTTAATCTTAAACAGATATTTAATTTGAAAGTATAATTTAAATAAAATTATATAATAAAATATTACTATGAGCATATTTAGTTTCTTTTAAAGAAGTTGTACTACAAAATATAAAGTTTAAAAAATAATCTTATTTTGTTTCATAGATTAAAATAAAGACATGGATATTAAGTATTTCTTAAATTATCAATATTTTTCTTACCAAAAATTTTATTTTACTTTAAAAAAAAAAAAAACATCTACATAAAGTGTATTTTAAAAATATAAGTTTAAAAACAATAATCTCCTTTCTATTTGACAAACTAAAATAAAACAAAAAATTGTAAAATTAATTCTAAATAATTTTAAATTGTCAATTTTTTTACCAAAAACTATATTTTTATTACTTTTCTTAAATATTTATATAAAAATTACAGATAATAAGTATCTATAAATTGATATCATAATACATATACACAGTACTTATTTGCTTCAAAAATATTTATTTATTACGAAATTTTACCAGCACATATCTATTATTTATCTGCCTACAATTAAACTTGTACATATTGAATATTAATATAGATTATTATTATTATTATTATTATTATTATTATTATTATTATTAAAGTATTCATATAGTTGTTATCGTATTTTTGTGACTTTTCACCTGATTTTCTTTATTATAATGGGAAGGAAAAAAAGGTAGTGTGAAAAACAGAATAATTATGGATGAGTGTTTAGTTTAGGTGGGATCAATTTTCAAACAATGTTAAATGCTTATCATGGTGGGTGGAAATTACGTGCTGGTCCCTGCTTTATCAAAAACAACACTTTACCTAAATTTATTAACAAAATATTATTATTCTAACAACCCTTTTTTATAATCAAATTTCCATTGACTGGAGGAAGGGTAGCGAAGAATTCTTTGTACAAACCAAACCAAATTTAACCTAAGTTAAGGGTGTATTTTCTCTAAGACATGTTTTATTGTTTGTTAAAGTTTATTAAAAGTGTAAATTTAATAAAAAAATTAAATAAAAGGTAAGAGTGATCAACAGTTTAACAGTCAGAACTTGAAATTGTGTTCACTTTTTTTTTTAATTTTCAATATTTTCTGACAATGAAAATAAAAAAATGTTGGTTTAATGTTTTCTGTACAAACTATTAAGTAAAAAAAATATTTTTTATTAAAAATTAAGTGAGATTCATATTCAGAAATAACAAGTCATTATAAGCATATTAGAATACTGAAATTTATCTAATAATTTTGGCATAAAATTTTAGGAAATAAAGTATAAAATATAACTAAGCATTTGAAATTTCCATATCAAAAAGTTATAATATGATATTAAAAGGGCTAATTCATAGAGGTTCAACAATTTAATCAAGTTTACAAAAGACAAAAGTTACTTTTCTTATGTAAATTATATAGGTTTTCTTTCAATAGAAGTAAAACACAAGTTAACACAAATGGAATAAAGTGCAGTTTAATTTTTAACAGGTTTGGCCTGAAATGTTTTCTTAAAGAAACCTCAAAGTGTGAAAAATGTTTATAGAAAATACTTTTTAACAATAACTTATTGTATAATTGCATACGTGTATAAAAGAAAAAATAAATATAAAATATTACATGCACCCTACATCATTATTTTATATTCAAATAAAGAATCTGAATATAGTGTACATACACGTCTCAAACTTAAAAAGTAATTTAAAATTTTAAAGTTGTAAAGAAAGAAAAATCATTCACCCAAAGTACATTTATTTTATTTTGGACCAAACATTGAAGTTAAATATATTTAATATTTGCAAAGTTTATTATTTAGAACAAAGAAAACCCTTTAAATTTAATTCTTGAAGTTATAAAGATTGTGTTGATGTTTAACCAGGATCACATGTATCTTGTCTATTATTATAATATTTATTTTATATTATAGGATTTGTACGAAATATTTATCAATTTTCCCAATGACTAATTTTCGTCAAAAAGATCTGATCTATTATTTTACCTTTTTGAGTAAATTTTTCGTTTTCAACTTTTTTTTATTTACAAATTCTAATTAACATGTGTTAATTAGAATATTAAGAATTCAATTTGAAGTGAAAGTCTTGGTGGTATTAGCTGTACATCAATTTCATTTGAACATAAAATATTGAATCCTTTGCCGTGATAAAAAGGATTTTTGTTATCTTAAGAATTTGGCATAATTAATAACTTTTTTTTCTTTTCTTTTTGTTGATGTCTTTTTAATCAAGTGTAGCATCTCTGTCTAATATTTTCTTCCAGTGAAATTTCAAACACAATCATTAACATTAGATTTTCTTAATAAAGAATCCATGCCTTTGCTTCTTTTCAAATCATTATAATTGAATCTCGCAAATATTTTTGTTCAAAAACCAACACTTCAAGTTAAATTAATCTATAAAATCTTACAAAATAATATTATATATAGTTGCAAAATAATAATTGATGGATTTTCTTTTATAGGTAGAAGTTTAGAAGAAATGGTGGATAAAAATAATCCAGAGTTTGGGGAGAATGAGAAATAAAACAAATTTTAAAATAACAAGATAAATTATATTATTTTTCATTTTACTACTTCACTTATCTTTTTTATTTTTGTAATATTTTTTTCAATCAAATCTATTTTTTTTCTCTTATTTCTGGCACTTCTCATTTTTATATATATTTTTTTTATCAATAGTCTTAAACATATTCAGTCAACTTTTCTAGTAAAATGTATTAATTATTAATGAAAATAAATAAAAATTAATGTAATACTTTAATATTATTCTTGTTAAAATTATTTTAGTCTAAAAATTACTTTTATTCATAACACAACTTAAAATATCACGTTCTCTAAACGTTCTCTAAAGTGCTAATCTTATAAGTTTATTTGTGAACTTTAAAAGTTCTTATGATTGTGAAGCTTGAACACCAAATAAATTTTTAGGATTAAAATTTATTTGATTAATTATAAATTATACATTTCTAAATGTGGTGTTTACGTTACAGGTTTTTTTAATCGTACACTAAAGTCAAAGTTTTATAATATCTCAAATACGTAATTTCATGTTTCTCTCAATTCGCAAACAAATAGTTATTTATATATTTCATATGTTAAGATATCTAATAAAAAGATTATCAATCATATAAAGAAGAACACAATCTTCTCATTTTGAATATGAAAAAAAAATATCATTAATAATTTCAAGAAAATCATTACTAATATAAATATTAATATGCTCGTAATATACAATAAGATAAAAAATTATATTGGAGATCCTACATCGACTATAGATGAGACATTTCAATAGTTTATAAACGGATATAAATTTTATCTTACAATTCGATTTTGTAAGATTGAGTTAGGCTTAAATTTCATTTCTTAATATGGTATCGGAGTTTATTCTAACACAGTTCTTAGACTACCCGCTATCGAAACTCCTTTAAATTATATGTACGAGTTGAACAGTCTCGACGTGAGAGAAGATCACACATCGACTAAAGATGCGACTTTTTAATTATAAATAAGTGAAACCTAATCTTATAAACCGATTTTGATAAGATTAAGTTAAACTTAAATTTTATTTTTTCTGAAATTGTTTTAATCTTTAAAAAAAGTATAATTTAATTTATAAGAAAGGGAAATTTTGTTTTTTTATTTAATATATGAAAAGAGTGTTTATAGTATAGGGCACATTCCAATGGGAGTGAAGGACCAAAGTCCAATGTTGTGTCCCTACTTTGTCCACGTGTAGGACACCCATGTGAGGAAGTTGGATTTTGTATTGAGCTATAAGGCTTGACACTTGTCCTAGGTTGATTCACCTTTCATATTCTCTTTCTTATCTAATGGTGCATGCCACATGCTTTGTCTAACACACCACTCAGTCAAACACAGCATCATGCTACTTTGTCCTCTACTCATTCAAATCCATACAAAAATTTTCAATTCACTCATCTTAACCTAAAAACATCAATTATATACCTCATTGACCCAATTGTTGCAGGTTTCATTTTTCTTTTTAATTCTAATACTATCTATGAAACACATTTCTTTTAAACTTAATCTTATTGTGTTATATTGATTGAGGCTTAAATATATCTATAATCATGGATTTTAAAACTTGTATTTAAGTGATTATTTGTGACTTCATGTGAATTTTGCTTATGCTAATAAATATTTAAATCATAATTAGCAACTTTTGTGTATGTGTGTATGTACAGACTAGAATAAACTATGTGTATCTTAATTTCTAATTTTGTTTAGATATTCAATGCAATAGCATATTTAAGATGGTTTTTTATATTTAAATAAAATTAATATTATTATTATTAAGTAGTGGTACCATTTCGTATTATTAAGGTATTTTTGAAATGTTTAATATTTTATTTTACTGGATAAGATTGAATTGAAACTAAATATAATAATTAAAAACAATTGTTAGAGAAAATACTTTAATTAGACATAACTGTTATTAGCAGTCAAAAACGTTGATTAGTTAACAAGTTGCGTTTTCAAAGTTTGAATTCAAGATTATGTATATCGATCAACTAATGCAAAATTATTTCAGTTTAATCAATGGTATTATGAAAAAAATCAATTAAATCAATTGTATATAATAATCCTTATATGTCGATTTAAAACTTAATTAACTAAATATAAAGAAATATAGTTAATCATACATTAAATATTTATTATGAAAAAGTAAATTACATAACAAAATAAAAATATTTTAAATATTTTAAAAAATTAATACTGAAATTACAATAAAAAATTAATAATTTTGTGAATACAATACTTTAACAAGTTGATCTTTGAAGTTAGTCCGAAATCAGCGGTACAGAATTTACCATCCTCCGTGTATTGAATGTAATTTAGACTAAAGTATCAAAATATTATTGGTATATAATATACATAATATATATATATATATATATATATATATATATATATATATATATATATATATATATATAAGTTAAAAAAATAGACTTAAATCCATTTTTATCCCCATAATTTTATTCAATTTTAATTTCTATAAAAAAAATAATTGTACATTTGGTTCTATATTCGTCTCAAATTATACGTTATAGAAATTAAAAAAATTTGCTAATGTATTTGTTTAATAATAATATTGTTAGTTATTCATTCATTCGTATAGGACAATGGTAACAATTCTTAATTACGAACTTTAACATATCTTATAATTGAAAAGATGTAAGTTTCCCTTGATAATTAAATGATGTATTAATATTGGACTAAAATTACTTAATTTTGAAAGATTGGAAAACAAATGTTGTATTAATTTTTTATATGGATAAAATTATACATTAACGAAATCAAGAAATAAAAAAAAAATATATGAAGTATTGGATGGAATTAAAAGTTGCATATGCATATGTTGAATATCCTCTCACCTGGTCTTTCATGAAGAGAAACTCAAGGATGGATGTACCTTCCACACACCCACCTCCACTATAAAATGCTAAACATCAATATCAACTTTTTTTTTTTATATATATATAGGTTATTTTCTAACATTTTATATTAGTTAACGAATCTACATATATATTACTTATATAGGAAAATAAATTTCAACATTTATGTAGGATTTCAAAAGAATACATGCAAAAAGGATTGAATTAACTTAAACGTGTTTACCTTGATTTAGTTTGATTTGTCATTAAATAGTCACCAAACGAATTATAAAAGTCAAATATAATTGTATTTAATTTAATATAAAATTAAAATCAAAGTAAACCAATGTGTTTGCATTTGATTTTGGATTTTTTGTGATTATCAATATAAAATTGTTAAACAAATTTTACACAAAAATTGGAAAACATTATTTTACAAACAAATTATTAAAATTTTTATAATAAAAGGTTATTACATGTTTTAGAATGAAAAATTGTAAGAACCAAGTTACATTGTTTAGGAACAGTAGTTTAAATAAAATGATGTATGAATATTTTATTATTTAAGTCACAAATTTTATAAATAGAAAAAGTTAATTATTAAAATTTTATTTTATAAAACTATCATTTTCTAAGAGCTTTTTTTTCAGTCTTCTTTCTAAATTTCTTAAATATTTATTCATATTTTTTTTAGATCCAAATCCATCTTGAAGATATTAGGGAAGAGTAAAACATTTATGTCTTATCATATATTGTTTTTTTAGTAAGTTTTTTTTGTGTGTTTTTTTCTTGCGTTGGTTTTATGGAAATATGTTGTTTTTTAAGTAAAGATAAATCTCTATTAAGAGTATGATGATGATATGTTTAATATTGATCAAAATGTTTTATGTACAAGTTTAACCTTTTTGTATGGATAGTGGAATTGAGAGTTTAAACTTGAGTTAATCAAATTGAAAAGGTAAAGAAAATTAATTTTATTCTTGATAATACTTTAGGTAGAATATCTATAATGTTAAGATGGGACTTGGTAATTCATGCTAATATATTTTATCCAAAAAAACTTATTTCGATGAAAATGGTAGAACTTAAATATTTTGAAAATGTAAAAAATATGTATTTTTGATATTTTTAGATTGTAGCTGTACTCTGATATTATTGAAAAATATTGATTTAAGTTGAGTATTATTTGTGGTTGAAATAGTTGTGCAATTTATTCATAAAATTGGTTGATTTGAGTTTGATTTGAATTTTAATTTAAGTGTTTAAGATATATGTTGATTTAAATATACAATGAATTTTAAGATGTGTTTAGAGTTAATGGAGTGAAAAAAGTGGATTTGATATAAAAGTGAGTAGGAGATATGTGTGTTTGGATTAAGAGAAAGACGAAGAGAAATTGAGATAAAGATTAAGAAAAGTTGTAGTGATGCGATGGGTTTAACTGATAAAATAAAATAAAATAATTATTAGTTTTAAATTTATTTTAATATTATAAGTTTTAATTTTATTATTATTACTTTTATTATTATTTTTATGATTTTATAATTTTTTTATTATAATTATTTTTTTTATGATATGATAACTTTTTTTTAGTTTTTAATACTAATATTATTAATATTTTATTTTTATAATTATCTTAATTTTATTATTATTTTATAAATTTATCATTAATATTTTAATATTATTAATTTTGTTAAATTTAATATTATTGTTATTAATTATTATTTGATTATATTACATTTATATTTATTTTATTTGATTAAATATATTACTAATAAGAATTAATTATATAAAATATAATTAAAATTATAACTTTTCTCTTAAATCTTCGTAACAATAAAAAAAGTCTAATTTTAGTAACAATAAAAAAAGTTTGTCATGAAAATTCTATCACCTTCTTATTTTTAATTTATTTTTTATACATATGATTTCGTATTTTTTTTGCTTTCACTCAATGGACGTGTTTGAACTCTTTGAACCAAATAAAGTATTAGTATTGGTAAGTATTGTTTGATCATGTTAGATTGAAATTATTAGATAATTTTTTTTTTAATATGTGAACAAAATTAAGTGTTATTATTATTTGTTTTGAAAAAACGAAAATTTTTAGCTAATGTCAAAATTTCAAGAAATTTTGTGAAGTTGCTCTTGAGACAATTTCTGCTCAAGTGAGAATTTTAAAAATTTTGTAAAATTGATTTTTAAACAATTTTGACTCGTGAAATTTTTCCACTCAAATAAAAGATTGACTTTTTTGTGAAGTTACTCTCAAATAGATTTTCACTTAAATGAAACTTTTATCAAACAAATGAAATTTAAAAGAGAGATTTGAATAATCTTAAAATAATTTTCACTCCAATAGAAACCTGTTTAGTTTTAAAAGAGGTATTTATTTAATTAAATGGTATAAATATTATATATATAAATAATGTAATTAACAATCATATATCTCTAGACAGGAAGACTGTGTGTGTGAATGTTCATATCTATATTTATATGATAAATTAAAAAGTTTACATGATAAATTAAAAAATACTAATTTGTGAAATGTAAATAAATATGAATATAAATGTGTGTCTGCCATGAATATAAGTGTAAGTGTGTGTGATTTTGTGTATAAGAGACACATGTTGTCTGCTCTAGATTAGTAAGAAACAAATTTTACCATTATGAAATATTTATTACGAAGTAAAAATATAAAAAAGCTAACAATTTTTTTTTCACTTAGTGGGGAAAATTCATCTAAAGTTAAATAAACCCAAATATAACAAAAATAAGATAATAATCAGTGATATCCATCAAATGTGTCAAATTAAGTCTACTAAATAAATATAAAATAGTGGATGATATCCTAATATCAATATTACACTTAGCATATCAATATTCTAAAGCAAAAACAAACAAATATAATTACGCCAATAAGAAAATCATACATATTTTCTAGTTTTATTTCGAGACATTTAATAAAACAAATAATTTGTGAAGGAAAATGTTTATATATTAAATTTAATCATAATTAAAATAAAAAATTATATGAATGATAAAAATTTTAGAAGAAAATTTAAATACAGATTTTTCCTAAGTTTGAATATAACAAAAAGTTTCTGCACATGAAACCAGTGCTTTCACGACAACAAAGCAACAAGGCGTTTATGTCATTGGTTCCAGGGGTCACTCACTCAACCCTATAAAACCTTTCAGCATTTATAAAAATAATATTTAAATATGTGTTTAATTTCTTAAAAAATATTAATTTTGATCTTAGTTTTATAAAATTAGGTTAAATTTAATTTTTTGGTTTCTTCTACCAGTTATATTAATTAACAATTTATATAACTAACAAAATGTTGAATGTCTATTTTAAAAATCTATCATATGTATTCATTAACAAATCATATAATTACCTAAATGTTAAATATCTATTCTACATAGCACTTGCTTAAAAATTATATAAACATAGTATTTGATCTTTATAAAAATAGTTGTAAATCTTCAAACTAAATATTATTTATTTATTTATTTTAAATAAATTAGAAGCCAAAAATATTGATTTTATATGCTAAAGTAAATAAAGAAAAGAATACATGCATCAAAACCAAAATGTGCTATTTTACAAGAATTAACATAATTACTTTTAAATATTTAAAAAGAACTCAAAATACACTTATTTTATAGAAACTGAAAAACATTGAAGTATATAAATAAAATAATAATACTATTTTATAAATAAACCATTAAATAGTGCAATGTATTTGACAAAACAAAAGGAGAAAAGAAACTTTTTGAAGTCAAATATGGTTGGTGTTGGTTTGATAGAATCATTTATACAAGGGTAAATTCAACCACTACAATACTACCAAGATCAACCAAGCTGTCCCAATCAAAATGGTTGGAAATTAAAGATAGCAACATGAAATAAAATTAATAAAACTAAAGAGGGGAAAGCTTAGTTCAGAATATAGCTATCAATAATTAATAAACTAAACAAATAAAATACAAGAACAATCCAATCTAATTATGCATATGGCCCAAAGACAAGAATCACATTCATGCATTCATATGCTATTTTCATCACACCCAAATTATTAATATCATATGTCACATCCATTTCCACATAGCAATGTGTATGATTTTAGTTGAACAAGTGCCAACCAATGCAAAATGCTCTCAATAAATTACCATCCAGGGTTCCTCAAAAATAAACCAAAATTTATGTTCCTCTATTTCTTTTTTGTCATCTTCTTCACTTAACTTTCATCTTCCATAATATATTATTGTGAAGCAGTGGTCCACAGCTAGAACTGTCACAGTCTTTGGTTCATGTGTTCTAGGAAGTTGTTCCTTTCACTGTGGAACAGATAGGAAATAGGGGCATCCTAATTCCTAGTTAGTTTAGTGCTCTTTAGTTTTAATACATTTTAAAGCAATAAAAAATTAGTTTTTTAGTTTGTGTTTAAGATAATTATTATTAATATCAACAAATTTATAATACTTATAATTGAAAAAGAAAAGAAGAAAACTTTTCACTTTTTTTAGATTGGGTATTCTTATTCTTTTGCCCCTATTCTCAATATGGAGTTTCACACTTAAAACTCTTAATTTTTTTAAAGATGCATTGCTGGATTAAAAAAGTCAATATATGTTAGTAACCAAATATTGGGTAAAAATTTGAACTTTAAATTATGAATGTGTGATTTTTTTTTCCTCTTAATTAAATTTTATACTCAATTTTCACACTAAACCACATGTATATACAACGTGAAAAATATGATTTTAATGTTAACAAAACATAATAATGTCTATTTAATTTAAATTTAGTAGGATTAATTTTAATAAAAGTGATTTTTAACATAATTATAATATATCTTTTCTTTTAATCAAAGTCTTACATTTGAATATTGTGAATAAGAAAAATATAGTAACAAGAAAAGACTCCATTAAAAATGTTCAATGAAGTTCAGCAATAGAGATTAGTAATTGACAAAGCTATTAGATATTACAAATATGATCAAATATTAACTAAAACAGATTTATATTAAAAATGTTTTTATTAGAACAAGAATAGTATTTTTATAATTATAAAAAATGAAATAGAAGCATAGTGGCCACTAAGTTTAATTTTTTTTTCTGCACCACAAGAACAGAAAACTTATACTTTGTGAGCCCAAGTTTCCATTTATATGACATGAGTTTTGCTGCATAATTGCATCTGCATTCTGGTCTGTCTAGAAACAGATCATTTACACACAGTAATGGGCCTATAACTAAATATATTATATAATAAGATAATTTATACTTCATAGGGAGCTAGCTAAAGGGCAAGTGCAGTCCTTTTTTTTACATAATAAATATGAACATTAATAGATTTTTTTAATTTTTTTTATATTATTTCATTTTTACTTTCTTATATTTTTTTCCTTCTTTTTGTGTGTCTCTAAACATGGGTATGATTTGTTAAAACATAAGGGTCAGTATAACAATAAATGTTTATTGTCCATTTTTATTTTTAAAATGGGACACTACACAATAAATGAGGAGGGACAACATAAAATTATAAGAAGTTGCAATTTACTAAATCAAGGGATAACTTTTTGTCCCATGCATGCTGAAATGAAAAGTCAAAATTGTCTTTCTCTTGTCTTTTACTATTTTGCATGTTTTCTATTTTCTCTTTCTAACATTTCTTGTATGGTTTCCATTGTGATTCTTACATATCCTAAATGCTTTTAATATTGTATTTTAAAACAATATAATCATAAATTTAGGTTGATATGTTGAAGGTAGTTACATAAATGGAGAAGAGATTCTTATCCCATATAGAGGTAAATAATACCACTAACAAAAGTGGAATACTAGTTGATGTTTACCTCAAAATAATGAAAAAAAAAAATGTAACTATGGTATGCTCAAATAACAAATATAATAGAGATATGTTTTTGGTCTTTTCAATAAAGACGAACTGTATCAAGAAACCCATTTTATTTCATTAAAATTTAATGTTAAATGATTATTGTGATATTTAAAGTGAGGAACCAATCGAAGCAATTAGAAATGTTTAGTCTAACAATAATTAGACTCAAATAAGAGACATGTTTACATAAAAAATTGTAAATTAGAGAAATAAAGGTAAAAATTAGAAACCAATTAATTTTACTATGATTTTTTATGTCAATAAATTTTGAATTATAATTATTTTGATTATATTTCAAAAAGATTAATAAAATTGATAACTCTGTTTTCTCATACATGCTTCACTCAACTATTTCCAATTTTCCTTTGTCTCTTTTTTACCAAATGTTTCTCAGTTTTTAACGATTTTTGAATGTAACACATTGCATGTACAAAAAGACCAAAACAAAACAAGATTGGATGGGGTTCGTTAGGTGGAAAGAAAGAAAGATAAGTGGCTAGCCAATTGAAACAAATTACTATGTTCATTCACCATCTTATACATAACACTTATCTGTTCTTTTTTTTTTTTTTAAAAACTAATTTGATTGGTTGATGTAATGATAAAATCACATAAAACCTTTTCTTTTTATTGTATGAACCAATAATAAATCATTTCTATATGTTATTATCTTTTAGTATAACTTTAATGTCTTTATCTATGTATTACAATCTCTAAAATTTTGCGAAAATATATTTTGATATTTAAATTAATTTTCAAATATTTATCATGATATTGAATGATATTTACAATTGTAGAATGCCAAGCTATTTATAAAATTATGATGAGTTTTTGTGTGAATGATTATGGATGTGGTTTGTCTAGTCTTTGTGACAAGTGTGCTCATGTTGATGAATATGGTCGAGAAGGGGATTGTCTCTATTAAGCAATTTGTGTCATAGACAATGTTTGTCATGGTCAAGAAGATTCCAAAACCGAGTTTTCTATAGTGATCCCTTACTTGGAACTCTCTAGTTATGCATCCCATTGTCAATTGGGAATTAGTTCCATGTCACAGGCGAGTGTGAGGCCCACGATAAGCGTTTCATACTCAGCCTAATTGTTTGATGTTTCGAATTCAAAACACAATGATTATTTCAATAGTATTTCATCAGGGCCTTCGAGAACTATTCTGATGTTGCTTCCTTTCTTGTTGGATGACCTGTCGACATGTAGGATCCATTGTTAGTTGAGGCATTATTGGGTTCTGGTCTCAATTCACGTGAAATTTGCCAAGCACTGAGATTTTATAGGCCTTATGGGTTCATATTTGAGTCCGTATTCCCAAAAGTTTTATGGACCAATTGATCATTTGTCCTACTAAATTGGGTTTGGTAAAGACCTTGGGGATTGGTAATTAGTTCTAACCACCACTTGATGATTTTGGAAATAGGGTCTCAATCTTTGGGTTGTGGTCACCAGAGCCAATATTATTTTCTCATTCATCTGGTACCAGGTATCAGAATGTTAAAGTGTTTAATGAACGGAATAAACCAGTCTTTGCTCCTTGTGTATTTCCTGGACCAAAATTGCACTTACAACTTCATATGAGACCGACAAACATACGATTATCAACTGAGTTGGTGAATGTTTTTAGATTATCAGAGGATGGGACAAGAATTCCTTAATTGCCAAGAATATTTCCTCAGATTGAGTATTTCACTTAAATTTGGTTACTTTCTTCGTTAACTGGATTATCGGCTTGGTCTTCTCGACAAGTTTAGGCATGAACTAAGATAGAGACGTCAACCTTCCAACAAGTTTATATACCTTCAAGTTTTTTCGAGTTACACATCTTTATTATAACTCAATACTTGTTGGGGTTAATCTTGATCCCTTTATGTGTGAGCATAAATCTAAGGATCTTCCCCCCTCTATAACGAACTTACATTGCTAGGGGTTTAACCTTATGTTGTACATTCTCAAGGCTGCAAAGACCTTGGTGAGATCATCCATATGTTTCTTGTCCATCAAGCTTAATATATTGCATCAATATTTTTGAGGCTAAAAGGCATGACCACATAGTGGTAATTTGTATTGTTTCTCATGAATGTCAATTTTTCGTTATCATGATAGTGCATCCGTATCTAGCTATAACCCGAATAGACATTGAGGAAACTAAGTTTTCTATGTCCGATGGCACCGTTAACAAGTTTGTCAAATACTCGATAGGGGGTAAGTTTCTTCAGACATGCTCTTTTAGATCCATTTCTCCATTTTTCATTCATTTTCTTATCCATGACTACACTCTCTAGCCAGGTGGTATAGTGTGATTCTCCTATGAACCTGACTTGAGTAAATTTTTAGTTTCTTCCTTTGCAGTCAATCTCTTCTCATTGCCTAACTCCCTCTTCTTATGTGATATTATGTCTGTTTCTTTGTATATTAAGTTTGTGCGTAATAATGTTAGGATTGATACCTATCATGTTAGCAATGGTTCATGCAAATAGGTCGACATTGTCGAGAAGTATTTTGAATATCAAATTGGTACAACCAATGAGGATCCTATCCTAGTGCATTGTTTGATGCATTTGAGTTGTAATTGAGTAATGTTCTTGTTAGGCTTTGGTTGTATGTCATCATTGATCTTAGGATTTAGGTCTGTCATTGCCACCGTGTAGTCCATCTTTTTTTGTAGTGGCAAGTGAGTTAGATATGGAGGCTTTATTTTCAAGTTTTTCGCGTAACACTCCCTCGTCGTTCTCTGGTTGACATTGACCCGATGATATCTTTGGATGTAGAAGAGAACTTTATGACTAGGCGAGACATTAATACTATACTACCCAAGTTATTTAGAAATTGTCTCCCCAGGAGCATGTTATATGAAGTATTAATATTAGTAATTAGGTACCTGACATATATGCATGACCCTTCAAGGTTCTAGAATCTATATACACTGCCATCATCCATGTTTAGGCAATCATCATATCTCTTGAGAGATATGTATTGCTGTCCTGTGCTAAAATTGGTTTGATAAATTCATGTATATCGTCATGTTTGACAGTAATTATGAATGGAAGAATCTGATTTTATGTGTTACCAAGTCTATGACAAATTTTTGCTTTCACTAGTTTTCTTATGCAGTTGCAAATCAAATACCACTCACACACTGGAATGTCTTCATCAAATAGGGGGAGATTGTTAGTATTCTCACAATACTAAATGGATTTGATGAAG
>Ga0099825_1005485_pt1 | contig 16242 bp, 3 predicted proteins | sample SiratroredBW_FD_76838 | JGI IMG/M metagenome (GOLD analysis project Ga0099825, IMG submission 76838) | Root nodule microbial communities of legume samples collected from California, USA - Siratro red BW | ecosystem: Host-associated > Plants > Roots > Nodule | place: USA: California | collected...
AAAATAAAATATATATATAAAAATATATATATTGTTTTTTTTATATATATATATATATATATATATATATATATATATATATATATATATATATATTTATTAAGTTTTGGTATATATATTTAACATAATCATAAATGTTCAAACTTCAGGGTTGTGTGTATTTACGTACGTGCATGCATGAATGAGTATGTAAAAAAAATCATATATTCAAACATGACTTAAGTTTAAGTAATTATTTTTAAACTAAAGTTATAATACTATTTCAGTATTAATTTTTTTTAACTAAAGTTGCATCATTTAAAAGCTAATCTAATAAAACAAATAATTAATACGAAATTCATCATACATATCACTACTTTAGTTACAGAGATTATCGTCTTTGGATACACCATTTTTTGCATCTCAAAGTCTATCATCTCAAACACTACTTATTCATTAGAAAAAGATATTTTTATCAATTTCAGTAAATTGATAAAGAATTACACCAAATTCACAAATAAACCTCATCACACTGGTGCCATAGATTTTGATGACTAGGATCACAATACAGGGCTAAGTTTCTAGCATGCAATTTATTATTTTTAACCATTATATATATATATATATATATATATATATATATATATATATATATATATATATATATATATATATATATATATTTTAAAATGTTTATTATATTTATAATTTAAAAAAAAATAAATTAAATATATTTTATAATATATATTTATATATAAAAATATATAAAAAAAATAAAAATATTTTATTTTTTTATATATTATATATATATATATATATATATATATATATATATATATATATATATATATATATGTATGTATGTATATAAATGAAAAAAAAATATTGTGAAAACAATCATTTTTATTCGGTATTAATAACATTGTCCGCAAACCTTTCAATATTTGTTTTTAGACACCACTTTGAGATATTATTCAAGAATTTTAAATTTAATTTTCGAATTATAAAGATTACTCAAATGTTATCATACTTTCTTTCTCAACACTTTCTTTCATATTTTCTTTAAATATTTTTCTTCTATTTTTTTTTTAAAATTTAATGTAATCTATCGAAACAAGAACATAATTAGAAAACCATGTTACATTCCTAATTATAAATGGGTAACTCTATTTTCATTCTCAATTTACCGTTCTTTATAATTTATGTGTAAATTTTCTAATCTTTTTTTATTTTCTGTTTGTAATATTTTAAAATTACATTTTACTTGACAAAATGGTTCTATTATACATGGAATCCTCTGAATTTGTAACTTTCTATATTTTTCACATGGTTTTCTTTCAAACCCAGTTTTTACGTTTAAAAAATATCTTTTAGTTTTTTCTTTATTTATTCTTATGAAGTTTCATGATGACAATACTTCAATAATTTCGAATACATTTTAAGGTAACTTAGCTACATAATATTTTTAATTTTTCTTATTAAAAATTAGCTAAATAAGAAAATCCTATTAAAAAACAATAAGAAACAGAAGTACTCCAAAATCTATTTGAAACTGTTAAAATCTCACCATCATGCAGCTATGTAAGAAAACATAATTGAGAAGTTAGACATTTAAAAACTTAAAATATGGACATGAAAGGATACATGTGAAAAAAATATAGAAAGTTGCAAATTAACATTTTATGTCCATTAATTATCAATTAAAAAATTACTTTTAAGATATTACAATTACCAAATAAAATGGGATTACAAATAATTTTTAAAACTTATTAAAATATTACAATTTGTATATCAGAATGTTTTTTAACAAGTATGATAAGACAAAAGTCTTAATTTTGGAATCATACCTAGGACATAGTTTTCATGAGTTACTCTTGTTTTATGGATAATTGAAATTAATGTGGAGTAAAAATCATTGGTTTAAATTGTAAATATAATTTACTCTAATGCCTTTTTTTTTTATCACATTTCTCTTTCTGCTTTCTTCTCTGCCGAAAACAGCTAAAATCTAGACACATCCAAATAAATTTTTTGCAAGTTGTTGAAGAACTTTTGTAAGTTAATGCATGTGAAGCTTTTCATGTTAATGTGCATTGAATTTCCTAAACAACAAACGTGCTGAAAGGAACCAAACAAAGGCATAAGAACTGTTGTTGAACAGCACCTTTATGTGGCAACAAAAAAGAGCAAAACCATTTTTCCTCCTATAAATCCAAACTCAAATGTTACGAAATTGTTGTGTGTGGATGTTGTTTATGCAAAGTGCCACTTCTTGATTGATTGTGATGGGCAGAATAAGCAAATTCTACATTTCAATTTTCCCTTTTGGATAGACTTTTTAGCACTATAAATTGTTGTTTGTTGCTTCTTAGTGGACCCTTAAGATATATAGGATATACTATTCAATGCACGATGGTTTACTTGTATGTCAATAATTATATGCATGACATCATGTGAAATATTTTATTTACCAAAATAAATGAGTATATATAAATTATAGTGAAAAATCATTATAGGATTAATTTTATTTGTATATAATATAATAATATATATCTATAAATTACTAATATATAGATAGTATAAAAATACAGGTTATTTTATATTAAATAAATTTATAATTAAAATGTTATATAGCTGATTTATAGAGAAATTAAATAATATCAAACATGCTGAATGAATAGTCCGAAAAGAAAATCCAAATTGATACTTTAATTATGGGTATGTTTGGAAATTAATATCTCTAGAAAAAAAATCAGAAGAAAAATAGAAAAAAAATATTTATAAGTTAAAATTAGTTTATATATAAATTTTAAAAAAATCATATAAAAGAATTTATACACATTAACATAAGTGTAAGTTAAAAGTATAAAAGATCATTTTAATTTTTTTCTCACTTTTTCCCTTAAAATATGTAAAAGAAACCAAACAAATTCAATAAAATATGATTGGAAGATAGTTTTACTCGCAACAAGGTTTAACCTTCATATTTGTGTATATGAAACAAATATTTATTAAGAAAAGTCGCCCCTGATATTAAAAAAAAAAACAAGTTTTGAGTTTCAACATTGAGAGATACTAAGTTAAAAAAGTGGTACTATAAAAATGAATGATTTTTTTAGACTCATAAAGTCAACAAATTGGAAATGTTTAGCAAATCATTATATCATTTCTAGGTTTATGTTCCATTTAATATATTATCATCAACATATAGAAACTGAGAGAAGGAAAACACTCGTGAAAAAGTTTTTTTTTTTGGGTTGAAGTTGGTACATAACATAAACAAACACCAATGTGATCCTTATTTTCAGGTTACCCACGTTGAATTTAGACTAATATGACACATAAACTTAGACTGTAATTAATAATATATTTTTTTCAAAGTAGCTTCAATATTTAAAAAATTAAGTGAGACAAGCACACTTCTGTGGGTCGAACACTTGTCGTATGAGACATCATATGTTATGCACATTGGACTTAGGTCTTAAAGTAGTATTAAGGAGTTGTATTTAATTTTTGCCTCTCATTGATTGCAACAACGTGCTTTCACACAGTTGAATTTTACGCATTGGGATGAGATTATTCAACGCCTGGCTCTGTGGTTCATTGGACTTAAAAGTACTAATATAAAAACACCAATATAAAGCCATTACATATATATATATATATAGGAAAAGTTTTTACACAAGATAAAAACAAAATCATAAAAGCAAGTAGGTGGATGCGGAAAATGTATACAGATTTGAACTAAAGTAGGATGAAATGGTACTGATAAGTGCACTGGCTGAATAATTAATGGTATGGCAGTATGAATTTAAACAATAATTTAGCTTTTGATTACCATGTACTATAGTAGTATCGAATGCAAGTTAAGATTGATAAGGAAGGATAAATTTCAAAATATTCAAACAAGAAGAAAAGAAACAATAAACATTAAATTAAATAACAGAGTTAGAAGTCTCATAATTCATCCCAAGAGTGCTTCCTCACTTAAGAACAACAAAAGTTACCATTTTACACTTTTTCTGAAGAAAGAAAGTTGAAGAGAAAGTGAAACAATTCATGATTGATAGAGCGGTTCAAATTTTGAAAATAAACTTAATATTTCTTTTAGGATGGATGGAGTTGTATTTCAATTTGTTCTAATCCAATTTTGGGTTAACATTTTCTTAAAAAAGTATAAGCTCTTTAATAATTATGTATTAATAACAATATTTTGATTAAATAGATAATATTTTGTATTATATGATATTATATTTATAATAAAATTGTTTGCTCTAAATATATATCTTAATTTAAGTAGTATACTTTTTTATTATATGTTTTAACGATACATGATATTTAAAGTGATATACTCCGAAAAAAAAAAAGGATATCTCAAAGCCGAAAGCACACGACTAATCTTCTAAAGCGTAGGAATAATTTAAAACAAATTATACCCCTCAAAATCTTCTTCATATACAAAAGGAATTTTTAATTTTATTGTTCTATCACTTCTCAAAATTACCATTTCAAGCTTTGTAATTTTTTTTATCATCACACTTAAGCTATATGAAGTTTAGATACTCCTAAATGTCAAAAGTATCAATGTTGTACCGTATAAAACACCAACATTGTCCCGATATACTAAATACGTATTTTAGAAGTATATGGTTTTTTATATTTAAAAAAAGATAAGAAATGGTTATATACGACTGAATTATAAGAAACACAGTTTAAGTCATATACGATTCCACACTGCTGCTTGATCCATTTTGTGCTCTTTTTTTTTTTTAATTTAGCATTCTAATATTTTAAATTCATAGAAAATAAAAAGTAGCAAAGGCGATATATTCTCTATTCCTATGTTATGTATTCCCTTCAAAGCAAAAAGCAAAAATTATAGGAAATCAACCAGCGTTCTTCTCTCTTCAGGCTACTCTTTTTCTCTTCGAGAACCTCATCGACAATTTTGTCTTCTGTTTTGAAGTTTGAGTACTATAATTCAATGGATATGTCATATTTTGTAGAGTGTTTGAGTTCAATTCATAAATTATGTTATGCTATCCATACGTTGAGTAGATTACTTAGAGCTTAATGCATTTAATTATGTTTCATCCATTTACTTAACCTTTAAACTTTGAGTATAGTACAAATTTTACATAGTTGTATTTATATATAACTTTTTATTGATGTATTTGTTATTACTTTAGGTGTTTTGTGTATAATTGTTATTGAGATAATACTTTTAAGTTTTATATCCTATTTCCTAACTAGTTTCATTTTAACAGAATTCCAATACGATAGTGTACATGTACATTTTTTTCCTTTAAAAAACAATCTAGAACTAGGCTCTCCAAAATTAAATGTTTTAGGAGAAATAGGGATAAACCCATTTTTGTTATTTGTACTGTATACTTTAATTTGAATATTTCTTAATAATCTCGTCAACAATGGTATTAATAATTTATATTATTCTTGTTTGTCATGTTTTTAGGTTTGTTGATATATAGTTATGTCTCTTTAGATCTTTTACTATTGTTGGTTTTCTCATCCTCTATCTTGGTAGTCTCCATAATATCATTAACTTCAACCTCGATATTTGTCTAGACTTCGTCTTGTATTATTTTCTTCTATAAAACAAGCTCAAGTCTTTGACCAAATGAGATTTTTTTATGATATCTTAAATTCTATCATGTTTTTTTAGTTCTATACCCATATTTTTTGTGGTATTGATATTGTTTATCCTTATTTATAATTGAGAATTAACTTTGAATGTATAAAGTTAACAAATCAAGGTTGAAGACTTCTTATTATATATGTCTCTGCTAACATTTAGTGGAATATAATGATCGAGGTTGATGCATACTTTTCTCCTTTTTTCACTATTTGGTGTTCTCTTTTAGTTGGATGTAATTTGAAGCTCAAACTCTCACGTCATCCATGCTCTTAGGAGATTTGGTATACAAAACTATATAGAAAAATCCAGTTTCTAGCTCACTCATTATTATGCATCATCATTTCCACTGTGAGACCATATATAATAAGCACAACCTTGACAATTATTCTATAAATCTATGATTTGAAACTCCCTTATTTAAGACTTTCCAGTGCTACCAAATTTGTAATGTGAAGTTGACTTGCTACAAACCAGACTTTGAACTTCACAACAAATGTATGAAGGAGTTAATTAAGTTTATTAGAAATTGATAGTACCATTGTAGAGTTGATCCTTTAAGACTATATAGAAAATTTTACAAAAAGAATTTCGTTCTTATTGGTGTAAAGGTTGACTTATATTTTGTGTTATTTGAAATGCTCATCAAAATTTGTTAAACTATTCTACCTCTCGATAATTAGAACTTTCCAACAAGGAATAAGAGATACATTTATGATATTCTTCACAAAGAAATACTATTTCTCTTATTCTTGTAGATCATATTGAAGAGTTGTTTAGTACAAAGAGTAAGCTCTTAATCATGATAATGCTTGGGACAATCCTCTTTTATTCTTTCTTTTGAAGTATGTTCAATTTTATAGATAACTACTAATTTTTATTTAAGAGACATCTTTGTGGACAAATGGTACATCATTATCACTAATAATGGATTGGGGTATCTTTTGTTGTGATTTTTGTAACTATGATCCTAAAATTTTATTAAAAGACTTAAAGACTTGACCTCATTGGTTATGACGTTTTGTTATATTTTTATAATAGTCATTTTGTTATAGAGTTGTATCTCACACATATTTCTCACATATTTTGTTTCTTTTAAACCTCTTATATGTGATAGTTATTTCTCATTCGTATCTTTTTCAAATAATTTTAAAATGATTGATAATGATTTACTTGAATAATTAATAAATTTTATAAAATTTGACCTTTTGTAAAAACCCATTAATTTGTGTGGTTTAGAAAAATTATTTTAGGACCTCATAATAAGTACAAAATATTCTTTTAGAATTTAGATAAATGGTATAAATTTTGATAATATATAGATGAAAACTAAGCAAGCACCCACCAGTAAATATTCCCAAACTCAATCCAATTAAAAAATTACAAATATTAATTACACTTATTATCCTTAATTGAAAAAAAAAATTATCCTGTGTTCGTATAATATCCCGGGCTTCTTAGGTTAAGCGTTTCCTATAAACTTCTTGAACATATGTCCGTCAAGATACTATTTCCTCTTGCAATTGCAAATATTTCTCTTCTTTACACCACTGCATAACTATAGCTATATTTTATCAATGTAACGTGGCAATCATCACACATAATATTAATCCTCCACCTTATTCGTTGATAATTGTTTTTTTTTTTTTAATTTGAACTATACCCTATAAAATAAGTGCTAAGTCAAAATGTTTCATGTTCTGATTCGAATAAGTACTTGTTTAAAATAATGACTTCAGGAGATACATGTCATATTCTCCTTTTATTTTTCAGCTAAAATCATCTGTTTTGTTCTTTATTTATTTAAGTTTTTATATGTCTCTTCACTGAATTGAAGATGAATTTGAAAAAAAAAAAAATTAAGTACACTGCAATAAAAATTAATTTAAAAAAGGGTACTTTCAGCTTTACATATAGTTTATGATTTTGTCAAACTGTTGTTAACTGTAATTTGTATTTTCCTAAAACAGTGTTGATGACTACCATTTTATCTGCAGTGTTGACCAGTCTCGTAAGTTGAAAATCTAGCCGTGGTTCTTTTGGAAAACGAAGTCCCACGGATGAACCCTAGAAGTTTTGGATAAATGTGTGGTCTCTACACTTCAATTAATTAAAATTGTCAAATCATCAGAAAAATGACAATTAAATTATGCGTACTTTGTTGACTATATATATATATATACATTATGCCGACTTGCTTATCATAAAAAATGAAAGAAGATGCACAAATAGTTATTTTGATGTAAGCACAATTTATCTAATTTTGTTTAATACATGTAATTTGATAACAAATTTGGGAGTAATTAATGAATATTATGATGAAATAAAAATTAATGAATGGAGGAGGGGTGGGGCTCCCTCTAAATAAATCGTTGACTTATCCCAAACTTTTTTAACTTTTCTTTGTTGGTTGTTAGAACTAGTGTTAGGTGTAGAATGTGGTTAGCAAGGTTTTAAGACTAACTTTTGGTTTATTTAATTAATTAGCCTTAAAGTTGTCTTAATCCTAAGATATAGAAAGGTAAGTGATGAAAGAACTATCGTATGTATGAAATTTCTAAAGGGCTTCTTGAACTCCAGCCTGTTTCATTTTTATGAATTTTCTCAGCTTATAAAAAAACATAAAAAGTAATTTAATCAAATTAGACTTGTTTTTGAGAGAAATAAATAATTATTTATTTAGTACTTTGTAATATTAATTTATTTAGTTAAAATTTATGTTTTTCATTATCATATTATAATACTTTCATATATGTTTTGTGTTATATTACACTTATTTATTGATTTAATAATGATTATATTTATTGCTTTGAATGGAATGACTTAATTTACTATTATTTGTCCAATACAGCCACAGTTCTTTGATTGGATGTATAAATATATGCTAAATATATTTTATTCTTAGAGAGTAATTTGAAGGAGATGTTAAATGTGATTATTAATTATAGATCAACATAATGATCATATTTAACGTTCATAAAACTTATTTGAACCTTATAAACATAACATTCAACAATATTTTATCTTTTAAATTCATTTTTATCATAAAATATCCAATTAAATGTTGAAGAGAATATAAATTTAATTGTAAAACATAAGATTTTATTATAAAAACATTTGTACTGGATGAAATATCAAAGCATATTATTTAAATAAAGATGTATCAAATAAGTAAACAAAGAATAAGGAGGAGAAAATCATATTACCTTAAGGATGAAATTTTTTTTCAATAACATTAAATCCGAGAAACAAAATAGGCCTAATAATAAAAGTAAACCTAATTAATGATCATATTATTCTAAAAAATGTATCTTTAAATTCCCTAAACAATATGAATCTTTATAACTATGAAGAAAAACAATGTTTTGAAATGCTTTTAAATTTCATTTGGTGGATATGAAATAGGGAAATTTTTTTTTCAGGAAACTTGGTCTCCTTTGAATGTTACCTAAAATGCTTGCAATCATGCTCAAACTCATAAGGACAGAAGTGAAATGTTTAAGTCTTTCTGACAAGATAGTAAAGAAATTCCAATAAGGAAGGTTTTAGGTCTAAGGCACTCAGGTTGAAGAAGTGCTTTAAATTGTGATGCAACTTTGGTCAACTAGCTAGTTGTGGTAGCTTACTTATAACTTAATTTTAACTTATGAAGATTAATTCTTTTTTTTTTTGTTATTTTTATTGGAATTAAATGACCATTTAATATAGTGAATAGTGTTTCTTACCCCTTCTACCACCATCTTGTTGGTTCCAATTGTGGTTTATATTTTTTTTAATGAAAAAGTTTTTATTTATATATTTTGATACTAATAATAATATTATAAGAAAAAGTTAAATTATCGATAAAATTTTATCAACGGAACTTTATTTGTCGGTAAAATATCATTATTGACGATTTTGTTGACAAATTTCTGAGTTTTATTACTGTCGGATTTATCGATGGATTTATCCTAAATCCGTTGGTAATTATCGACAAATCAAAAATCAATCAGTATTTACCGACGAACTCAGAAATCTGTAGATAAATTTATATACAATTAATTTACCGATAGATTTTGAATGTTTTCGATAAATTTGTCTCGTTGATAATTTTTTTTAGTGTAATGAATTGGATTGGATAGTACAAACTAACTCTCTTTACAACTTACTTAAATTAAATCGAACTATTTTTACAATTAGAAAAACCAAATTAGATTATTTTTAGATTAATAGAATTTTTGAACGATCTAAAACTAAAATATTATTTGAACTATTCTAAAACCTCACACTACAAGGACTCACGGCATTCCTTAATTGTTGGAATGGAATGAAGTGATTGCCCTGAAACTTGGGGTTATAGTGGACATGGTGGCATAAAATAGTTTTGGCTCATGCTCTTCAACTCTTGTGGTGCCACAATACGAGTTTGGAGGCATGAACTTTAGGTCTTGTAACCAAACCACATGTGCAAGAGGATGTTGAAACTCTTTCTCATAGCATCAGTGTTGATGATTGATGAAGTGAGATCACGTGAATACGAGATTTGAAATTATTAAATGGAATGGATTGGCTAGAATACTCTTAGGGGTGTTCTTAGTCATCGGGATAAAGGTGTAAGGTTGCCCAAGCCTCATTTTTTCCAAGAACCTTTGGAAGATTCCAAGAAGAAATATTGTTGGAATTAGGTAAACTATAAGATTAACCACCTTAACAATTGTGATACCAGAAGGACATCTTTATTTCGATCTCCAAGTTCAAACCTCCAACTATCATATCATCAAATCTTTATTTTGTTAATGATATTATTTTTTTTCAAATTTTTATATTCTTTATATTATACTTATTTGTCAATCCAAGACAAATAATAAATATTAAAATTAAAAAATATAACTATATTAGTTAAGTAATATAAAATGATTAAATAAGATAGGTTTTTCTACCAAATATTGATAATTATTAAATAAATAAAATGAAATTAGGGATATATCACCAAAAAAAAATATAACTGTAAAGTAATAAAATAAATAAATAAGACGAGATTAGGAATACTTTACTAAATAAATAAAGATAGTTATAAGATTAATAGAAAAAATAATATGATATTAGGAAAATCTTGTTGAACAAAGATACTTGTAAGATTAAAAAATAAATAAATAAAATGAGGTTAGAAATACTTTACTAAATAAAAATAAATAAATAAATGATGTGAGGATAGAGTTACCTCAATAAACAAAAATAATTATAACATTAATAAATAAATAAAATAAGGTTAGAAACACTTTGTTAAGATAAGTTATAAATAAATATATGAGATGATAAACCTTAGTGATTTTAATTGACATATTAGAATCTTATTAATAGTGTTAGAGAGTTTCCACAAACATCTCTCTCAAGTAGTCATTTCAAAAACATTACAAAAAGATATCTCACCTAAAAAGGAACATTATAAACAAAAGATATCTCACATTAGGTGAAGACATAGTGAAAAAGAAAATACATCTCAAATTTATAAATCACTATGTAACAACTCCTAATAAGAAACTTTAACACTTTTTACTCGTTTCAAATTATATTTTTAATATTTTAAGGGTGGATTTAAGTCATATTCTTTTATATATAAGTTGATTGTTCTCTATTGGAGATTTTAGATCGACTAGAGATAAGACCAATTCATAATATATAAGTGAGTGCAAACATTACCTTACAAGCTGATGTTATAAGATTGAATTTGACTTAAAGTCCAGTTCTTAAAATAATATTAAAGTTTATCCTAACCATGTTTGATGTACCTACTGATTACCAGAATATCCATAAATATCTAGTTTCACACACGAAATAAATATGTCTTGGCTTTAAAAAATGTGTTGAAGATCTTAAATAAACTAAAAATAAGATAAATTCATAATATATAATAAGTATAAACCTCATCTTATAAACTGATTTTATAAAATTGTTGTTAATTTTAAAATTTACTTGTTAAGATTCTATTATTTGAAATTTAATAAAAAAGATGGTGTTAGTTTCAAAGTAACGAAAAGGTCAAAAGTGAATTTTAAGAAAAAGACTACAAATGTATGTTAACCCTAGAAGTGACGTTAAGTTTGATATAATTGATAATAAAACTTAGCAGGTTAACTAGAAAGATTTTGTATCCTTCAATCAATTACTTCCAAATGTGATTAAGAAAACATCGATTTCAACATATAGTTGAGCACTATGGCACCAATGAGAAATCATCCTCTCCTTTTCTTCTTTGTTCCCTCTTTTCTCAACGGCAAACGGCATTCCATGTGATTCTTAGAAGAAAACCATCATAAAAATAACCATTTCTATGATTCTTTGCATGTGAAGTACCATAGTGGCCATTGCAAGTTGCAACAACAAAACAACAAGACAATCTGGTTGTACCTTCGTTGTTATTCACTACCATGATATGTAAATGTACCCACTTAATCACGTGGGTTTTGTTTTGTATTTTTATAAATAACTTATAATTGAAAATTGCAACTTGAATTTAAAGTAAATTATCAAATCACTTTGAATTTCTTGTCCATTTCCATTTCCCTCAAAAGTATTGTATTTGTTTGTTTGATACTTAAAAAATACGGTCACATTGTCCTTTGTTGTCTCAAGTGATTCATTTCATGTGTTTTTGGAGTATTTGGTTACCTTTGAGACTATTATACAGAATCAAACATAAATAAATTATGAAAGCTTTTCATGCAAGTAGAAACAAATTTGTTCGATATTTGTGATTTAAATATGTCTAAATACCTAGATATTGTGAGAAATGCTTTAATAAATGCATGCTAGTTAAATAGGTACATTAATTTATTAGATTAGTAAGACGTGATTAATTAGCAGTCTTTTTTAATGATTGATTATTATTCATCATAACAATCAACAATTTATTACTACTTGATACATCCTATTCATATAAGAAGCTTATACATCCAATCCAATTTTTAAACCACGCGAAATAATATGTGATTTTTTTTCTTAGCTAATTTATTATTGCACGACCAATAATATTTTTGTAATCTAGTATTTAGAATTTTGGTTATGATTCATAGAAATGAGTAACGATAAAGTGAATAATTTTAAATTTTGATGAAGTCAATTAATGATATTCAAGATACTCGTCAAGTATTATGCATATTTTTTATATATAAAGATAATCATACAAAGCATTATTAAGGAACGACATCCTAATTAGGTTACCATCTCATAGATTAACTAGGTTATATTATTTTACCCTCTAAATTAATTATTCACGTTAGAAAATTCAGAAACTATATTATTTTATTGAAATGAACAATGAAATTGTCAACTTCTTTAATGAAGTTATGGTTACAAACATAATATGATAAAATGATGATGATTGATGAAAGGAAATCAAGGTGGTGATTGCAGCATTATGAGATTAATGAATTTGGAATAAAGTATAAAAGTTTGTGGTTGAATATTAAACTTAGTTTTATTCGACTTAAGAATTCATATTTGCATTTGTAAATCTAATCACTTCAATTCTTTTCACTCTTATAAGCTAAAACCATTATTTCATTAGCTTACCCTGCTTTTCTTGTTGTTTTGTGAACTGCGATGATTGTACTATGTACATGAGCAGGTGCAGATGCAGGTTTAGGAGCACCTTAAGGATGATATACTCTTAAATTGATCTCCTTTTGTCTTGTATATATTTTTTTTTGTAGTTAAAGACTCTATGACCTTGAGATGGTTTTCCTTTTGTCATGAGAATAGTTATACATAACTCTGATGTATCTGAACACTTTTTGTAGTACCTTGAACCTTATATGAATGTTAATACTTGGTAACGGACAAAAGTTATAGAATTTTTGAGCTGTTACAATTGAATAAAGCAATTGATTAACCGTTTCATAAAGAACTATTATATATATATATATGAGATACTCTTTGATAATGTTAAATTTATTAATATAACATCTTCATCAATTAAATTTATTAAAAAAGAATTTTGATATTTTCGGTGAAGTAGAAAGATTCTCGCTCTGTCCTTCCAGCAATAAAAGTTTCGTTCAAATTAAAAAAGTTTTTTTTATTTATTAATTACTTTGTAATTTAAAATTATATTTTTTATTCATAATATCTTTTATTAAAATTATATGAAAAATGCTATAAAACTTTTAGACGGTTATATTTATAATAATAACACCTTTTATTTTCTTCAACACAATAATATCCTAAAAGGTCATAGAGCTAAATTAACATAATAAATTATGTGTTTTGCTACCGTGTAGTTTATATGTTTATGTAGGAATAATATTATATTTAGAAGATAAAATTAATTTGTCCAATAATTTTGAAACTTATTAAATTAAGATCTTGGTTATGACTATCAACAAAAATATGGGATTTTTTGTTTCTCTAGTTGAATGGACCTTCCATCCCTTGGAATATTGTGCTCCTTATATCTATGTTAACTTTGTAAGTGTATTGAAATTTGGTACTCTGGAAGACCTCATCATTTGTAAAAAGGTTTAGGTATATATAAATATTAATACGACTGTTGTATGATAAAAAGAAACTTAAAAGAATTTCATCTTTTGCTCAATTGTTGATAATTCTTTCGCTCACTAATATGTAGAAGCCATTTGTTAATTAACTTAGTTGAAATCTCATATTAATTAATCATATAGACAAAACATATTACAAGATAAATTTCTTCATAAGTTTAAATTAGTTTTAAAGAAATAAAAAATTAAAATATATATATAAGAGAATTTATATAAATTAGTTTATGCAGAAATATTTTCTAAGTTCAATTATCACGGGATTCTGTGTTATTGTTTTGGTTCTTTCCAAATCAGAGACTGAGGTGAAAAACAAACATTAAAAAAGAATGAGATACTAAAAGTGGAAAAGTCTTATTTTTTGAGCTTGAAGAGTTAAAAAAGTTAAGAGCCTTATCCTAGAAAGTTCAAAGCTTAGAATTATTATTTTTTAAGAGAGGTATATTTTGCAAGATTTAATAATTGCATTGCTGCGCAAAGAAAGGAAAAAAAATATGAAATTACAAAAAAGAAAGAATAACAGTGTCACGAATTAAAATTGATTTCCCTCTTGGATTTGGCATGGGAATAAAGAGAAGTGATATTTTAAAAAAGTTGTTTGTCATATTTTGTGCAGCATGAAAAATTGATGCGAGAAATTATCCTAGCCTTATTTTTAGCAACGGTCCCCTAGTAAAAATACACAAAATATTGTATATAAAAGAAGGAAAACTAAAAAAGTTTGAATTAAGAAAACGAAGATGGAAAAAAATCTTCATCTTCGACCCATACTCATGGAAAAATCACCAGTTATATTTTAAGAGTTTTATGATAAGATTCAAAAATCCATAAACTGTTTTCTTGCAAACTCAAACTTATATATATTTCTAGAATTGTTTATAAAGAGTAATGTTGAATTTTATAGTCATTAAATCTGAAATTTCTTTCTTATGTATCTAAATCTACTTCTAATTACATGAAAATGATATTTAAATTTTCTTGCCAAGAATAAGAATCTATGTCATCACATAGGCAAGAAAATATTTATTATTTTTCATCTTTCATACATAAACATGTTGATAATGTTGAGATCCTTAAGGTAACCTTTGTAAACATCAAGTTTGTCAAAATTTTCAATACCAACGATTATGTTAGCTCTATCTAGTTTAATCCAAGATATAAGATGTTGCCCTTATTAATGAGACATTGTTATGGAACCTAAACATTTTTGTCTGCTAAAATTTTTTACTATGATTAATGATATTTACAGACAAATCTATATTTCAAATTGGTTTCACCAAACTTAAGTTTTGTAGTAACTAACAAGCATTAATGTAATTTAAACAACAATTTGAAAAAATACGTTATCCACTTAATCACATGTCACAAATATAAAATAACCATAAATACATAAATTATGACAAAGAGATGATTTACTTTAGTGACTATCTCCAAGGCATGACTACTTCTAAGAGAAGAAAAAATTAATTCAAGATGTTTTTGTTTCTCTATTATTTATTTTCTCTTATTATATTTATGTTACATGCATGTTTTAATCATTAGTGAGAAATTATTTTAATTTCTTTTCTATAAATTGCAATATTTTAAAAAATAGTTGTAAAATAAAAATCAACCTAAAATTTAATTTTAAAGATAAATAAAATAATATTTGAATATTTTTTAATAGAAAAAATTTAAAAACATAGGAAAAACAATTGTGACTGTAATGCCCCTGCACCTCCGTATTTTCTTTTTCTGTTTCTCTCTTTTCCTCTCTCTCCTTCTCCCAAGCTTTTCCTTTTCTCTAACTTTCTCCCTCCATACATCATCTGTTTTAGAATCTGATCACACCCTACAGTACCTGAAGAGTTAGGGATCATTTCTAACCAATCAGAATCTCAAACAGAGTAAGTTCATATTTGCTCTAAAGATCCCTTAATCTCTGTTTTTCCTTAGGTTTATGTCATCAATCTTAGCAGGGACAGTTGAGAAAAGTATTTCTCTCAACTTAATTAAGATTATACTGAAATTTGGTTTTGTTCTGATGACTTGTTCTAGATCCCTAAAGATTGGGTTAGTACCACTAGCTAGTTTGGAGAA
>Ga0099825_1005487_pt1 | contig 16242 bp, 5 predicted proteins | sample SiratroredBW_FD_76838 | JGI IMG/M metagenome (GOLD analysis project Ga0099825, IMG submission 76838) | Root nodule microbial communities of legume samples collected from California, USA - Siratro red BW | ecosystem: Host-associated > Plants > Roots > Nodule | place: USA: California | collected...
AATATAATTATATATTAAAAATAAATATATATATATATATATATATATATATATATATATATATATATATATATATATATATATATATATATATAAAATAGCAAGTCCTAAATTAAGCGTTGAAGAACCTTTTTGCAGGTACCGCCCATGTTGAGGGAGAACAGAGGTCTCAGAAGAAGACCGATGACCAAATCCGGTTGAAATCCAAAGACCCAACTCATCCAGACCGAGAATTGGGAGCCCAAAAAAATATCGATTACTTGAGGACCAAAAGCCGAAGACTAACACCTTAACATAAAACCAACTAAAAAAGTTTTGCTGCCAAGTGATCCCTACGAGTCATGCAAACACCTTAACATAAAATTAAGCAATATCTCACCACTCATTTCAGTAAAAAAAAAAGTATCTTAGCCAATAAATGATCTTGGTGACATGACCTTCGTATGCTCCTAACATATTTTAAACAAGTTATGGACACTATCATTTATCAAACTACTCATCATAATAAACACATATCGGTAACACGCTTAACAAATTAATGAACCCTAACTCCGTCATTCAAAACCTCTTGGAGTTATACATGTCAAACTTACCTTGTAAAATGTATTTAATTTATTCATTTTTATACGCAAACATTTAGGTCCTTTTGACCTATATCAACGTCATGTTAACTCGCATATTTTGAACTTAAAATGATTAATGAGAATCATCCTAACTAACTAACTAACTTGGCTAAAGCCGACTTCATGAAAAATGGAATTCATGAATAAAACCTTCTCAGTCACTTCAAATTGACTTACTTTTGTTTATAGCTTTCTCACTTATGTCATTCTTCATGGATTTTCAAAGTGTTTAAAATTATCAATGTGGTTATCTTACTCATTTTGTTGTAAAATATTAAAGACGTAAAACTCATAGAATAACTTTTAAAAGGGAAGTTATCTTGGTCTCGATCGAATGATACACATGTTAGAACTGGTCACTTTATTAAGACCTCTTCGAAAAATCGGCTTGAACTTGAGGGAAAATGGACGAGATAGTCACGAACATCTCAATCCACCATATCACAAGTAAAAGTTGAGAAGATCTCAAACAAACAAAGAAAATGGATAAACTTTTCTTTCACAATAAACTTAAGAGTCTCAAGGTCGAAGCCTATCGAGTCTGGGAGATAGGTGTACAATACAAGGTCGAAGTGTACTTGGCCGAGATTATGCACATGGCAAGAGGACACTGAGGTACTTTGCAGAATACCCATAAGAACCTTAATGTAATGGGCAAGGCTGAAATGTACTTGATAGAGATCATGTACAAGTTGAGATGTACTTGGTCAAGATCATGCATAGGCTGAGATGTGCTCGGTCAAGATCATGCACAAGTTGAGATGATACCTAGGCATTGTGTCGAGTGCTTGTCGGGTACTTAAATTAACTAATAAGTCTAATCATGATTAATGATAATTGATCATCATAAATCTAGACTATTGTCATAATTGACCTAAAAGATCACGATAATCCATATCAATTATGAACATTACATACAATTGTCTATAAATACAAAAACACCATCTAATGAAAAGTACATTTTTTACCTAACTTTCAAACTCTCTGAATATTGAATACTAACTTGAATATTAACGAATCTTTTATAAGTATCTCCTACCTGAGAAAGAATAAAAACCTTGACAAATCCAATAAAAAAAATCCAAAGACTCAATTCTGTTATAATAGTATAATTAGAGAAACAAATCAGTAGAATATCAGAGATAATTAAGAAAATATCAGAGAATATCAATAAAAATATCAAAGAGATAATCAAGGGAGTATCAAAGAATATCAGAAGAATATTAGAGAATATCAAATGTATTTATTTAAAATAATTTTTATATTTAGTTTTCTAGAATTCTATATTAAGTGAGCTATGGTAAACAAAGAAAAAAAAATATTTAAGAAAATCATTCTTCCATGTTATCATATTCTTTGTTCATTTTTTTTCATAGTTATCATATCTTTGTCTAACATTTCCTAACTCTCGATACCATCGTATGATGGTAAGAGCCTATCCTAGCACGGTTATTGAATCACCTGCTATCGGACCACCCTTAAACGATATAGTTCCACACACGAGTTGAACAGTCTCGGCATAAGGGAATGTATTGGAGATCCTACATCAACTAGAGATGAAACCTTTTAATAATTTATAATGTAAATGCAAACCTCACTTTACAAACCGATTTTATAAGATTGAGTTAGACTTAAATTTCACTTCTTGAGAAATCATGTTAATCGAATATTAAGAAATCAATAAAAGATCAAGACCAATCCAATTAAAAGTCAAAAATCCGATTAATCTTAAATAAGAAGCGAGAGGTGTGACACTGCAATCCAGTTGACGTCCACAGACTAACACATTTCCAATAAGACTTAGAACAATATATGTATATATATGGTGGCGCATACATGAAGGGAGAGCAACACATAATGCGGAAAAAAAAGAAAATGATAATTTAGTTAGCTAACTAACTTGTAAGGATGATTAAAGAATGGAACAAATTGATAAAAACTTATTTTTTTAAAAAAATATTAATCACTTGAAATTGTAGTTCTCTAATATTTTTAAATTATTATTAAATAAAAAACTATTGTAGAAATTATTTATTATTTTTTATGAAAGGGTAGTTAATGTAGGAATTCAACAAATATAATTTGGCCGCCAATAAAATAGTCTCGGTCAAAGGTGTGAGAGGTGTTTGATTGCACAAACTCCACCTTCACGGTAAAAAAATTAAAAAGAAAATAAGTTTTTTCTTAGAAATTAAAATTAGTATATGAATGAATGAATAAAATAAAAATATAAATAAATCATAAAAGAAAATTTTTACAAATTAACTTAGAGTTAAATTAATTTTATCTTATAAAATAATTCATAAAAGCTTTTCTCCTCGAAAAATCTATAAGAAATTTATAGAAATATAATCTAAATGTTAAATGAAGAGAACTTCCAACTCATTAATTTGTCAACATAAAAGGAATCTAAAGTTCTCAACACGTTCAAATGTTATGTACACATCAATTAATTAGGTAATTATTTTAATTTCCAATCATTTATGTGGTGGCAGTTGATGAATGTGAAGCTGGACTTGTACGCGGGGTCTAGGTAATGACATCATTCCTATGTTGATAATTCTTATTTATTATCCATGCACATATAAAAAAAATAATTTTTTACAATTTAAAATTATTCTATACATAAATTCAGTTCTACACTTTCTTCCATTTATATATTTTAAAATTTTATTTTAAACCGGTGCTTCAACTACTTTTAATTTATATAAAATATTCATTTTATTTTATTTTTCATATATGTAGAAAATTTGATCCAAACAAATCCTTATTCAACTCCTTTCGGTAAGGAATTAATTAATAGTTTAAGGTTCAAAAGTCAGAACGGCAAATTGATAGAAAATCAAGAATGACCTAAATTCTCTTTTTATATTGATGCAAAGAATATCTCTCATTCTTCAAAACCCCACTCTTCTCAGACACACACATATATATATATATATATATTCTTTCCCTACCCCTCTAGAGTTGGCCCTTTTAAACTTGGTTTCTCATCTTTCAATATATATACATGTCATTTGTTCATCAATTGTCCATCCATTTTTGCACTAACACCCTACCCATGCTTTCACTTTTCCTATGTGTGAATTTTAGAAACTAATAGTTTGTTTTAAATGTGTTTTGAAACTTGGTATTAGTGTTTTTGTGATGATCCATACATCATAACAAGAATAGTAAATACCCTAGTTGTCTCAAACATGTTCCTATGTTGGTAGTGTTCTTGTGATCATTGATCATCTATCATATTCATTCATTCATTCATCTTTGAATATTCTTACACCATGCACTCAAGAAATCATTGGGGAGGGTCCTTTGAAATGAGCAATAGTGGAGAAGAGGTGTATAACCACAACAATGAGTGGGATAAGGCAGCCCTAATTGAGAGGTACCATCCTCAAAGCCAAGATTTGGATGAAACCCTACAAAGCTGGGTTTTGGAAAGGGTTGATGAGAGAAAGAAGAAGTATGTGGACTTTGGTTGCATAGTGGTGAGTCACAAGGCATTGAAATGGATATTTGGTTCCATTTTCATAGCTTTCCTTGTCATTGGTCTTCCCATTATCATCACCAAGGCTTTGCCCAAGCACCATTCTCCACCAACACCACCAGATAATTACACCCTTGCTCTCCACAAAGCACTCCTCTTCTTCAATGCTCAGAAATGTATGTTCTTCTTCTCTAAATTCTTCTAAACATTCTTTCATCTTATCATAGTTCAAATCATATTTTTAGTTAACTTTCACATTGATATAAAAATCTAAAAAAGAAGTATTTACAACATTTGAATTTAAAAGTTGTTTAAAAAATCTAAAATTAAGGGCAACAAACTATTTTTTTTTTGTTTTATATCTTTTACTTTTTATTTTGTAATTATATTTACTTATAGGATCGATATGGACACATAATAAGAAGACTCCAGACATATATAAAAACATTGTTACAGTTTATTATGCCTAATGCGATCTGTAGAAGTTTTTTTTTCTTAACAGTTTATCTATTTTTTTTATCTTTAATATATGAACAGGCTAATTTTTGACCTATAATTTTTTATTTTTGTTCTCTAAAAATATTTATGAAAAATTTTGTCCAAACACACTGTATTTTATACTTTTCCGTAATTGGTAATATTTTGTTGACAGTTACTTGTTTATTTATATAAAAGAAAATAGTCACAATTTTTTATGCATTACGCGTGCAGCTGAATGTGTTTATCATATATAATATATAGCATGCAAAATAAAATAAAATAAATGTCAACATATAAACTTACTTTTCTCAATATTTTATTTAATGGACAAAAACACTTCTGTTTAACCTTTTCTGCCCTAAGTCAACTCCTTCTAGGACCTGCAACGTGTTGAGCAAGTTCCTGTTCAAAATTGTTTAATTATTGATTAACGTATTTATAATTTTGGAGGATTTAAATTACATATATAATTTTAGAGGATCTTACATATGTAAAATTTCAAAGAGAGAAAAAAATGAATATCTATAATTTTATAAAAATGAAAAACATACTTTTTTTCATATATTTCAATATAATTCTTAAAAAATTCTAAAACACTGCTTTAAATTCTTGAAAAAGAAAAAATATGACTGAAATAACTTTTTGGTGTCTATAATTTTATAAATATGTAATTTTAATTCCTACACATATTTGATTTTTTTTCTGTTAAAAAATAAATAATTTGATACTTACGTTCCTATTAATGATATATAATTAAAATTTCATAAATATTAAAATTATAGATTAAAAGTGAATATAAATAAAAGAAAAAAATGACTAGCACCGGATAGAGTCTTCTTGAAATTGATATTGTGTCTTTTCATTACATCAATTAGTTGCTTTTGATTTTTTTTCTATATTAAAAGTGTTCCACCCATTTAGTTTTTGACTGACTCAAAAGCATTAAAAATAATATCTAAGGGACGGCTTTTTCTGTCACAAATGCATGTCGTCATTATACGACTCTTTCCCATGATTTTGTAAAGTAATATCCAAACATGGCCTAGTCATTGCGAAAAACATGGTACAGCGACAATTTGTTAATTATATTTTAAAAATTGATAATAGACCCATTTTCATAATAATATAAAATCCTTCTGAAAAACACAAATATTAGTTATTCTTAAAATTTAATGCATTTAATTGTGTAAGGTTAACATAAATGGTTTTCTTTTATCGTTTTTAATGTATAACAAGATGGTGTCTCACACTTTTAATTTTTAAAGACTATTAAATTTCTTTAACAAGTTTAATTAATCAAAATAATTAAGATTTAGACAAAAAATTATATTTTTTTGTCAATTTTGATGGTCATGTATATATTTATTGCGATGTTGTATAACTTTTATTAAATATATTTGATAGAATTTTAAAACGATCTACGTGCATATCATTGTTTGATTGAATAACTTAATTATTTATTTTTATTACAAAATAACTCAATAGTATATTCTAGAAGAATGATTGACTCAGTCCAAGAAATAAAACAAACAAAACTAGCATCTCAATAAATAAATAAATATATATATATATATATATATATATATATATATATATATATATCAACAACTAAGATTTATGATTTCATCTTTTAAAATGAATTGGTTGCTTTGGAAAGACATAACTTATGGTTCTTCACTGCATTTCATTTAGAAGGAAAACCGGAGGATTTTTTTTTTTTCTAAAATCTTTCTTCTTTATTTTTTCTTTCTCCCCATATTAAAAAAATAAATAAATAAATAGAGGGAGGCATACTAAAATTGTGTCAGCATCTAATATCTTGGAAAGAAATAAATCATATTTTCACTTAAACAGAAACAATGATATGCATGACATAAATGTGAACAAAACAAGATTGTTTTACAAAAACCATTTGATAATCCATTACTTACTTCTTGAAGTGAACCAAACCTAGTTTTTACATGTCCAATCACATTGTAACTCCCATTTTCCATTTCAAGCTTCAACACTTACAAATATTAAATTTTTACTAAATTTTTTGATTTATTGAAAGCTTTTAACTATTAAACTAAAATAAACTATTAAAATTCTTAATATACACATTATATATGTATAAACAAAGTTCTTGATATAAACTTTCTCTAACCTAAAATTTGGACAAGTTGAAAATGAGAACCTAGAAAAACTATAGAAATTAGCTGATTTACTAAGTAGTTTTAACTTAGAAAATGATGTGGCAAAAGTTATGAATGAAGTGAAAATGTGAATGGTGTATTGATTGTGTTGGTGAAGCTGGAAAGTTGGGGAAGAACAATGGCATTGCATGGAGAGGGAATTCAGGATTAGATGATGGAAATGACACAGATGTGAAGGGAGGGCTGGTTGGAGGTTACTATGATGCAGGGGACAACACAAAGTTTCACTTTCCCATGTCTTTTGCCATGACAATGCTAAGTTGGAGTGTGCTGGAATACAAAGACAAGTACGTGGCTCTCAAGGAGTATGAACACACTCGAGAACTCATCAAGTGGGGCACTGATTACTTGCTCTTGACCTTCAACAACTCTGCCACCAAAATTGACAAAATCTATGCCCAGGTATGGGTTACTCACTCTCATTTTTCTTTAACCAATCTCACACAATTGTGTAAATAAAATTGAGAAATATGTACAATCATGATATGATTAGAAGAGATAAATGATATTTTTATATTGTGATTAGCTTAAAAATCTCACATCAATTAGAGATAAAATCTTTTAATAATGTATAAGTAAGTATAAATCTCATTTTATAAGTCAGTTTTGTAAATTTAAATTAGGTTTAAAGTTTATTTCTTAATATGATGACAGAGTCTATCCTAACACAGTTGTTGAGCCTATCGGGTCATCCGCTGTCGGGTCATTATCAAACTATCCTAAATGTATAGTTTCACACATGAGTTGAGTAGTATGTGAGGGGATGTGTTGGAAATTACACATGGACTAGAAACAAGGTTTTTCAATATTATATAAGTTGGTGCAAACTTCACCTTACAAGCCTGTTTGGTAAGATTGAGTTAGGCTTAAAGTTCACTTTTTAATATAGTATCATAGTCTACTTTAATAAGGTTGTTGGGTTTTTCGGATTATCTCCTATCGGACTACTCTTAAATATATAGTTCCATGCACGGGTTGAGTAGTCCGTGAGAGGGTGTGTTAGAAATTGCACATCAACTAGCAAGAAAAGCTTTCAATAGTATATAAATGAGTACCTCATCTTATAAATCGATTTTGTAAGGTTGAATTGTAGGTTTTGTAAGGTTGAAGTAGGCTTAAAATCTATTTAATAATAAAAAGATATAAGTAAACATTGATTTTGAATAATGAAAAATATGCAGCTCCTCACTTTTTGACTTGCTTTCACGAGTGTTTAAGAATTTGGGTTGATTTTGGCAACAGGTTGGTGGGAGTCTGAATGGTTCTAGCACACCAGATGATCACTACTGCTGGCAAAGGCCAGAAGACATGGAGTATCCACGTCCAACCCTATCCATATTTCAAGGTGCTGATCTTGCAGGGGAAATGGCAGCAGCATTAGCATCAGCCTCTATAGTTTTCCAAGATGATGCAGCCTACTCCAAGAAACTCATCAAGGGTGCACAAACTGTGTTTGACTTTGGCAGAGATGCTGGTAAGAGGAAGCCTTATAGCCGTGGAGAGCCCTACATTGAGCCTTCCTATAACTCCACCGGCTACTATGATGAGTACATGTGGGGTGCTGCTTGGTTGTACTATGCCACAGGAAACAGTACCTACATTTCCTTGGCCACCAACCCCTCCATTTTCAAGAATTCCAAGGCCTACTTTTTGACTCCTCGATTCAGTGTTTTGAGCTGGGACAACAAGTTACCTGCTGCCATGTTGTTGCTGACAAGGTTCAGGATGTTTTTGAATCCTGGTTACCCCTATGAGGACATGCTCAAGATGTACCACAATGTTACCAGTCTTACCATGTGCTCTTATCTTCAACAATACAAAGTCTTTAACTGGACTAAGGGTAATTAACTCAGTTTTTTTGCCTATTCAATTCATCTCTTTAATGGACGAGTGTGACTATTCAACATAATGAGGTAAAAATTTGCAGGTGGGTTGATCCAATTGAACAATGGACAACCTCAGTCTCTCCAATATGTGGCTAATGCTGCTTTCATGGCTTCACTTTTTGCTGATTATATGGAAGCGGTTGGTGTTCCTGGATGGCATTGTGGTTCTACCTATTTCCCAATTTCTGTTTTGAAGACATTTGCAACCTCTCAGGTACCATCTCCACTTTGATTCTGCATATTTTGACCCTTAATTTTTAGTTTAGAGAAAAACTTAAATTCCAAAAATTCCTATGTCAATGGATTACAAATTTATACAAAATGTTGTTTGTTAAATGTCAAGAATGGATTTTTAGTTCTGATAATATATGAATACTTTTTTACTTTGCTTCAATCTCTGACTTCCATATTAATTGCAAACAAGTACAATGTGTGTTTGATGTTCCACTTGAACAGGTTGATTACATCCTGGGGAAAAATCCCATGAAAATGAGCTACATAGTGGGGTTTGGAAACAAATTTCCTAGACATGTTCATCACAGAGGAGCATCCATCCCAAATGATCACAAACATCACTCATGCACTGGGGGTTGGAAGTGGCGTGACACTTCTAACCCCAATCCTAACTCCATCACAGGAGCAATGGTTGGAGGGCCAGATCGTTTTGACCAATTCCATGACTCCAGAAAGAACTATAACTTCACTGAACCAACCTTAGCAGGAAATGCAGGAATAGTTGCTGCATTAATTTCCTTGACAAGTACCACAGGTAGTAGTGGCATTGACCGGAACACTATCTTCTCAGCCATTCCACCACTTGGGCCACAAAATCCTCCTCCTCCACCTCCTTGGGAGCCAATCAAAACATGACATTGCATTACTTGAACCAACCAAGCTCTATGCTCTATTCACCTTCACACTCTCAAATTTTTTCAACTTACTACTCATGCATGTATGTTCATAAATGACTTCTTAAATATCATTTTCTATTAGTATTCCTATTACTTTCTAATATCTATCTTGCCGTGTATTTTGATTCAGCAATACATTTGAATAACTTAAATCAAAATTTAAATTGAGAAACAAATTGATGTAGAGGTAATAAGACATGACATTTTCATAAATGGATTCTCCATTAAAGATGTTGTAAGGAATGTTTGGACAGGGAAACTAGAACTACAAAGAAAGGAAAATAGTGTTAAACTTATGTGATTTTGTGAAGGCATGGAAAAAAGTGCATACCATACAGATTGATAAAACCATCATGCAGATGTCAATGACATGCAGCATCCAAGTTAGAATGAACCAGATGGTCCAATTCACTATACAAAATTAATTGGCACCCCTTTATAATATTGATCACCTCCATTACAATGAAGAAAAAGAAAACATGAAACTAAACTTTACATTCTCTCCACTCTTATTGCATCACTCAAGTTTGTAGGCATAAAGCACAAGACAAGACTCAGAGGGAGCATAGCTGAGAGTTGAATAATAGCCACTGGCACAACTACCATTATCACTGTCACAACCCTCATTGCCTCTCTCCTCTCTTTCACTATCAGCCTCCACAGGCCCTGGCTTGAAAATGAAAAGGCCAGGCCCTGAGCCAGGCACACTAAACAACCAGTCATGCACATCCCAAAACACTTGCACAGGTTGCTTGTTCACCATAACTGTTTGATTCCCCCTGAACTTCCACTGCAAGTTCTTCACATGAATCAACACAATCCCATCAATGCTGATCCACATCTCAGGCTCTTTGTTCCCATATGTTGAGCTCTCCACCACAATCTCATTCTCTTTTCTCTTCTCATCAAACCTCGCCTTGGTTGCAAAACTTTTCTTGGCAAACACGCTTTCTCTCTTCACCAGCAACACTGCCTCAACAATGCTTGGCCTCATCTTCATTCTCTTGTAGGCCTTCTTCTTGTAATCCCCCAGCAGCAACACAACCTCTTCCTCTGACACCATCGCCACGTAGTAGTCACTGATCGGCTCGGGACCGCCGCCGGAGAATCTCGCCGACCGGAGGTCCCAATAGACCTCCACCTGGTGGCCATCAACCTCAAAAGATTTGTACCCTTTTTTGTTCCAAAAGTACCAAGGCTTCACATCTATCTTGCAAGTGTAACTGAACTCACCTCCTGTGCTATCAACCTTGAGGTTTAGCGTGTGGTTCATGAGATTCTTGCACCACAACACCGACACGTTTCTCCAACACCCTGCAACATTGACTTGGTAGATGCATGTCACAGTGCTTTGAGCACTTTTGTTAGGCAAAGGCAAAGGCTCCTCTGATATTCTCTCCACCAAAGGTGGTCCTTGGCCTGAGTTTGGCACTGATTGTGATCTAAAGGTAAGGTGGAAAGCCATAATGCATGCTTCCTAAGGGATCCACAGTTCAAACCCCTTTTGGCATTAAACAACACAGATAGTTACATGTAACATGATTCAGTTTTTTCTGGCTTTTTGTCCTCCTTCAATCGTGGAACTAGCTTCAATAGGAATTGGATTGAATTGAGTTAATTGGAGATACCCTTTGGTGAGAATGGATTCATATTTCCCTCAACATTAACAACCATGTACAAAAAAAAAAAAAAAAATCACAGATATTGTTGGGTGATGGAAGTTGAAAGATTTGACAGATAGACACCCCAGCAATGGAAGTTGAAAGATTTTGCCATCATTTTTTTGGCCATGAAAGAATGATTAAAGTGAAAGTTTGTTTTTTTGTTTGGACAGAAAAGTCTGTTAAGAAGCCAGAAATAGAGAAAGAGGCGAAAGAAAAGGAGGTGAAAGAAGATTGTTATTTATGGAACCTCTTCCAATGTTGTCATGGGTACAGAAAAATAGGAAAGTTCCGTTATGATTACATTATACACGTACGTTTGTTTTTAGATGAAATAATATCCATTTCACACTTGTAACATGTTTTTAAGTATAGTTTAAAATATATAAAAAATTACGTTAAAAATATTTTTTTAACTTATCATTATTAAGTATTTCTATTTTTTGTCTGATGTGGCTATGTGTTTTTTTTTTTAAATTAATTGCGTAAATCTGAAGTCTGGTGATTATTGTTGGATGTTTTATTTTCCAAATTTTAGTGCATGAGTTTTAAATGCCTGGGAGGTATTTAGGTTGATATGAAAATGTATATTTACTTTAAAATATATTGTATAAGAAGCCAGTGACAAGTTGAATTACTGAAAAATATCTTTTACATATTTAATTATGAATTTATATTTTATGAATATATTTTATCTCAATAAAATGTTGAAAATCTAGAAAAATTAAAACATATTCGTTAAGTTAGAGAAAATTTTGTTACAACAAAAAGCTTCTAAAATTTCAAAATTCAAAATTAATTATAGGATTTTTCTTTTCATAGATTCCACTTGTCATGCTTTCAATAATACATAGTGTTTTTAAGGAAACATACTAAACTTGAGCCAACGGTCGCGAAATAATAATAATAAAAAATTATGACCTAGTAATTATTTTTCCTATGGAAAATATTCAGTCAAGATAAAAACAAATTAAAACCATGTCAAAATAATTTTTTAGAATTAAATATAAACTAAGTATAATTAAAAGGAGAAATTTTAATTGAGTTGGAATTACGGTAAGTTAATTAAACATGATGGATATTTCTTTATAAAACCTTTATATTTAATTGTAACCACCCTATAAAATAAGCTATAGTGACTATTTTTTTGTGTGAAACTGAAATAAAAATATGAATACATAAGAGCTGAAACTATATAGAAATAATTTTTATGGAATTAATTATTATTTTTAAAAACAGGAAGATCTTTATTAGAAATTCTAACTAGTCAATTCATGTGAATTTAGAAATTTTATCTATAATTCCATAGGCTTTATGGAGTTGCTTTATTATTTAAGAGAAAGGTGAGACATAAAGAGTGAGAAGATAATTTTTTACAATTAACTACGAATTTTAACATTTAAGTGATTATTGTTAGTAAAGTACATATTAGATCATTAAAGCTACTTTAGTTATATGTAAATTAAAGAACATTTAAACTGTTAGCTATATAAATTAGTTTTTTATAGCATGAATTTATGTTGATGCGAATTTAAAACACCTACCCAACTCTAATTAGGGGTATTTTGAAATTAGTTAATGATTTTAGAAAATTAGAGGTCATTGATATCACACCAATATAAGATTGCATTGTAAATTTTATTGAAATATCTATACTGTATAGTTGTGAATGGATAATTGAACTTGATTATTATTTTTACCTACAATTTTAAAATGTTAGAAGTAATTACAATTTGGAATGAGTTAGATTCTTTTTATTGAATTAGTTATGGATTTTATGAAATGAGTGGTTTTGGGTTAATATATTGACTTTTACATATTCATGGTATGAGCTTTTTTGAATTATTTGTAACTATTGATGAATAAATGAACTTATTTATTATTTTTCTCTTGAATTTTGATAGGAATAGTTATAATTTAATAAAAAAGTAATATAATTAAATTTTAAGTTTGTAATAAATTTTGATATTTATAATTAAATTTTTATTAAAAAATTATTATGTTGAGTATTTAAAATTTTTATATTTTTTAATTATATTTTTATGATATTTTTATTTTAATATATGAGGTATGTTGAGTAATATTTAATAAATTTATGATCTATTATTACGCATTTCAAGTTATAAATCTGTTTTATAAAATTATATATACATACACACACACATATATATATATTATTTATGAAGGAGATGTTTGTTGGAGGTCAAAAAAAAGAAAATGCTGTAGATGAATTATTATTTTAGATGATGTTAAGCCGCTCATAAAATAATATTTATATATATTTATGGATATATGAAATTAATAGAAGTTTATTAATGGTTTATTTGATAAAATCATTTTTTTTGTATATTTATATATTTGATAAAAGTTTATTAATTTTTTTTTGTAAAAATAAATAAAAGGTTTCTGGATTTGAGACTATTTTGACACCTTTACTTAACTTATTTAATTTTTTTCTATTACTATCCTTTATATATTTAATAATTTTTTTATTGTCCTTAATTTCCTTTTATCCATTATTACTTATTTTAATTTCATAGAGACAATACATTATTACACTGTTTTAAGTATTTGTTAGATTATTTTTTCAATTTTTATATAATTCAAATGGAAAACGACTTACATTATACATAGAAGTAGCTAATATTTCATTCCATGATGTTATATGAAAATTACACAGTGAAAACTATAAAAACAAACTCAATATATGAGTAGTTTAAATGGATAAATAAAAAAATTATAAAAATAAATAAAAATTAAATTTAACTAATACATATTACATAACTATTAACTATTTTAAATAAAATGAATTGTCTAAACAGAAAAACCTATAGAACTTTTAAGAAAATAAATAGAAGTACTAAAAGTTTTAGTTATTTCAAAAAATATAAAATTATATTTACAATAATATTTATTTTCTAAAAAAATAAATTTTATATAATAAAATTGATATAGTTATATATTTTTATATAATTTTACATTTACTTACTTTATTATCAACTTGAAATTTATAAATAAAAAATTACTAGTTAATAGTTAGTTTATGAACTAGAAGCTTGCATATCAGCTCCAATTAGTCTTACCAAACAAACTTTATGATATCTCGAAACATTAATTGTGAATTTTCTTTTTAAATAAATAAATAATTAAAAGAATGTCATAATAATTAGAGAATAACAGGATTTGTCAAAAATGCGTCTCTACAAGCCCAAAAAAAAAAATTACGCAAAGAAAACCTTATTGTAATATAATTTAATTATAGTAAACCCTATTACATTCAAATTTTGCAAAAACTGTTTTCATTAAAAGTCTTTTTAAAAAGATAGACAGTCATCTATCGGTAAGTATCTGTTTTCCAAACATTTTTAAAAAATAAAACTTTATTTAAACACACAGTTAAAATATTTTTTTAGTGAGCATATAAATAATTTTAAGTTTGACGAACAATCCTTGATGTTTTTAGCTATCATTTATTTGTGTTTAAATAGTTTCAAGTAATGTTTATACGTTGTAATTAAATATTTTAATATTCAATATACATACTTAATGATTATTTATAAATAATATCTCGTGCCATTAAGTATTTTTAAGCTTGTATCTTAATTTATAACCAAGGTTATTATGAATATTTTATAGTCAAACGTTTAATAGATATAAATACAAGGTCTCCCTCGTATACTCAGCACACCTAAAAAATTATAATTGTTTGTTATTTTTATTTAAATTTATATATTTTTCGTTTGAAAAGGTTTAAAATATATAATAAGTGATTCCATTTATTAATATAATATAGTAGTAAGATTATTTCCTTTAGAAGCCCAACCTTTTTATACTAAAAAAACTAAAATAAAAAGAGGTATGTTCACTTAAAATGAACATATTAAAATACTTTACAATAAGGAACTGCTTTCATATCATTTAAAACTAACTTTTAAAGTAGTGTTGAGTTTTCTCGTATTTATACTGCACTGTATTATATTTATTATTTTTACTCTTTAAATTTATATACTTATTGTAACTTTGTGTTTGATAAACTTAATTTAATAATTAAATAAATATTATAAATTGACATATTTTATTTTTTAGCAAAATAAAATATAATAAGACAAAAAATTTCATTTTATTAATTTTGTTTAAATTTCATAGTAATTGAGGTAATTAAAGATATATTTGGTTTTACTTATTGTCAAATATATTTATTAGAAGAAAAATTAATCTTAGAATTAAAAATTTGTAATACATCAGAATAGAGTTAGGATAATTTTAAAACTATTTTTTTTCTAGTAAATATATTTGATAATTAATAAAGATTAAACATGTATTTAATTACTTTAATTATTAACGATATTTGAATAAAACTAATAAAATTAAGATTTATATTTTTATTATACTAGAGATGAAATATATTAATATTTATTATACTAAATCAAGTATTTGTCCTTAATGATTTAAACAAAGTAAACATTATCCTTATTTATTTATTTTTAATCATATATATATATGGAATCACAATTGATCTACTCATCCCATTTTAGCTCACTAAATAAGGAGTTCAAACATGTTGACCTACATGAAATTTGTGGTTAATAGGTACATAAATTTTAAAAATAAAAAGAATATGATTATTTTGTAATGATTTTTTATTTACTATATATAAATAAGAGAATATACTATAAAAAATATATTAAATTAGATTATAAAATAAAATTTAAATTTGGACTTATAAATATACACGATATAGATAAAAAATGAATCAAAATATTTAATCGTATTAAACATACAAAATAATAAAAATTAAGAGGAAACAATAATACAAGTCGTGGAACCGACTGGACCAACTCACAAACTTAAATATCTAGTCCACTATATATATATATATATATATATATATATATATATATATATATATATATATATATATATATTTTTTTATAAAAAAAAAAAAAAAAAAAAAAAAAAATTTTTATAAAATATAAATATTTAATTTTTATTATAAAAA
>Ga0099825_1005488_pt1 | contig 16240 bp, 12 predicted proteins | sample SiratroredBW_FD_76838 | JGI IMG/M metagenome (GOLD analysis project Ga0099825, IMG submission 76838) | Root nodule microbial communities of legume samples collected from California, USA - Siratro red BW | ecosystem: Host-associated > Plants > Roots > Nodule | place: USA: California | collected...
ATATATTTATATATATATATATATATATATATATATATATATATATATATATATATATATATATATATATATATATATATATATATATATATATATATATATATTTATAGATGTCATATTAATAAAATAATTCAAAATATATTATTCTTTATATAAATTTTATAATATTAATAAAAAACAAAAGAAAAATATTCAAAAGAAGATAAACATATTTTTCATCAACTCACCTACCATATGCTTTGCTCATGTATAACATAAGATCACTATAAATTTAAAAACATAACACACACCACACAAAGAGAAAGGTAATATAGAATTTTAAAATGTATAATCATAAATTTAACTTTCTATCTCAACCAAACTACAAACACATCAAACTTTCATAATTTATCTCATATATCGCACTAAAATTACCAATTCTCTATAAGAACTTAAACAATTTCTCATGTCAGAAAATATGCTCACCCACATACATAGACACTTGACTTTACTAAGATTTAGATGTATACACCTGTCATACGATTCTCTGTTGTGAATTTCACATAGCCCTCAACCTAAATGAACCACATCAAACTCATATGACAGGATTAATCCATATGATCTGGTCTGATCGGTTATTTTCACATCATAATCGACTCTCATTACCTAGTAATTTCATCTATATGATTCCAATATACCAATAGAGTCAACATACATCCTTATTAATCAAATTCACAAACAATGCACATCATAAACAATCTCAACATGAGTATCTCATCTCCTGAAAATATGATGTCTTGATCACCAGTCATCATTTATTATTGTACATCATGTATTTCATAAACTTAAGAATTAATACCAACACGTACATACTCACAAACTTTCATATTCATTCAACACAATCCATCACATTTTCACATCACACATAAACTTTAAAATCCCAACATGCAATATAGTTTTAACAATTACATTAACAACCAGTAATCATTCTTAAACATAAAAGTTAATACAACCATAATAAAATTCAAGTAAAAATAAAAGAGAAAAGAAAACTTTAAAACTAAACTGGCACCCGACGCCAATCAAGGCAAAACACAAGTCTCTACATGATGCTTGGTGCCAAGAAAATGGTGCTCGACTCAACTCATCACGAGAACACCCTCTAGAAAATGCACTCAGTGCCACCATGGTCGCATTCGATGCTATACCTAGAAGGTAAATCTCTAAAAGTACAAAATATGAACTTTCTCAAGACCTGGTTATCTAACTACCTCAATTACTATCAATTCATTATCAAAGTATCATTAAAAAACTTTTTTTAACGTCAGAACAAAATGTATATATATCAAAATTATAAGTTATGTTATGTCTATGTTCTTAAAATCGTATCTCGATTAAAAGAATTCAATTTCAATAATCAACCGTCCGTACAAGCAAATTTAAGATTGGTGACCACGTTACTCCCATATTTAAATATTTTAACCTAAGGTTTTATTGAAAGGTAAAACTAGTTCCCCTTATATGAGTTCACAAAAAGCTTTGAAATTCCTAGAAACCACAAAGATAGCCTAACCACTACCACCACCACCTGAGAGTTTTGATCAATGATCTAAACATTTCACTAGGATCCTGAACATATTGTTAGGATTCTAAACTAACATAGACTTGTCTTGAAGATAAAAACACCACATGCAAACACCGTCTACTTAAGTAAACAGAAAACTCAATTTTGACTTCAAAAGAGAAAATAACAAAAAAGAACTTACTCTAAACAAATTTCTGATCAAGTAGTCTTACTCTGATCACTGTCAAAAGTCTAAAAATGATCTCACATCGTCAATCTGATGAAGAATAGAGTCCGACATCTAGAAAAAAATTCATAAAAAAAGAGAAAATATACTTTAAAAATAATAATTATATTAAAATAAAACTTGAATAACTGAAATTCTTATCTATTTATATAAAACTTTTTCTTTAATTCAAATATGATTCTAATCATACATATTTTATAACAATTTTTTAGGATTTTCTATTTCACATACAAAAGTAATTAAATGATTTACTTTTATTAAACTTTCAATTAGAGTTTTTCTCCTAATACATATATAAGAAAAGTGAAAACACAAAGTATGAAAATAGTTCACTTCTTCTCCCCGGCTCGCTCTTTCTATATATAATTTATCGATAACTTGGTTTAACTTTCATTTAAAAACAAGTTCTCTTATTCTGAGAATTAAAACGACTATTTTGATTATTTTAAAAACTAAAACGTCAAAAAGCAAGCAAGTAAAAATTCAAATGTTATTTTCAAAAAAATAAAAATAGAAAAGATGTATCAATAAATAAACTCATATATAGTCATCATGACTAGGATTGACACAAACAAGTTAAAACAGATGGGTGAACTAAACCTCTTAGTTCGATCCATCATTTTTTTGACAGGTAAATAGTTGGTCCACCAAACCCAATCCAACCTATTTTATCATCTTATAAACAAAATCATTACTTGCTAAATCATGATAGCAGAAAGTTGCAATGATTTAATTGAAACAAAATAGAAGGAAAATGTGGAGTATATATTCTGAAAATGCTAAAAGATAATGCAAAAGAATATCTGGGGGAAGACCCTTCCAAAAGTGACAGATATCTTACCATATATGCGCCATGTGAATGGGACTTACCAACCTCCAATTGCCTGCCAAAAATAATTCACACAAACCCAGCAACATATTTTACAAATCTGTTGGCTCGTACAAAATACTGTGTGTCCCATTTAGGATTCCCTCTTCATCATAATTAGGAAACATAAATCTGTTGGCTGTTTCATTTCGATTTCCGTGTCTACCAGAGGATCAACTCATTCATGCATTCAACTTCATCCACCATGTCTGCATATGTCTCATCGTCAAACAAATTTATCATTACTCTCAAAAACAAATTTATCATTACCCTCAAAGATTAAAGAAATATTATTATTATTATAATATATCGTGTTCTGTTAGATATAATACATGTAATAATTTTATATTATTTAGGAGTTAGAGACTAAAATCAATGTAAATATATATATACTTTTTAATCTTTTAAGATATATTTTAAAAATAAAATTATGATGAAATTTTAAATTCAGATAATATCTTAAATCGACTCTAATAATATTATCTCAAATAAGAATATATATGATTAAAAGGCTTATGATTCTTTCTTATTTTATTTAAAAAATTAATCTAATTTTAGTTATATATTATTATTTTGGTTGATATTTTTTAAACGTTGTCCCAAAGGGGATCACAACTTGGTACTTTCATATTAATTATTCTCTCCAATGTGCATCTTCCAACCAGCAAACTTTTATCTCTCATGTGTGCCTTTTTCCTGTCACTCCCATTCTCCCATAATGTACGTGGGGTACTTCCCTACATTGGCCTCTTATAAACCACACCATAAACAACAAAAGGTCCTATTTCGTACCTTTAATGCATGCAAAACTCCACTCGTTCAAAATTAAAATATTCCAGCCACCATCCAAATCATACATATTATGATTCTTTTGGCACACTAAAATATAAGTTCTTTGATACTTGATAACTCTCTCTATTCTCCCTCTTTCAACATCTACGTATATATATAAATAATCTCACTTACTTATAGTTTGGTGTGTGAGGGTTTCTCTCTAAATGCTATCTATGATGAAGATGAAGACCAAAGTTCTCAAATGCTGCATGAGGGAATTTTATAAACTCAGAAAGGTGAGAGTTGAAATATGCGAGCACGTTCGAATATTATTTTCATGTTGTAAGAAGTCACACTCACACGTTCCCAAAGATGTCCCAAAGGGTCACCTAGTTGTGTACGTTGGTGAGGATTGCAAGAGATTTGTCATCAAAGTAGGAATACTCAGCCATCCACTGTTCCAAGCCTTGCTGGACCATGCAGAGGACGTGTTTGGATTCACCAGTGGTTCCAAACTCCATATCCCTTGCAATGAGAACATTTTCCTTCACATTCTTCATATTGTTCAGGATCAACCGCTCTCTCATTGCTTCTAGTGTATGCTACTAATTTTCCATTCTGAGTCTTGTAGATAAATCATGATAGCTATCGGAAGAAGATATTATTATGATTTTCCTGGCAAACTTAATTTGTACATTTCATGCTGTTATTAACACAGTGCATCAACCGTTTTGTAAAAGAGAAATATCAGTGAAGTCTATTAGGTAGATTTGGCATAACCTTTTGGTCTATTATTAGTGTATTATAACTAATAAATTTATTAGAGAGCTTTTATATGAATAGTTTAGGCGCAATATTATTATTAAGCATTTAAGTGTGAGTTTAATAGTCACCAATACCTCTAAAGTTTTCGATTTTTCAAGACAGCTTAAGGTGAATTCATGAGTCTAAAACTCTGCCAAAAATCTCGGAAAATTTCTAGCCTTCGAGTATTTTATGAGCTATACATATAGCTTACAAATCCTTAATCATTGATTTGGCTAATTAATCCCTGTTTTTCAGCAGAAGAAAATATTCTCGATATTTTTGTTTAGTTCAGTGTACACAAAGTGAGACACCTTTAGTGTTGTTTTATTGTTTGATTTTGACAACATGGCCACGTGAAGAGACTCAAGAGAGCATTGACTACATCTAATAAGACATAAGAAGTCCATATCTGGTTATTATATAACACGCACGTAACCGAACTTATCTTAGGTACAGAACAAAAGGTGAGAACATGCAAACACGGTCACACCAATTAGGTTATTATAATTGGTAAGAGATCACTAATCTCTTTTAGTAGTAGTTAATTAGAATTTTTAGTATAAAAAGTGAGTAGAATAGCATCTAATAATTATAAATTAGTAACCAATTAACTAGCCTCCTGTCTCTAAACTCTCTGTTCCAGTTAAGAAAATCATACAATATAATCGAGAAAGATAAAATTGCAAAAAAATTCCAAAGCAATGTTACAAAGAATGGAAAGTTACGATAAATAAAGATATAGGGTTTGGTTCCACTTTATCGTTATCCTATATAACTCTCAATATATATGCATTGCAATTCAAGTTCAGAAAACTATTTATATTGAAAACCAAATTTATAATTGTTATTGAAGTTTAAATCCTTGAAAATCTACCCTTTAGCAATCTTTAATTAGAACAAACAAACCCAAAAGATCTCATTATAATGTTTGTTCCAAGAATATATGCAACTTTGTTTTATTCCTAATTCTTAATTCAATTTTCCAAAATGTCCTAAGATATGCTATCACTGTGCAATAATATTAAAAGTAAGCAAACAATATTATAATAAAATTGAAATTTACTCACGGAAATTTGTGTACAATTTTTTTTTTCTGTTAGGAAATTAACACATCTCCGTCAACTTTGTTACTGCGACCTCAAATCTCAACCCCACATTTGTCAATATTATTTATTTCCCTTTAAAGGTTTTTTACATTTTTAATTTCATTTTAGTTATAATTTATTTATAATAATAAATTTGTATAGTAATTTTTAATTATAAAACTATATAGTTTATTTTATTAATATCAACGAAAAATCAAATTATAACTCTGATAATAATTACATAAAATCAAAACATGTCTCTTTTTAATAAATTTTCGTTATAAAATATTCAGGACAAGCTTTTGTGTAAGAAACTATTTAACACTTTTATAGTATTAAAAAAAGCCGAAAAAAATTAAACTGAACTGGAAAGTATTGATTGTGTTGGATTAAAATTTCATACTAAATTAAAATTAAACCAAAACTTAATCGTATTTAATTTTATGTTTGATTTATATATTTTAAATAAACAAATTATATATTAAAAAAAATCAAACCAAGATGAGAATAGTCTTAAATGGAAAGGTCTTCCTGTTCAAACAATTTTCTAAATAATAATAAAAAAATTGAATAAAGGCAAAAGCCTTAAATACATTTTTAATTTTCTAAATTAAAAATATTATTTTTTTCTCTGATTAAAAAAATCATATATTAGTCTTTTAGTTTTGTCAACTTTATAATAAAGTCAAACACTACAGGAACACTGTTAATGTTATATTCAATTTTGGAAAGAAAAACAAAATTAATCAGATGATATAATACAATTCTCTCTTCACTAAAACTCTTAATTTCACAAAGATGGTGGTTGAAATCAATGCTTCCTTGACGTGGATGGCTAAATACCATTTCATTTCGTGCATGCATCTTCCAGAAAAAGAAAAAAAAAATTCTGAATTGTTTCTAACCAAATATATATTTCCCAATTTAAGCTGACAACATTCATCGCACTTAGACCAGTATGATACACATTTTCGCTGTAATATAAAATTTCAAATTCTTAAGGAAAATAGTTCTAAATAAAGTAAAAATATTAAAATGATGAAGATAAAAAAAAAAGTGGGGTTTTTTCTTAGATACATGTGAGATTTTAATTAAATTATTAATTAAATTTTAAGTATCAAAATCAAATATCTATTAATTATAAATTTGGGCATTCTTTATGAAAACTTTATTAAAAATAAATTTTTTATTAAGTATTTAAAATATTTTTTTATTTTCATATAAATACTCAACTCACCTGATTTATCTTTATTATTTCATTATTTGAGAATACTCCTCTAGGCGAGGAAAGTTCCTCTCTACCTCCATGTTTGATGAAGATGAATCTCCGAAGAGCACCTCTTTCCTTTCCCAACGAGTCCTTTCGTCTGTTCCTGCAGTCCGACTTCACACCTCGGTTCCCATTGTATTGGCAAAGGCCTATTAGGTTTAGGCCACGAGCCGAGTATGATTTTACCTCCAAGCTGTGTGGTAGGTCGTGTCTGCAAATGACGTTCTTCCACAGAAAGTTATGTATCTGTCGAGCTGAGATATTTGCAACAGGTTTGGCTTCGATCCACTTGGTGAAGTAGTCAATAGCTACTATAAAAGATTTCACCTGCCCTTTTGCCAGAGGGAACTGTCCTAGTATATTGACTCTCTATCTACCAAGGCCATGGTGTCGTTGTTAGATGTATCTCTTATGAGGGCGCGTTAAATACGGGTCCATATTTCTAGCACTCTTGGCACTTCTCGGTGTAAGAGCAGGCATCTTGCTTGACAGTTGACCAGTAGTACCCTGCTGTAAGGACTCCAACTGCCATGGATCTTGTTCTCAAATGCATACATCAAATCACTTTATGGAGCTTAGAGAGGATGTAGTTTGCCTGATCCTGGTCTAGGCATTTAAGTAAAGGTGACGAGAATCCCCTCTTGAATAGTTCGTCGTCAATGACTGTATAAGAGGCGGCCTGTCTTCGTATCCTCTTTGCTTCCATTTGGTCCTCGGGCAGCTTATTGTTGGCCAAGAAGTTTAAAATGGACGTCATCCAGCTTTTTCTGCCCGACATCCAACGGTAGGATTGCCCGACTCCAAAGGTAGTTAGTAGGTCCACATATCCCCGGGCATGGACTCGTTGCCCTACAAAACCCAGCAGTGGTTCGACATACGATTTCACAACAAACTCAGGTACGTTGAGTTTTTGGAAGGTGGACGAGTACAGATGTCTCCTGAACTTCCCTGGTCAATAAGAATATTATGTACCCTTCAATTGGCAATCGTGGTAATCACGACTACTGGGTCGTCCTGATCAGGGTCGTTGGTGGAGAAATCTTTGTCTGAGAATGTGGTGGAAGGCTGTGAGCGTGGTGGCAAGTAACTCACCGAGTTAATGCTCCTGTAATGCCTTCTCTTGGCAGAGCTGGATGCACCACCACCTGCAAAATCTCCTGCAATAGTTCTAATTGAACCAAATTGGATGTTAGTTGTGTTTACTGACTTTTTTGAAGCAGTCTAATCTGGTTGGAAAGCTCCAAATAGATTTAGGTAGAATATGCACCATATTCATAGACCCGACTGCCACATTGGGGTTTTGTTGGACCATTTTCGTTCTGGGTTCCTTAGCGTTGCCATCCTCGGGGTCAGCACGTCCTCAGCCCTGACCCCGACCCCAACTATTATGGAAACGTCCTCCGCGTCCTCCTGGGATTGCGAAGGCTCGGGCTCCTTCCCAGGTTAGAGGTGTCTGACCTCTTTGAATGAAACAGGCTAAGGCCTCAACTGGATGAGCTCCTTGATAATATCCCGTACCTTGGAGCACTCCTTCGTGTTATGCCCAATTTTCTAGTGGTAGCTACAGCGGAGCGTGGGGTCCGTCTCAAGATGTGATCATTTCGGGCGGGAAAGTTGAATGAGTTTCAAGTTGCAGGTCTCCTGTAACACAGTTTTCTTGGTGGCGTTCAAGGCGGTATAATGGTTATACCATTCAGGCTGACTTCTCTTCGGGAACCGCGACCTTCCCGCGACATGAGGTTGGGACTTCCTTTTCCTGGCCTCCACGTTCTCCTCGATGCTCATGTACCTGGTTGCCTTGGCTCTTAAACCGTTCATATTCTTTGGTGGATAGACATAGAATGTATTTAAAAATGGGTTAGGCTTCAATCTGACCAGAAGCGCGTGCATTGCCACTGCAGGATGGAAGTTGGGTATCCCGAATGTCACCTTAGAGAACCTAGTTATGTATTGGCATAGTGATTCGAGTCTCCCTACGCGATGCGTGGGAGGGACGCGAACGAAGTCACCATAAGCTTGGTGTCGGTGAACCTAGTCGAGAACCTCGCACATAATGCTTCAAAAGAATCAACTGAGTTTGAAGGGAGAGAGTAGTGCCATTCCAAAACAGCTCCTCTTAGCGTTGTCGGGAACAAGCGATAGTGGATCTTGAGGTCGTTAGAGTAAAGGTTTGCTTGTGTCATGTAGGATTTGCTGTGGGCCTCAGGATTCGAGGCTTCATCATAAGTTTCCATATGCAACCACTGTTGTTTGGAAGGCAGTCGTGCTTGCATCACCTCGTAAGTGGAGGGGTGAAACCCTCCTAGGTGAGCCCTTACCTCTTCTCTTAGTGGGGCAGTCGTATATCATTGAAGGGCATGCTATGATGGTACCCATGGTGATCTTGCTGGTCCCGCCCCTGAGTCTCCTGCCTCGCTCGGGTTGCTTGAGTTCCCGACGCGTTTCGACTACGAGATGGGACCTGACTCCATGTGGAATCTTCGAAGCTTTCCTTAGTGCGACCGTCCCAGTGGGGGAATCAACGTCCATCGGTGTCTTCAAAAGGCCCCCGTTGGAATGCCAACATCTGGTCGTGGAGGGTACGCATGTCCTCTTCATGGTGTTTATGTTGATTTCGGATTCTGGCATCCATTAGCTCATGGGCGGTGTTTATGGTGTTTTGTACTTTGACTTCGCTTTCGTGGAGAGTGGTTCTCATGGGCTTCACGCTCTTTTGAACGACCCCTTCCACATGCTTTTGGAGGGCTTCTAACAGCGTTGAATCCATCCCTGTGCTAAGAAGAAAGTGGTCTTAGGCAAAATTTTACCAGAACCCAACGGTAGGCACCAAATGTTCTTACCTAAGCCAAGAGGGGATCGTCCACGATGATGTAGTTAGCCACCGATTTGAAGGCGTTGAACTGAATGGGGATCCACCTATATAAGACTCTTCAACGCTCAAGCCAGTAAGAGTGTAAAAAAGGTGTTTACAAGTGTATGAGTAAGAGAATAGTGAGATAAATCATATTTCCTATAAATCTAGGTCATATTTATAAGGCCTTGTCATTAAAGACCATATATTCTCCCATAATAATATTGAACGTTAGGAATCACGAATTAGTATAATGAATTGTGATTGATACCAATTAGAATGTAAATCATAATAAGATATTAATTGGTAATAAATAAAAGAACCAAGCCATAGTGAATTCGGATGAATCTGAGCTGACTACCGAATAGGTACATATACCAAATATTTTAATTATTTATATAGTTTATTCCAATACACTTTCTTACATTTTAATATATTGGAAAGTAGGTTATAGATATTTTTCCCTTTTCCTATCCCAAAACACTTGATGAGATTCATGAAATTATTTTTAAAACATAAGAGTGTTTTAAAAAATATTTTTCAAAATATTAAAAATATGTTTAGAAAAAGATATTCCAAAGATATAAATAAAATGTTTTCAAAACTATATTTGGAATACTCTTTTCTTTTTTTACTATTCGAAATGTATTTATTGTAATAATTTTTTAACATTTTGAAAAGTAGATTTTGAAACATTACTGAATGTGACTTTTTTTTACCATATTAGCATTTTTTTATTTTTTATTTTTCTCAATAACACTTTTTATTTTTTATTTCTCTCAATAACACTCTTTATTCTTTAAATCCTGAAATAACACTCTTTTATTTTTTTATTCTTTAATTAATGTACAATCAATACATTAATTATGATTATTATTATTTTATTTTTATTTTTTTTATGATTTTGTGATTGTATTTTATTATAATAATTTACTGGTTTTATTTTTGTATTAAAAATTGATATTGAAAGAAAAATTTATAATAAATTATAAAATTGTTATTTGAATTAAAATTTGTATTTTTCATTTGTTAAAAATATATCTAAAATTTGGAAATTAGTCGACAATTAATTTGGAAAGAAAATCTTACCTGAACCGAATGGTCATTTAAAAATTTTAACTAAAATTTACACAAAAAAATAAAAAATATTCTCAAAATCGGGGTGGTAACATAAAAAGAACGAGTGCAAATCACAAAATAAAAAAATTGATAAGGATAGTTATCAAAAGGGCTCAAACTCAAACAAAGTCCAATTTTTAATTAAAGGTAGTGTGAATGGGGAAACTGGAAGTACAACTAGTGACTCTAATGGGCCTCTAAGACGTGGGTCAATGTCCAAACGACCCTGTCTCTCTCTATCGTTTTTTTCAATTCACTTTATTGACCCTAAATGAGGGTTTGAAAATGCGGAGAAGAATGAGGTGCGCGACGGTGGCTTATGGGTGTTTGACGGTACTTGTGGTGAGGAGGGCTATCAAGGCATGTGAACGACTCCACCTCCAACGAATGGAGGGTGATGACAACCACGGATTGGGAGAAATGGTGGCGCTCAAAATTGGAGAAGATGGAGACATGTAAGCAAGAGTAGAGTGAAGTGGTTCTGGTTGAGGTTGGTAGAGGAGGGTCTAGTGGTGAGCGCGAACAAAGTGGGGTTTCATGAGGATTCCCGTGGCGGTGCGGCTGCTGCCGGAGGTTTGAGAGGTGTTGCGAACTCGTTGGAGGCGCGATTCGATAACAACTAGAAAGGAAACAGAGCAACGTAGATGCTGGAGAAGGAAGTCACTATGCGGATGGCGAATGAGTAGTAGGCTCACCGGAGTTGAAGCGAAGAGCTCTCGTGATTATGGTGGTGAGAGACACCACCGCGAGGAGGGTGAGGATGGTCCAGAAACAATAGTAATAGCAGCATAGGTTGCGCTGGCTTGAGGCAATATTGAAGTTTGGCAGAGAGATGGGGTGAATGTTGGTTTGGGGCTGCAAGGAGCGATGGAGGTGCTGCGGCAATCGATGCCGGCGGCAGGGTTGCGAGTGAGGTAATTTCTCGCGGTGATGTATGAGAACGACAATGAACCTCAAGTGGCGACTCGTGGTGGCGCAAAGCTCGGCGACAGAGGCTAGGGTTGGGTTTATATGATGGAGCAGAGTAATAAGGCGGCTTGTGGTGAATATGAAGAAGAGTTGGTGGTGAAGGGTGGTTCTTCTAGAGTGACGGTGGGTGACGACATCACGGCGATCAAGGCTGGTGGCATGCCGTACTTTTGGGTATTTTCTGAATTTTCGGTTTTTTGGAACTATTTTTCTGGATTAAGCTTTTTTAGGTTTCTTGATTATGGGCATTGACAGAAACAAATCATAATTCAAGCAAAATCTAATTTTTACAGCAATAACATCAATCAAATAATTTCTTTTTTTTTTGTTTTACACTATATTATGGCAAACAATAAAGAAAAAGAATGAACCATAAATAAGAACAGAGCAAGAATTGTATAAAACATTGACCTTTTGCTGCAATCATTTTCTTTCTTCTCCAATTCTTCTTTCTTTTCTCTCTTGCTTTCCCAATTTCTTCAGAAAATCCCCATGTGAATGTATCAATGTGCCTCTTTGTAACTATGCAGGTAAGAACTATTTTTTTTTTCAATTTCTTGCTTCCTCTTTAATTTATAGAAATTCTCTATTGGACTGTAGTTTTTGTTCGTATGAATGAGGTAACCGTGTAAACATGAATGCATGTGTGTCTCAGAACTGTGTATAACACTCTTTCCATCTTTTTTTTATGAACCCGTCTCGACGATTAAAACTTTTTGGTTATTCAATCTGATACATGGATCTGATTCTTGGCATCTCATTTTTGTTTTACTGTGTAATGATAAAAATAAAACATTTAAAAGAATCAACTAACAAATGAAAGTAGTTTAAGGAAATGATTAATTAATGCATTTCAACTAATTCACTTTCTATTTCTTTTTTTTCTCTTTCAGTTCAGATATAGTTTTAACTTCTTTTTTTTAACGTTAAGGCTTTCGGGGCAAGTCCAAACAAATACAGCATCACAAACAACCATAAACATGTCTATTCTTTTACGTCTTTCTTTTTTAAAAAAAAATATGGCTTTTAGTGTTGAAAATAAATAAATAAAGTAAACAAAACAGAAAAAGTAAAAAAAAAACAAGATTGGGCTCAGCCCAAATATAAAATGTATGGGATAGAAAAAAGAGTGTATATAGTTAAAAAAAACTGAATAAAAATTTCTTAAAAAGACAATAATGGGCTTAGCCCAATCTAAAAAAGAAACTGTAATTAGTAAAAGGGAATTGCTTCCTGCACCCCCACAATTGCTTCCTACACCCATACAAGTCATACGAATAGACTGTAACCCCTACTAAAGAAGACAAAATGGGCTAGGTTGGTGGAGGCTGCGAGTGGCTCGGTGGAAGATTGAACAGTGGGTTGCTGCTGCGTGGTGGAAGATTGGAGGTGCTGCGTCTGTGTGGTGGAAGCTCGAGGTTCTGTGGTTGTGGTGCAGAGGTGTGGCTGCAGTGGAAGGTCCTGCAGAGTTATGCGAGAGGTGTGACTGCAGTGGAAGGTCCTGCAAGAGAGCTGCAGTGGTGGAAGAGAGACCGGAGCTTCGAAGAGGTGCACAAATTGGAGATTGCGAGAGTGGAGGTAAGTGATTTGTTGTTGATTTGAGAAATGTTGGGGTTGAATTGCTTTATAGGGATGGATTATTGAGTGTTGGAGGTGTAGATAATGGGGGGGATGATGGTGGAGGTGCGACGACATTACTAGTATTTACGGAAATCTTTTTTCAAGTTTGATACGGAAAGGGTTTTTCGTAATTCTATTTTTTTCAAAAACGCAAACTATTACGGAAAGGCTTTTCCATAATGCAGTTTTTTTTTTTTCAAAATTGTTATGCATTACGGAAAACCCTTGCCGTAATGAAAATTTTTTTCATAAATTTTTGTACTACGAAAAACCTCTACCGAGTTGATTTTTTTTCAAAATTATAGTGCATTATGGAAAACTTTTTCCATAATGCGAGGTTTTTTACAAATTGATGTTTGTTACGGAAAAGAGATTCCGTAAAACATTTCTGAAAATTGGTATCCGAAAAACAGTTCTAGAAAAACATTTTCGTAATACATCTATTACAGAAAGATTTTTTCGGAATTGTGTTCTGGAAACTAATTTCTGGAACTGTCTTACGGAATCTCTTTTCCGTAACAAATGTCAGTTCTTAAAAAACATTGCATTACGGGTGCTGTTAACATAATTTGGTGGTTGTTTTTAATGTAGAGGATGGTGAGAACAAGAGGTGCAGGATCTCAACCAGAGAGGGTACAACCAACTGCTTTTGTCAGACGAAGAAAGCGAGGTGGTACCTTAAACATTGCTGTTGAGGATGACTTTGGAGGCAATGTCGCTGAAGAGGTTCATGTTGTAGAGGCTGAAGGTTATCCAGGAGGACCTTATGATATGTCATTGTTAGTTAATTATGAAAACCACGTTGCTATGCAATTGTGGAATGGCGTGGTAAGTAAATTTTCTTTGACTTAATATTTGGTTTTTCGTTGTCGTATGATTTAAGATTGTATGTTTTGGTGTAGGACCGTGGTGAGCTGAAGGTGGTATCTTATGGAAAAAAATTGAGCAAGTTTGGTCTGCCACATAGAAGGATTGAAGCAGTAGTTAAGTTGTCTGGCTTAAGTTCGTTGGTAGGATACAACTATGAGATGGTAGACAAAGGTTTATTGTCAGCCTTTGTAGAGAGGTGGCACCCCGAAAGAAACTCATTCCACCTCCCTATCGGAGAGATGACCATCACTTTAGATGATGTGTCTACATTGTTGCACCTTCCAGTTATTGGTCGGTTTTACACCTACCCCACCTTGGATGCTGAGACAACTACGGATCTCTTAGTTGAGGTTTTTAATGTTGATTGTAGTAATGCAGACACAGAGACTAGGCAGTGTAGGGGTGGACATGTCAGATTGAGCTGGTTAAGGGAGGTATATGAGGATGCTTGTAGTAAGAGACAGTGGACTATAGCTGCTAGAGCTTATTTGTTCCACCTAGTTGGAGGGACTATTTTTACAGATAAGAGTGTCACTTCCGTGAATGTTAGTTTCATGGGTTTTTTTGTTGATTTGAGGGTGACTGGGGAATTTTCATGGGCGGCAGCTGCCTTGACCTATTTATATGAACAGTTGGGGGATGCGAGTTACGGATCTACAAAGCAACTAGGTGGATATACGACGTTGTTGCAGGTTAATTGTTTTATTGTTTAAATTAATGAGCTGGTAATGTTTTTAGTGAATATGTTATATTTATTTTAATTGCGTTTATTTTCATTAAATGGTAGGCTTGGATATATGAGCATTTTCCAAATATAGGTTAGAGACGTTTGCGTACCGATTATACTGAGGACCAACCTAGGTGTAAGCGTTATCAGATTGATAGGTTGTCTTCGGTTGCTGTTGTTAGATTTGACTTTGATAATTTTCTGCTATCTGGTATTCGCTTTATGCCATATGAGGAGCATAGGCAGACTCGTCCATTTGATTGGATTTCATTGTTTTCCGGGTTCATTAAATGCCAAAGATGGAGGCACATGCACTTGCCTGAGCGTGTTCTCAGGCAATATGGATTCGTGCAGATGATCCCCCGACACCCATCCGTGCATCTTCAAGGAGACCAATCTATTGAGGAATTGGACCGTCGTGAATCCACTTTCATGCTCATGTTGTTCAAGACGTCACACCCATAGAGGGCGCAGGACAATGCATGGAAGGATATATGGAATGGTTCTGCTTGGTCTCACATCCTTATATCATTCAGATGCCTGATCATGATCGACCTACGGTTGTTGCCCCCATGAGAGATGCAGATGTTGATGATGGCCAAACACATGATGATGACAGACAACATATGCAGCACGAATCTGCTGCTATGGTTAGTTATTTGTACTTATTCAACAACATTATATAAATAAAATATTTTATGACACAGTTATATGTTTCTATTTTCAGGGCATTATTAGGAGAATGTCTGAGACATTGCAGTGTTTGGTGGATGGAGGTCATGTCCCTGAGGGAACACCTGTATGGGATGGCATACAGACAACACTTATGCTAGGTAGAGGAGCCACAAACCAGACAGCGGTTTATGTCAGACGCCGCAGACGTTTATATTTACGTTTTTATGTTTAGAATGTAGAAGAACATACTTTTCAGTTGATGTAATAATATTAGTGACTGCATATGTAGCTAACTTATTTGGTAATGACATTATGTAGTAATGACCAGACATGTAGAAGCTTTGAATTGAAATTTATGACTTCTTTAGTAAGTTAATTATATCTAACTAATTTGTTTGACATAAAGAACATCGTAAATAACATCATAAGTCTTCAATCATATGGTTTAATTACAAACATAACTTTAAACTAAACACAAAAGCTAAAAAGATCTTATAGTCTCCACCAACTGTGTAAAATCTTGCATCCGAATTGTGTAAGAAATTTCCCAAGATTTTGCAATCGCATAACAATGAGCTGACCAACACAAATCAGTAGGGGGAATAGGACAACCGTCATGCAATTTTACCTACACATGAACAACTAGTAATGAACACATGATATAATAAATTATGTTAAAGGATAATATTAAATCAATGACAAATACCTCGACAAAGTAATTGCCATAAACATGCCTTATATAAATTATTCGATGCAATTTCAAATCATTTGGTGGTTGTGTTCTTAAAGGGAAAATTGTGATTGATTGTTTCAAA